>Ga0364922_10202_pt3 | contig 33919 bp, 7 predicted proteins | sample ExccelJu500001D4_2_FD_206955 | JGI IMG/M metagenome (GOLD analysis project Ga0364922, IMG submission 206955) | Enriched cells from Trout Bog Lake Hypolimnion, Wisconsin, USA - BchlTB.June20.5000.01.D4 | ecosystem: Environmental > Aquatic > Freshwater > Lake > Hypolimnion/Profundal zone | place...
GTTTGACCACCACTGCCGATTGGACTACCGCCATTGTGCCGGGGCTGGCGGACATCGGCGAGTTCAACGCCACCATTTCTTCGGCCAGTGCAGCGGCGCTGACCTTGAGCACGAATTTGATGGTTGGCGATTTTCAGTTCGATGGCACCCTCAACGGGGCGGTGACTATTGGCGCCACCACCAACACGCTCACTCTGAACGGCGTCAACGGCCTGGGCATTGACATGACCTCGGCGAATCAAAACGTGACGTTGAACAATCCGGTGGTGCTGGGCGCCTCGCAAGCTTGGAATGTCAATAACGGCAGAACCCTGACCATCGGCGGCCCGGTTGGCGACGGCGGGTTGGGCTATGGCGTGACCAAGCTGGGGACCGGCACGCTGCTTTTCAACGGCACCAACACCTGTACCGGCACCAATTTCATCAGTGCGGGCACCTTGCAGGTGGGCAATGCCACCCCTGCCATCCTTGGGGTCGGCAGTAATTTTGTATCGGCAGGGTGTACGCTGGCCTTCAATAGCACGGCGAACCAGACCATCGGTTCGATTGATTCGACCAACGCCACGGCAGTTATCAAGAACAACAACACCACGGGCGTGGTCACGCTGAACCAGAGCACGGGGGTCCATACGCTTGGTCAAATCAACGGCGTGAGTGGCGCCACCGTCCTTCTCAACGGGGCCGCGACTTCGAGCAATATCGTCATGAGCGCCTTCAATACAGGCGGCATGAACATCAAGTTCGAGGGTGGGATATGGTATCCGCTCTTCAGCGGCACCATTTTCTCCGGCAACGTGGAGATTGATGGCGGTTCGGTGCTGGTGACCAACACGAGTGGGCAGAATTTTTATATGAATACTGCCAACCAAACGCTCACGGTGACCGGCGGACAGTTGCTGGTCACGAATGCGTATGGCTTGAGGTTGGGAAGCACTTTTGGCGCGAACAATACTGGCGGCAATTTTACCGGGAAACAAACTGGCGGCTCGGTGGCCATCAACAATAGCAGCATGGAATTGGGCAACACCAGTGGCACCACGGTGTCCTATACCCTCGCGGGCGGCATCTTGAGCGCTTGGAGTGGCAAGAACATCAATATTGGTGCGGATGTGGGGGGCGTCGGCACGACGACCTTCACTTTGACGAACACCGGCAAACTTTACGCCAACAGCACCATTGGTGGCGATCAGGCGGCTCCGGCCCAACAGGTGTTCGCCTTCACCGGCGGCACGCTCGTGGCCAACACCATTACCGCCACCCATCTTTCCGGTCCGGCCGCGCCCACCACCCAGGGCACACTCTACAACAACGGCGGCACGCTGGCTCCGGGCGATATCGGCACGCCGGGCAAGACCACCATCACCGGCAATTACACCGTCAACTCGGGCGCGCTGGCCATTGACATTGGCGGTGCCTCGGCGGCCAGTTCCTTTACGAACCTCGGCAGTTACTATGACTTCGTCTCGGTCAGCGGCGCGGCGTCGCTGGGCGGGAGCTTGAACATCAATTTGATCAATGGTTACACGCCCCCGGCGAACACGACCAAGTTCACCGTCCTGACCGCCAGCGGCGGCTTCTCGGGCACAAGTCCCGCCAATTTTGTGAACAACTATGGCGGCTATTTTATCGCGTCCCAGTCCCCGCTCAAGTACATCCAGGCGGTGGTCAATGGCAACAGTCTGGTGCTGACCAATTATGGCGTCATTCCGCCCGCGCTGGCCGCCAGCTTCACGCCCACCAACGCCATAGGCGTGGCGCCGTATGCCGTGTCTTTCACCGACACCTCGGTTGGCGCCATCACCAACCGCTACTGGATTTTCGGCGACGGCAGCACGCTGAACACAGCGGCCACCAGCGTCTCGCACACCTACGCTCTTGGCACCTTTACGAACATTCTCACGATTTATGCGGCGGATGGTTCCAGCAGTTCCGTCACCGGCAGGGTTTATTCCTTGTCCTCGGCCCCGACCCTGGTCTGGAAAGGCGACGGCACCGTCAATGCCTGGGATACCGCCACCAAGAATTGGCTCTATTCCGGCGTGGCTTCGGCTTATGGCGATCCGGACAGCGTGATCTTCGACGACACCGGCTCGGTGACCCCCAACGTCAGCTTGAATTTTGGCGCGCAGCCCGCCAGCGTGACGTTCAACAATTCAGTTGAAAACTACACTCTCGGCGGCTCCGGCGGCCTCAACGGCAGCGCCAGTGTGACCCTGAACGGCGCTGGCACGGTGACGTTGCTCACCGCCAACACTTACACTGGTCCGACGGTCATCAACTCGGGCGCGCTCCAAGTCGGGAATAGCACCACCTCCGGCTCGATTGACAACTCCAGCGCCCTGACCAACAACGGCGCGTTGGTTCTGACCCAAACCGGGTCCCACAGCATCAGCGGCATCATCACCGGTTCCGGTTCGTTGACCAAGGCGGGCACGGGCACATTGACCCTGGGCGCGGCGGACAACAGTGCGACCTTCTCCGGCACCATCACCAACAATGGTGGCACGCTGGCGGCGGCCACCGATAACACTCTGGGCGGCCCCAGTGTTTCGGTGACGCTGAACAACGGCACTCTACAATACAATACTTTGAGCACCTTCACCCTCAACCGCAGCCTGACGCTGACCGGTACGAACGATGGCTTGAACATGAACAGCGCGGTGATTCTGCCCAATCCACCAAATGTTGCGGGTTTGCCGACGATGACACTGGGTGGCAGCGGCTCGCTGCAAATTGACACCGGCGGGAGTTCCGTTTCCCTGCCCACCAACGTCGTGTTGAACGGGGCCAGCCTGATTTACCAGCGTTCGGATGATTACGCGCAGCCCGGCGTTATCAGCGGCAATTCCTCCGCCAGTTCCATCTACAACCAGAGCACGCCGGCTGGCAATACCAATACGCTGACCTTTGGCGATGGCTTCAACGCCTTCGGCAGCATCCTGAACACCTCGGCCGGCGAGCTGGATCTGGACGGGTCCCCCAATTCGACCAACACCCTGGGTGGAACCGGCGGCCTGACCTATAGCGCCAATGCCATGCTGGTCGTCAATGGCGGCACATTCACCGTGACCGGTGCCAGAGTGGTTGGCAGCTCGGCCGCAACCTCTACTGGAACGCTCATCGTCAACGGCGGCACGGTGAATTCGTCCTTTGTCTCCGGCAACAACGGCGGTTCGGAAAATTTCCGGGGCAATCTGATCCTCAACGGCGGCACCTTCCATGTGACCAGCGGCCGGTTGAGCCTGACGGACCCGAGCGGTTCGCAGATGCTGGCGATCAATGGCGGCAACTTGCTCATTGATAACAGCAGCGGCGGCGGCCTCTACGGCCTCCGCCTTGGCAACGACAACGGCGCGGGTAATGCCGGCGGCACCGTCAGTGTCGCCGCCACGCAGACCGGCGGCAATGTGGTCGTGAACGGACAAGAACTGGATCTCGGCGGGGCCGGCGCAGCCACCGATAGCTACGTGCTCTCCGGTGGCAATATCGTGGTTACCAATAGCAATACCGGCACGGGCTTATTGCTCGGCGCGACCAATGGTGGCGGTGTTGGCACCGCCACCTTCACGCTGACTAACACGGGCAAATTGTTTGCCAACAACACCGTGCAGGGTTCCCAATCCGGTTCGGCCCAGCAGGTCTTTGACTTCGAAGGCGGCACGCTGGTGGCCAATGCGATCAACGCCACCCATCTTTGCGGCCTCGCCACGCCCTCAATTCAGGGCACGCTTTACAATGTCGCTGGCACCCTGGCGCCAGGAGACATTGGCACGCCAGGCAAGACCACCATCACGGGCAATTATGTTTGCTCCAATGCCGCAACCCTGGCGATTGACATCGGCGGTCCCTATCAGGCAACCGCCTTCCAGAACGGCAGCACAAACTATGATTTCGTCTCCGTCAGCGGCGCGGTGGCGCTGGGCGGCACCTTGAGCATCAATCTGATCAACGGCTTCACGCCGGCCGCGACCAACGGCTTCACCATCCTGACCGCCGGCGGCGGTTTCACGGCTGGCCCGGCCAATCTTGCGAACAACTACGGGGGCTATATTATCGTGTCTCAATCCCCGCTCGAATACATGCAGGCGAAGGTCATTGGCAACAATCTGGTGCTGACCAATTACGGCGTCCCACCGCCCGCGCTCGCCGCGAGCTTCACGCCCACCAACGTCACGGGCCTGGCTCCATTCCTGGCGACCTTCACCGACACCTCCGTCGGAGCCATCACCAACCGCTTCTGGAGTTTCGGCGACGGTGGCACGCTGGACACCACGGCCACCAACGTGTCCTACACCTACAATAGCATCGGCGTGTACACAAATATTTTGACCGTGTATGCGGCGAATGGCACCACGAGTTCCGCCACCGGAATCGTACATGCCGTGGCCGCGACCGTGAATCTGACTTGGACAGGCGACGGCGTTGCCAACGCCTGGAACACCAGCACCTTGAACTGGTTGAACGGCGGAACCCCGGCCCTTTACGCCGACCCGGACGATGTGACCTTCGATGATACCGGTTCCAGTACACCCGCCGTCCAACTGAATTTCGTCGCGCAGCCCGACAGCGTGACGTTCAACAACTCGGCTGAAAATTACACCATCGGCGGCACCGGCGGAATTGACAGCAGCGCCAGCCTGACCTTGAACGGCACCGGCACAGTGACGCTGCTTACGGCCAATACTTATACCGGACCGACGGCAATCAACTCCGGCACGTTGCAACTCGGTAACGGCACGATCACGGGTTCGATTGACAATTCCAGCGGCATCACCGACAACGGCGCGTTGATTTTTAATCAACCAGACAATCACAGCGTGGCGGGCAGCTTGAGTGGCTCCGGTTCGCTCACCAAAGCCGGCGCGGGCACGCTGACCCTGGCCGGGGACGCGGGGACGTCGGCTTTCGACGGAACGGTCACGATCAATGGCGGCACACTGGCTGCCAACTCCACCCTCGGGAATGGCAGCGCCCTGGCCTTGAGTCAAGGCGGCGTGTTCAGTCTCACGGACGTAACTCCTGTGTCGTTGACTCGCACCGTGTCGCTCACCAATGGCGGCGGTGGCTTCAACCACTCGGTCAGTTTGGACGTTCCCGTTGTCCTAAGCGGACAAGGGCCTTTTATCAAGGGTGGCGGCGGCTTGATGACGCTGGACATCGCGAATACCTACACCGGTGGCACGATCATTAATGGTGGCACGGTGGAAGTGGGCGTAACCGGCTTGGAAGGCGCCACCCTTGGCGCGGGCGGGCCGCTCACCATGGCGGCCGGATCGAAGCTGACTTACAACACCGCCGTCAGCCAGACCAACAGCCCGGTGGACGCCGCCGGCGCCAGCATCATCAACAACAACACCAATGCCATCATTACGCTGGCGGAAACGGCCACCAACCACACTGTGGGCGCCGTGAGCGGCGTCAGTGGGGTCACCAATATTTTGACCGGCGTTCCAGGCGCCGTCACCACCATCAACGGCGCTGGGGGTGTTGCACTGGGTGTGGCCGGCGTGTTGGCGCAGTTCACGGGCGGCACCTGGTATGATACCAGCAGCGGCTCACAACCCGCGAACGTGGAGATTGACAATGGTTCGCTCATCCTGCCCGCCGGCGGCATTAACTCCCAATGGCTGACGCCCGGCCAGACGCTGACCATTCACGGCGGCTCGCTGGTCAGCTCCAATTCTTATGGTCTCCGGATCGCCAATCTGTTTGGCGCCAACGCCGGTGGCGGGGCTTCCGGGCCTTTCACCGGCGTGCAGGACGGCGGCTTGGTGTTGAGCGCTTCCGGCGATGGACTCCAATGGGGCAGTCAGATCTGCACCAACTTTAGTTACACCTTGAGCGGAGGAACCATCCAACTTTTGACGTCGGCCGGTCCGCTCAATCTCGGGGCTGACACCAATGGCGGTGGCGCCAACGTATTCACCCTCACCGGCACGGGCAAGCTCCTCGCGGGTAGCAGCGTCCAGGGCGCGACCACGAGTGCATCCTCGCTTCAGGTGTTTGCCTTTAATGGCGGCACGCTGGCGGTTGGCAGCTTTAACGCCACTTACCTGCGGCCCACGGCCTCTGACCCGGAAGGCACCCTCGTCAACAACGGCGGCACTTTGGCTCCCGGCGACCTTGGCACGGCGGGCCGGACGGTGATCACCGGCAACTATGTTGTGAGCAACAGCGCCGCCGTGCTGAGTATTGACCTCGGCGGTACCACCCAGGCCAACGCCTTCCAAGTGGCAAGCAATGCCTATGATTATGTGCAGGTGGGCAACACCAATGCCAATGTCGTGCTTAACGGCGGCCTGGACGTGCGCTTGATCAACGGGTTTGAACCGCTGGTTCATCAGAATAGCGCGTTTACCATCCTGGCCATCAACAACGGCACCAACGCCCTCGGCCTGCCCGGCATCTCCGGCACCTTCACCAACCTCAGCGGTGGCCGCGTCTATCTGGTTAATGATACCAACCGCAGTTTTGCCGTGAGCATCACGACGTCAAATGTGGTGCTGGGCAATTACCAAACGCCTTCGCCGCAGGCCTACTTCACCCAGAGCGCCGGTGCGGGCAGCACTCCGCTCGCGGTGACCTTCACGAATCTGTCCAACGGCGCTGGCCTGACGAACTGGTGGAGTTTTGGAGACGGCGGCACGTCCAGCTCGACGGCGGCCACGGTCACGCATACTTACACCGCTGTGGGCACCAACACGGTCAGTCTGACGGTGGGCAGCACGCTGGGTGTAAACACCTTCACGGTGTCCAACGCCGTGGTGGTCACAGTTCCGCCGGGACCGACGGGTCCGGCGCACTTGACGAATTCGGTGGCCGGGAATGTGCTGAGTTTGAGCTGGCCCGGCGGCCTGAATTGGCGGTTGGTGGTCCAGACCAACAACCTTGCGTTGGGCCTCAGCTCCAACACCAATGACTGGATGACGGTTCCCGGCTCGACGGGCACCAATCAGGAAAGCATTCTGTTGAATCCGGCGTTGCCGGCGGAGTTTTACAAGTTGATCTATCCGTGATGAGTTTGGGTTAAGGTTGGGGGAGGGCGTCGCGAGACGCCCTCCTTTTTATTTTGGGATGACCAAAGTCATGTGTACACAACTCAATGCTCGCCGGCGAACCAGCGCCTTGCTGGGCGTGCTGATATTGGCGGGGATGCTTGGTGGCGGCGAGCTCCGCGCCGGGCAAACGGTGGTGAATGCCGGCGCCACTTTCACTTTCACCTTGCCGGCCATTGCCACCAACTATGCCTGGCGCATGGAAGGAACGCTGGTCAGCACCAACGGCATCGTGGGCACGAACGGCCCGGCGTTCAGCTATTCGCCAATGTGGTTTGACGTAGGCACGCACGAACTGGCGTGTTATGAGACGCTCTCGAACGGGGTGGCGTCGAATACTCTGTGGCAGGTGCGGGTGCGGATTGCCTTGCCCGCCAGCGGCACGAACTATTACGTGGCCACCAACGGGTTGGACAGCAATCCGGGCACGCTGGCGGCGCCGTTTTTGACGCTGGAGGGGGCGCGCAACACCATTCGCAGCAACGGCCTGCCGGCGGGCGGCGTGACGGTCTGGCTGCGCGGGGGAACTTATTTTCGCACGAACACGTTTGTGCTGACCAGTCTTGATTCAGGCACCGCGTTGGCGCCGGTGGTGTACCAAGGCTATCCGGGGGAAACGCCGGTCATTTCGGCAGGCAAACCGATCAGTGCCAGCGCCTTTGTGCCCTTGAACAGCGGCCAGACGAACCGGGTGCCGCCCGGGATCAATCCCACGAACATCCTGGAACTGGACCTGCCGACGGCAGGCATCGCCCATCGCGGGCCGTTTCCGGCTCATTTTGGCACCTGGGTGACCGCGAACATTTATGGCGCCAGCGGGTCCAGCGGCAGCGCTTCGGGCGGCATTTGTGATTTGTTTTACAACGGCCAGCGCATGTGGCTGTCCCGTTATCCGAGCCACAATCTGACCAACGACAACTTGGACACCACGTACCTGCTCATGGATGGGGTGGCCAGGACTGGGCCGGGCAGCACAAATTATTTGAACAATCCGGGAATTTACACCAACAGTTCCGGCGCGGCGGTGGCGGTGGGGTGTGCGTTTCATTATTACGCGTCGAATGCCACGGAGGTGGCGCGCTGGCAGACGGCGCTGACCAATGGCGGCGCCTGGGTGTCGGGCTTTTGGCGGGTGGACTGGCAGAACGACGCCATGCAAGTGTTGGGCATTGACCTGACGAACATGGTGATCGAAATCACCAACACCGTCACGGTACAGGGCGGCATCGGCTCGAAATACTCGCAGCCCCTGGGCAGCCTGTCAGAGCGGTATTGGGTGATGAACCTGCTGGAGGACATGGACCAGCCCGGCGAATGGGCGATGGACTTCAACCGGAACAAAATTTATTTTTATGCGCCCGGTCCGATCAACAATGGCAGCGTGGTCATTTCCGATTCCACCGCGCCCATCGTGCAGTTAACGCAGACGACCAACGTGGTTTTCCAGTCGCTGACCTTCGAGGATGGCTTGGGGGAGGGGATTGTGGTGGGAACGAACTGCCAGAACAACCTCGTGGTGGGCTGCACGCTGCAGAACATGAACAACTACCCGGTGGACATCAACGGCGGCTACACCAACGGCGTGGTGAGTTGCCGGCTGCAAAATCTGGCGGGCGGCGGCGTTTTGTTGCACGGGGGCAACGCCTCCAGTTCCCCCCGGGTGCCGGCGCGTGATTTTGTCGTCAATAACATCATCACCAATTCCGGCGTCATCGCGCGGGTATATAACACGCCCGTGGACGTGGGCGGCAACGGGGCGGGGAGTTCCGGCACGAACGTGGTGGGCATGCGCATTGCGCACAATTTCCTGACCGTCATGCCGCATTTGGGGGTGTTGCACGGCACCACCTGGGACGCGATCGTGGAATACAACAACCTGTACAACTTTGGCCAGGTTTCCAGCGGCATCGGCGGCATCTACGGATACACGTATTTTGTCAGCAGTGGCAACAATTACTTCCGTTACAATTTGGTCCACGACAGCCCGCTGGAGGACGGGATCAGTTTTGACCAGGACCACCGGCAGGCGCATGTCTATGGCAACATCGTGGATCTCAACGCGGCGCTCAGCGGGGAGCATCAATGCCTTGGCTCGGAAACTGGTTCACAGGCCATAGCGGGCGAGCAGCAATACCTCGACCACTACAACAACCTCGGCCTCTACGCCAACCACGGCTTTGATGTGGTCTCCCCCGTGGGTTCCACGATTGAGGAAAACGCCATGATCAACTGTCTCGTGCCTTATACTTGGGAACAGGTGGTCATCGGCGTGAACGGCAACACCTTTGTCGGATCCAGCGCCTCGGCGCTTCAATCCGGGCCCAACCTGACCTACACCAACGACCCTGGTTTCGTCAATTTCTCGAGCGAGGATCTTCGGCTCGTGCCCACCGCGCAAATCTATGCCGATATGCCGCTGTTCACGCAGTTGCCGTTTGAAATGATGGGGCTTTACAACGACGAAACGTGGAGCAATGCCATTGGTTACTCTCCGTATGTGATGAACACCAACACTTCGGCTTCGGGCGTGGGCCAGGGGGCCGCCACCCTCAATGGGACCCTGGTCTATCCGCAGTTCGATCTGAACACCACGGTCTTTGCCTGTTGGGGCACCAATGATGGCGGCACCAATCCGGTCGCCTGGCAAAATGTGACCAATCTGGGTGTGCTGGGAGCCGGGCCGGTCAGCGTCGGTATCACCAACATTCTTTCCACCACGTACTATTATCGGTTCTACGCCACCAATGCTTACGGCCAGTCTTGGGCCGGGAATTCGCTCTCGTTCTTCGGCATTGCCGCAGGGCATACGCCCGCCAATCTGGTCTGGAATGGCAGCGGGGCGACAAATATCTGGGATGAAGAAGACGCCACTAATCTGGTCTGGCTCAATGGCGCGACGCCCGCCGACTTCTGGAATGGTGACACTGTGAATTTTACCGACAGCGAGACGAATTCTCCCGCGGTCAACCTGGCCGCCGTGGTGTTGCCGGCGGCGGTCTTCGTAAACGCTTCGCAGCAAAATTACGTCTTCAGCGGCATTGGCAAAATTTCCGGCAACGCGACCTGGCAAAAGAGCGGCGCCGGCACGGTGATGGTGTTGACCACGAACGATTACAACGGCGGAACCACCGTCAATTCCGGCACGCTGCAAGTCGGCAACGGCAGCGTTTCCGGCGCCATTGGCACGGGCAACATTGTCAATAATGGCAGCCTGATTTTCAACCAACCCGGCAACACGACGATCAATGGCAATATCACTGGCACGGGCGGATTGACCAACACTGGCGGCGGCACGCTGACGCTCGCGGCCAATAATGCATACTCGGGCGGGACCACCATCAATGGCGGCGCGGTGGCCATCGGAGCGGACGCTGGTCTGGGCGCTCCGGGCGGCGGTCTGGTCCTGAATGGCGGCGTCTTGCAGGTGACTTCCGCCGGTCTTTTCCCATTGAACAACCGCCCGGTCACCTTGAAGGCCGGCGGCGGCACTTTCAATCTCGCCAACAACTTGACCATCAGCAACCCCATAACCGGTCCAGGCTCGCTGACTTTGACCGGCTCTGGAACACTGATTTTGACCGCGTCCAACCTTTACAGCGGACCGACCATCGTGAATCAGGGAACCCTTCAGGTGGACAACGGCGGCGGCCTTGGCTCGGTGCCAACGAACATTTTCTTGAATGGCGGCAGCCTGCTGTATGCGCGGACGAATGCCTGTGTGCAAAACGGTTTCATCAGCGGTTCCTCCACCAACAGCGCCATCAACAATTTGCTCACCACCGGGCCGCTCGCCCTGAGCTTTGCGAGTGGTGGCAACCTGTTTTCCAATGTCTTCAACGGCGCCAGCCAGCCGCTGGCGCTGGTGGGCAACGTGTTTTCCAACCTGTTTAATTCCGCCAGCGCGCCCCTCACGCTGGCGGGCGGCAGCAATTATTTTACAGTGTTGGGCACGGATTTGCGCAATCTCTCCACCAGTGGAGTCTTGCTCTTGACCAACGGTTACTGGTACACGCCGCGCATCGGCGGCAACGGCGGGCCTTACATGCTGGGAACGAATATCATCGCCAATGCCACGCTCGAAACCAGCGGCGCGCGGGGCGTGCGGGGTCTCTGGCAGATTCAAAGCGGCGGAGTGTTGCGGGTGGACACCAACCACTATCCGGGCGCGGTCAACGAAAACCGCTTTGACTTTGGCACGGGCGGACTGGGGGCTGGTGAGACGGTCATGCTCACCCTTGCCGCCGGTGGCACGCTGGACATCTGGGGGGTGCAATACGACGGCTTTTCGATGGGGCAGAATGTCGCCAATGCGACGGTGGCGGTGGTGCAAAATGGCGGCACGGCGCTGATCGGGGTCAACGGCGGCTCGGGAAATCAAAACCTGGTGTTCAACGCGGCGGGCGCCAATGGCGTCACGGAATACCTGCTCAATGGCGGGCTGTTGAAAGTGGCCGGAACCCTTTCCGCCAACGCGCCGGCGGCGGGCGGCACCAATCTGTTTCGGTTCAACGGCGGCACCTTGGCCGTGAATACGTTCAACGCCACCAATCTCTTCGTCCAACCGAGCAATTCGCTGGTCAACCTCGGTGGCGTTCTGGCGCCGGGCGGTGTGGGCACGCCGGGCAGGACCATCATCCAAGGAAATTACTTTTGTTCCAACCGCGCGAGCCTGGCCATTGACCTTGGCGGCACCGTGCAGGCCAACGCTTTCACCAACCCGGCTAATTACTACGACTTCGTCTCCGTCAGCGGCACGGCGGCATTGGGCGGTAGTTTGAGCGTGAGCCTCATCAACAATTATCAGTCCAGCATCTCGACCAACGCGGGTTTCACCATGCTGACCGCGTCTGGCGGCGTGAGCGGCGCGTTTACCAACGTGTTCAATGGCCGCGTGTCGGTAGCCAATGTGCCGGGCGCGAGTTTCCAAGTGGTCACGAATTCGACCAGCGTGATTCTGACCAACTATGCGGTGGTGCCCACGCCACCGATTCTCGGCGGCCTCAGCCTTGTCAGCGGCAACCTGGTCATTACCGGCACCAACGGGACGGCGGGGGCGAATTATCTGGTGCTGGCCACGACCAATCTTTCGCTGTCGGCGACCAACTGGAATTCGATTGCCACCCAGCAGTTCGGTCCGGGCGGCAGCGTGAATTTCACCAACCCCTTGAATTCCAATGGCCCGCAGACGTTTTACCGGCTGCGGTTGCCATGAAGGACCCTTTGGCGCGACGCAAAATCACCCCACCGCGACGCAAAATAGCCTCTACTCAAAACGGCAAATCAGCCTATTGTGGCAATAAATCAATCGCCATGCAAACCAGCGCCAAATCTTTTAACCCGCGACGCCGGGGCAGGCCATCGGCTTGACGGCCTTCCTTGGCGTACGCACGGTTTGAATTTTTCCCACCGTTCGATGCCAAAACCAAAAACACCAAACAACACAAAACATGAAACATTCAAGGTTCGTAAACTTACTTCGCTGCGCCGCGGTTCCGGCGTTGATTTTAATTGGCTCGCCCAGCGTTTGGGCGTCCACATTTGTCTGGGTGCCCAGCGGCAACGCTGCCGGCAGTTGGACCAGCGCGGCCAACTGGACGGGGGGCACCCTGCCGACGACCACCAGTGACATCGCTAATTTCAACAGCGTGGACATCACCGCTGACTCGGCGGTGACCTTGGATGGCAACCAGAGCATTAACACCCTCATTTTTGGCGATCCGGCGCCGGTCTCCGCCGCGAATTGGATTTTGAATCCCGGCCCGTTAAACGCGTATGGCTCAACCCTGACGCTGGGCGGTACGTTTCCCGCCATCACGGTGAACACGCTGGGCACGGGCAAGAGCGCCATCATCAACGCGACGCTGGCGGGCAGCACAGTCTGGACAAAAAATGGTCCCGGCACGCTCACTTTGGGCGGCTATAACACTTTCAGTGCGGGCTTCACGAACGCCGCCGGCCAGGTGAATTTCAACACCAGCATCCCTGGCGGCGGGACCATCACTTTTGCCGGCGGTTCGATGGACAATACGGCCTATGCGATCAACGTCGCCGGGAATGCCATGAATTGGAACAGCAATTTCACGTTTGCGGGCACGTCGCCGGAAAACCTGACCGGCGCGGCCACGATGAATGCCAGCCGCACCCTGACGGTCAACGGCCCGATGTTTTACCTGTCCGGAGTGATCAGCGGCACTGGTTTTAGTCTCACCAAAGCCGGCGCGGGCATGATGTTCTTAACCGGCAACAATACCTACAGCGGCGGCACCATCATCAACAGCGGCACCTTGTGTTTTAAATCAGAGAGCGTCACCGGCGGAGCGCCTTTGGGAAACGTGCCCGCCACCACCACTGCCGGCAATATTGTGATCAACGGTGGAACCCTTTCCCTGTTGGGCGGTTCCACCACGATCACCAATACGCGCGGAATGGCCGTCGGCCCGAGCAGCGGCAGCGGCGGTGGCACGATTGATGTGCTCGCCGGTTCGACCCTTTCTTACGGTGGCATCATTGCGAATAACGGCGGTGGAACCGGCAGCCTGATCAAATCCGGCTACGGCACTTTGGTGCTCAGCAACGCCAACACCTTTAGCGGCGGCACCACCGTTACCAACGGCACATTGATGCTTGATTTTAATTCCGCAGCTTCGCCGGTGGCCAATATTTTGAGCGGCACTGCCGGTGGACTCACCCTGGGCGGCGGCACGTTCAAGCTGAACGGCAAGGCTGCCACGGCCAATTCGCAAACGGTGCAAGGTCTGACCGTCAGCGGCGGCGGCAACACCATCAATCTGGCGCCTAGCGCCAGTGGCACGGCGAATCTGGCTTTGAACGCCATCAGCCGCACCGGGGGCACGGTGAATTTCATCGGAGCCGGCACCAATACCACGACTACCGCGAACAATACGGCCGGCATTTTTGGCGGCTGGGCCACGTTTAACAGTGCCGATTGGGCGGCCAATGATACCAGCGGCAACATCGTGGCTTGCACCAACTACATCGTCATGGCTGCCAGCGGCGGCACCACCAATGATAACGATCTGATGGACGGCACCGTGGCCGCGTTGAGCGGGCCTTTGGTGGCCAATTCCGTGAAGATCGGCGGTGCCGGCAGTTTGGATCTCGCCGGCAATAGTCTGACCGTCAACGGCACGGCGGGTGGCTGGCTGACGCCGGCCGCCCAGAATGTAACGATTAGTGATTCTGTGGGCGGCGCCTATTTGGGCGCGGGGTCACTGAACGAGTTTATTGCGCAGGGCAGTGGCACCCTGACGGTGAATGTGCCAGTCGTGGGCAACGGCACAGCCGGCGGTTTGACCAAGTCGGGCGCCGGCACTTTGTATCTGGCCTCGTCCAACAACTACACCGGCAATACCACGGTTAATGGCGGCACGCTTAACCTTGCCAGTGGCGGCAGCCTGGCTACCGGCTCCACGGTCAAGGTCAATACGGGCGGCACCCTCACTGTGAGCAGTGGCGGCACCATCAATGGCAACGTCGAGGTCGGGCCTTCAACCGGTTCCACCACCGCCAACCTGAACCAGAACGGCACCATTGCCGGCACTCTCACCATTGACGGCGCTGAGGCCCCGGTTTCGCCCAACCCGAATGCCCTCAATCAGTGCGCTCCAGGCTACGCGAAGCTTTTCAACGGCAGCAGCACCACCAACGTGATCAACAACGGCATCCTGGCCATTGACGCGGGCGCGACCTTGAACAACCTCGGGATCATCAGCAGCCCCAATGGCTTGGGCGGGATCATCTACAACAGCACGTCCAGCAACTTGTTGACTCTGGCCAGCGGCAGTTCGTTTGGCTATTTTCAGCCCGGCTTGAACAGCCTTTCCACCCTGCAAGTCCAGAACAACGGCACGGTCGGGTTCGATTGGTTTGGATATAGCGAGCCGGCGCCACAGAGCTTCAATAGCTACAACACAACCCTCAATGGCGGCACTTGGAACTTCGGGTACATTGGCCAGAACAACAGTGGTGCTCACTTTATCGGCACGGCCAATATCACTGGCGGCGCGGCCGTCAGCATTTTGTATAATAATGGCTATGATCACGGCGCTTGGAATGTGACTTACGGTTCGTTGACTTTTTTTGGAGCGGTTTCCGAGGGGCATCAGGCGAGCAGTGTGGGCTTGAGTCTGGCGGTGAACAATAGCGGCGGCGGAGCCGGGTTCTTAAGAACCGTCGGTGGCGGTTTGACCTTGGGTCTCGCCCCTGCCAATGGTGCGGCGGAAAACAATTCCCTGACGGTGGCCGCCGGCGGCACGGCCAATATCGCGGGCGGTTTAACCGTGGGCACGACCACGTCGCAGGCCAATCCCGAGAACAACACCGTCACACTCTCCGGCGGCAAATTGGTGGTGAACGGCACCATCGCTGCCAGCACCGGTTCCGGGCAGACGGACGGTTTCAATTGGACAGGCGGCCAGCTCACGGCGCTGGGGATCACCCCTTCCAATGGTTTCAATGGCGCCGGCAGCAGCATCAACAGCACGACACTAGCCAATAGCGGCGGTATGCTGGCGCCGGGCGACTTCGGCACACCAGGCAAGACGACCATCAATGGCAATTACACCGTCAGTTCTCCTTCCGCGGTGCTAGCCATTGATATTGGCGGCACCAACCAAGCGACCGTGTTTCAAAACGGCGCGACCAATTACGATTTTGTCGCCGTGACGGGCACTGCGACGCTGGGCGGCCAGGTCAGCGCCAACCTCATCAACAATTTCACCCCGGCGGCCACCAACGCCTTCAAGATTCTGTCGGCCGTCGGCGGCCTCATCGGCAGCGCCTCCAGCTTGGGCTACGATGGTTACGTGCCCGTCACAACCAACGGTGTGCCGGTTTCCGGCAAGTATTTCCAAGTGGTGCTGATCAGCACCAATGTGGTGTTGACCAACTACGGGACCTCCACGCTGCCGGCTTTGGTCGCTAGTTTCTCACCGATGAATGCCACCGGCACGGCGCCGCTGCCGGTGTTGTTCACCGACACTTCCTCCGGCGCCATCACCAACCGCCAATGGGATTTCGGGGATGGCAGCACGCTCAGCACGCTCTCCACCAACATCAGCCACACGTTCACGAATCTCGGCACCTACACGGTGGTCCTGACGGTGAGCGGACTGAATGGTTCCACCATGAGTGTCACGGGCAGAGTTTCGGTGGTGACGCCGGGCGGCACCCTCGTTTGGACGGGCGCCCATTCCAGCGCCTGGGATTTGGCCACCACCAACTGGGTGGATCAGCTTGCCACCCCCTATGTTTACGCCGACGCTGACAGTGTCATCTTCGACGACTCGGCTTCCGTGACGAATGTGGTGCTAAACCGTGCGGCTGCGCCCAATTCCGTGGACTTTAATAATTCCTCCAAAAATTACACGATCAGCGGTTCGGGCAGCATCAGTGGCTCCACCTATCTCAATGTGAACAACGGCGGCTCCGTCACCCTGCTGACGGCGCTTAATTATTTGGGTGAAACCACCGTCAATGGCACGCTGCAACTAGGCGACGGGGTCGTTACGGGCTGCTCGCTGGATAACAGTTCCGCCATCACCGACAATGGTTCGCTCATTTTCAACCAGCCAGACAACCATACGATTTCCGTGCCCATCAGCGGTGGCGGCGCGCTGACCAAGTCGGGGACGGGTACGCTCACCTTGGGCGTGGATAACAACGGCACGTTTTCCGGGAGCGTTACCATCAATGGCGGGGTGTTGTCGGCCGCGGACTATACCGGCTTTGGCACCACCAGCACGCTCAATCTCAGCGGCGGCGGCATGGCTCAGTTTACCGCCGGACCGACTTACTATAACTATACCCTGAACCTCGGCGCCGGCGGCGGCGGATTGGCTAATGCCGTGGCGATTTCCTCCGTGGGCACTTCGATCACCGGCACGGGACCGTTCACCAAGGCGGGCAACGGCCTGATGGTGTTTGACCAGCCTCCCGTTTATACCGGCAACACCATCGTGGCGGCCGGCACCTTGCAACTTGACACCGGCGGTAGTTCGGTGAGCTTACCGGGTAACGTCGCCCTTAACGGCGGCAGCCTGACCTACGAGCGGTCAGACACCGTCGTGCAACCCGGTGTCATCAGCGGCAATTCGGCCAATGGTTTTGTCAACAACGCCAGCACGGCTGCCGGCAATACCAACACGCTGACCTTTGCCGACGGCATCAATTTATTCAACACGGTCAAGAACTCCTCAGCGGGCAGTCTTGTGCTGACCGGCAGCGCCAACTCGACCAACAACTTGGGCGGCACCGCCGCCGTGCTCACGTCCATCAGCGCGGGGAGCAGCCTCGTCATCTCCAACGGCATTTGGAACGAGCCTTACGGAAACGGAAACAATGGCAATATCGCCATTTCCGGTGGCACCTTGAATATTGGGCTGATGCGGGCCGGTTATGGAAATTTCACGGTCAATGGCGGAAGCCTGCTGTTTGAAACGGCCGCCAACGATGGGGGGAACAACTCCCAGTTCCAATTCGGCAACGGCATGGCGGCCAACGGCACGAGTGCCATCACGGTTTCCAGCGGCGTGTTGGATGTGTATGCCGGGAACTATGGCAACGACCTTGAAGCAACGACCTCGGGCACCACCGGGACCACGACCGCCGATATTGTTCAGAGCGGCGGGGTCGTGCGGATCGGCGTGAGTGCGGGACCCGCGCCCAATGCCAGGGGATTGATTATTGGAGGGGCCGGCGCGATCGTCAATACGCTGGCTTATTATTCCTTGGGCGGCGGCAAACTCCTGGTCTATGGCGCGATCAGTTCCCAAAGCACCAATGGCTCCACTTGTCAAACCGGCTTCAATTGGACGGATGGGCAATTGTCCGCGGGCACGATTATCACCACCAACTTCAATGAGCCTGGCAACAGCATTTTGAACAATACGCTGACTCAGACTGCCGGCACCCTGGCGCCGGGCGATCTTGGCACGGCCGGCAAAACCACCATCAATGGGTCCTACTCGCTTGGGGTCGGCGGCATTCTGGCCATGGACATTGGCGGCACCGCCCCGGCGAACGCCTTCCAAAACACCAATAATTACGACACTTTGGCCGTGAGTGGGGGGGGGTGGTTTTGGCGGGCAACCTGAGCCTGAACGAGATCAACGGTTTTGAACCCATCGTGGGACAAAACGACACGTTCACCATTTTGACCGCCGCCAGTATTACTGGTGCCTTCGCGAATGTCGCCAGCGGCAGCCGCCTGGCCGTGACCGGTTATCCGAACCGCAGTTTCCTCGTGACTGTCAGTCCGACGAACGTAGTGTTGAGCGGTTACCAGACGCCGACGGTGCAGTCCTTCTTCACTCAAAATACCAATGCTGGCGCGGTGTCGCTCACGGTCACCTTCACCAACTTGTCCAACGGTGCGGGCCTGACGAATCTGTGGAGCTTTGGCGATGGCGGCACGTCCTTGTCCACGGCGGCGACGGTGACGCACACCTACACCAATCCCGGCACCAACACGGTCAGCCTGACGGTCGGTAGTGCGGCGGGTGTCAACACCTACACCGTGAGCAACGCCGTGGCCGTCACAGTGCCGTCCGGTCCCTCTGGCCCGCCGACTTTGACCAATTCGGTGGCCGGCGCTTCCCTGGTTTTGAGCTGGGGTCAAGGCTGGTTGCTGGCGGTGCAGACGAATACGCTATCGGCTGGTTTGGGCAACACTTGGGTGACGAACACTACCGCCACCAGTCCGTTCACCAACACGATGGATCCGACCAAGGGGGCAGTCTTTTACAAGCTGGTTCCGTGATGAGTTTGGGTTAGGTTTGGGGGAGGGCGTCGCCAGAACGCCCTCCCTTTTGGTCGGGCAACCTGTTTCCTGTTGCGGTTGCAAAAATATCTATGTTGATAATCAAGCCGTCCATCCTTGCCGCGTTGCTCGCGGCGGTTTCACTGCCGAGTAATTTCGCCGCCGAGCTGTTCGTCGCGCCCAATGGCGACGACGGCCACGACGGCCAGACCGCCGCCACCGCCTATGCGACGCTGGCGCGGGCGCGGGATGAGGTCCGCCATCTCAAATCCGCCGGCGCATTGCCGCCCGGCGGAGTGACCGTGCAAATCCTGGGCGGCAAGTACAGTCTGGAAAACTCGCTGGAGTTTTCCGCCGCCGATTCCGGCACGGCGGAAGCGCCGGTGGTTTATCGCGCCTGGCAGGATCAGCCGGTGGAAATCCTGGGCGGGCGTGTATTGAAGCTCTCCGAGTTTGCGCTGGTGACGGATGAGAAGATTTTGTCGCGCCTGGATCCTTCCGCGCGTGGCAAGGTGGTTTGCGTGTCCATCAACAAACTTGGTCTGAAACATGCCGGGCCGTTTCCACCGGTGTTCAGCGATAGTGGCGGAATTTTTGAATTGTTCTGGAACGGCAAACGTTTGCCCTTGTCGCGCTGGCCAAATTCGGTTGACCCAAAAGACTGGCCCACGATGAAAAAAGCCGTCGTCAACGGCGACGCCAAAACCGGCGGCACGTTTGAGTATCGCGACGAACGTCCGTCGCGCTGGCTGCAAAACCACAGTGTCTGGCTCAAGGGCCAGTGGCGGGTGCCGTGGGAAGACCCGGCGATCCGGGTGGCCGCGATGGATACGAACCGGCACACGATCACGTTGGCGGCCGGCATCGCGAATGGCATCGGCAACAAATACACCCGGCCCTTTGGCAATGGCAAGGAACCCTGGTGTGCCTTGAATCTCCTCGAGGAAATTGACCAGCCTGGCGAGTGGGCGATTGATTTCGATTCGCAGACGCTGTTTCTCTGGCCCCCAAGCGCGGCGGGCGAACTGCTGGTCTCACAACTCGATCAGCCGCTGGTTTTTATCCAGGGCGCAGCGCATTTGCAGTTTATCGGCCTCACATTTGAGGCATCGCTCGGCGACGGCGTGGACGCCGCGGAGGCGGAGTCCGATGTGATTGCCGGCTGCACCTTCCGCAATCTCGCCAAACGCGGCGTGACGCTGACGGGCTATCGCAGCGGCGTGCAGAGCTGCGATTTTTGCGACCTCGGCGAAGGCTGCGTGCGCATCGGCGGCGGCGACAAAGCGAAACTGATTCCGTCGGAAAATTTTGTCGTCAACAACCACATGCACCATTACGGCGTGCTGAAGGCGATGTATTCGGCGGCGGTGGATTTGGGGTTTGGTGGCGGGCCGAACGACGCGCTATTCAAACTCGGCACGGCGGTCGGCATCCGCGTGGCGCACAATTTGATTCATGACGCGCCGCGGGATGCCGTGCTGGTGAGCGGGCAGGACAACCTGTTTGAATACAACGAAATCTTCAACTGCGGCTTCCAATCCGGGGACGTGGGTTCATTCTATTCCTGGCTGGATTGGACGATTCGCGGGGTGGTCATTCGTTACAATTTCATCCACGACACCATTGGCGGGGTGAACCCGGACGATGGCGCGGCCGGCAATCTGGTGTACGGCAATGTCTTTGCCGGCGATCGCACGGGCGTGTGGATCGCGTCCGGGCCGGACCATAAAATCATCAATAACATTTTTGTCAAAGATGAAGGCCCGGTGTTTGGCATGGACGATCGCGGGGCGGCGCGCGGTTATGCCACGAATTCGCGCCTGCTCAAGGCGGTCATGGATATCCATCCCGCCGAACCGCCGTGGTCGGTGCGTTTTCCGGAAATGACCAACCTGCTGGAGAGTCATCCCGAACTGCCGTTGCGAACCAAGTTCGAGCGGAATTTGATCGTGATGAAAACCGGCGAGCCGTTTGGGCTGAAAATGAGCAAGTCGCGGCAGGCCGACACCAACTTGTTTTCGGCCCGTGACAATTTGGTCACGGCCGCGGATCCGGGATTCGTGGACGCGGCCAAGGAAAATTTTAACCTTCGCCCGGATTCCGGCGTCTTCAAGAAAATACCCGGTTTCCAGCCGATTCCATTTGACCAGATTGGACTGCAAAGGGACGAATACCGGCGCCGGTTGCCAACGGATGCGGAAATTGGCCGGCCAGCGAAGGGCGTACCGCAGAAGAACCCCGGCGACAAGAACTTTGGCACTTGAAGAAAACCGGCCTGCTGGCGGGCCACAAGCAGGTGAAATACCAGCAAAGCGAAACCGGCGTCACCCAGGCTTTGCCGGAGGCCGCGCCGGATCCGATTGCCTCGGTCGTGTGGCTGCAGATCGCCGATGCCACGGCCCAGGTCACAGGACAAAAGTAAGTATAGTCGGCAAAGTTCCCGACCCAAGGCCAGTCGCGCGCTTCCGCCGCGCAACCGCGTTGGCGGGCGGCGTGACGGGCTGGTTGAGGCATGTCTTCCATTCGTGTCCGGAGCGCGCCTGTCCCGGGCGCAGCCTTGTGCCAATTGCCTCTGCGCGTTGAATGTTAGGAAATTACCGGTTTCAAGGGCGTTGTTGCGGCCGGGGACGGTCGCGCTCCGCATTTCGAAAACACGGCGCTATGCCTTCGAACACTGATGTCTCAAGGTGATAACTGTCTGACGCAAAAAACACCCCTCTTGACGCAAAATAGACCCTGTTCAGGATGTTTAAGATGTGGATTAATAGCGGCACGATAATCCAAAACCAACCACATAATGAAAATGAAAACAATTCGACCCAATATATCTGTCGGTCAGTCGCTGCCATTCCGAGCGACCGTGGCAACTCTCGCCCTTCTGGGCGCCGCCGTTTACGGGGCGCAAGGCCAAGACATATCCAAGGCTAATAACGCCAACCCGATGAACAGCGGCGCAAGCTGGCTGGGAGGTGTCGCGCCTGGCACCGCCAACATTGCACTCTGGGATACGAACGTCAACGTCACCACCGCTCCCAGCTACCCGTTGGGTGGCAACCTCAGTTGGGCCGGCATGGCGATTGGCGCCTACGGCCAATTCACGAACAGTTTTTTCAATCCGAATACCGGTTCTTCCAGCTTGATCAACATCACCAACAACGGACTCAACACGCTGACCCTGGGCACATCGGGGCTTGACCTGAGCCTCTCGACCAACAACCTGACCATCACCAACATCAACCTGGCGCTGAACGGCAACCAGACTTGGAACTTCTTCAACGGCCGCACGGTGATTGTCGGCGGCAACATCAGCGGCACGGGCAACCTGACCAAGGAGGGCAATGGGGTATTGACTTTGGATGGGACCAACGGCTTTAACGGCAACCTTGTGATAGGCGGCGGTTTGGTCAATTTGAACTTCTCATCGCCCAATGCACCCACGAACAACATCCTCAACCCGAGCCAGCCGCTGGTCTTTGACGACAATGGCGGAGCCATTGCCATCAACGGCAAGGCCGGCACGACCAACACGCAGGCTTTCAACGGGGTGCAACCGCTCACCGGCCTGGCGCTCATCACTTCGGTGCCGGGCGGCAGCGGCGGCAGCAATTATGTCAGCTTGGGCGCACTAACCCGGGCCACCGGCGGCGGCGCCATCAACTTTGGACCACTCTACGCCAGTGCGCCGATCAATACCACCAGTACCAACGATGCCACCGGCATTCTTGGACCTTGGGCGTGCATCAGCAGTTCGACTACGGCTGGCGGCGGCGGCGGTATTAGTTTCGCCACCAACTGGGCCTGTGTGGATATCAACGGAAACATCACCAATTATACTGGCTGGACTCTCCTGACTGGGGCGGGCCCGACCATTGCCAACAATCCGACCAGCAACGTCCGCGTTGATAACGGATCCACAGGCAATATTGAAATCGGCCCCAACCCCACCACTACGATCAACACTATCATCGTCAACGGCGGCACCGCCCGCACGCTGGACATTCAGTCTGGCAGCACCCTGCGGTTGGGCGCCAATGGCGGTATCCTGAAGGCTTCTGGCTCCGGCAGTTCGCTACTCATCGGGGCCAGCACTGGCACTGGCACCCTCACCGCCGGCGGCGCGGATAACACGCCGGGCGAGTTGATGATCAATGATCAGAACGGCAACAATAACCGTGGCAGCGGCACGCTGACCTTGAACTCCGTGGTCGCTGACAATGGCACCGGGCCTGTCACACTCAGTTTCATCGGCGGTGACCAAGTTCTAATCAATTCCACCTGCACCCACTCCGGCGGCACGTATATTATTGGGCGCGTCCAATTGAACAATTCCACCGCGCGGCTGGGCACCGGGCCAATCTATGTCAAGGGTTTGCCGTTGGCCGCGTTTATTCAGCAGGGCTTTCAACAAATCGGCAATTATGCGGTGGGCGGCACTTATTATATGAACGGACAAACGATAACCAATAATCTCTATCTCGAGGGCTGCGGCAATGTGGATGCGGCCCAAGGTGTGTTACGCAACGTGGGCAACCTCTACGGTACCATTAACCTGATGAAGGACTCGGTGCTGCCGCAGGGGAATTACTACGCCAACATCACGGGAACGGGAAATCTCTATCTGCGTTACCAAAATAATTCGGCCAATTTCTATGGCACGAATAATTACCTGGGAAACACCATTCTCATGCAGATTAGCCTGCAGGATCATCCCCAGGGCAATCTGGCGGGCAATCCAGGCAGCCTGCCGCCGACCACCGTGGTGGTAATGGGTCAGGGCACAGGGATCAATGGCACCACCGGCAACATTCTCGGCAACACGCTATTGAAACTTTATGCCAACCAAGTGATCGCCGGACTGGCCGACGGCACGTTTATGTGCCCGCCGCCTTACTACCGTTCGGTAGATGTCAATTCGGGGGCGGTGACGTTGACGTTAAGTAACAATACGCAAAATCTCTATTATAGTGGCACCATTTCAAACAGCGCCGGCACGTTGAATCTGGTCAAGGATGGCTCTTATACCCAGACGCTCGCCGGCACCAATGCCTTTAACGGCACGGTGCAGATTCAGAACGGCTTGCTGGTCATGGGCAATCCCAGTGCCATTGGCACCGGTCCCGTGAATTTGATCGGCGGCGGCGCATTGAGCTTCGGCGCCCTGACGGCCGTCAGTTTTGGCGCGCTGGAAGGCACCAACAATCTGGCGTTGACGAACGCCAGCGGCGCAGCGGTGGCCTTGAGCGTGGGCAACAACGATGGTCAGACCTATACCATGTCCGGGGTTTTGAGCGGCGGCGGCAGCTTGACCAAAAACGGCAATGATTATGAATATCTGGATGCGGCCGACACCTACACCGGTCTGAGCGTTATCAATGCCGGCACGCTCTATCTGACGGCCAACGGTTCCATCTCCAACAGCCCGCAAATCCTCGTGGGTGGCGGAGCGACCTTTGACGCCAGTGCGGCGGGTGGATTGACCCTCAACGGCGCCGCCCGCCAAATTTTGGGCGGCAGCGGCATTGTCAATGGCACCGTCACCGCCGTTAGCGGCAGCACACTGAGTCCCGGAAGCGCGGTGGGTACTTTGACGCTGAATAATGACTTGAACTTGAACGGCGGGGTAACGAACTTGTTCGACCTGTCCGGGGACCCCACTGGGGTGAGCAATCCCAACGACGAAATGGTTGTCTTTGGAAATCTGAATCTCAGTGGCGTTAACCCAGTCATCATCAACCCCTATCTTCTGACGCTGGGCAACGGCGAGTATCCGTTGATTCAATACGCCAATCTCGCCTCCGGTGGGGTTGCCAATCTGCAATTGCAGTTGATCGGTGGTTACACCATGTATCTTACCAATGACCCCGCTATTTCAGCCATCGCGGTGGTGATTATTCCGAGCCACTCGCCGGCCAGTATTACCTGGCGCGGCAATGGGTTAAACAACAACTGGGATCTGGTGACCGCCGATTGGATTAATGGCGGCTTGGTCACTTTCTTCAACGGCGATAGCGTCACCTTTGACGATACGGGTTCAAACAATATCCCGGTGAATTTGATCGGCGCGGTCGGTCCGGCCGCCGTCGAAGTTAATATCACCAAGAACTACACCTTTGCTGGCTCCGGCGAAATTAGTGGCGTGACGGCGCTGAACAAAGACGGCAACGGCACCTTGACGCTACTGACCGGCAATACTTACCTCGGCGGCACCACCATCAATGCCGGTACCGTGCATGTGGGCAATGGCGGCACGAACGGCGCGATCGGCTCTGGCAACATTGCCGACAACGGCGCGCTGATTTTGGATCGGTCCGGCTTGTTGAGCTTCACCAACACACTGTCGGGCATAGGCAGTCTGACGTTGCAAGGTGGTGGCACCTTTAGTTTCACGGGTGACGCGAGTGGTTTTTCCGGCCCGGTCACGATCAATTCAGCGTCGGCTTCCGTCCCGGACTTTGCCAATCTTGGCACCAGTGACAACCTGACGCTGAATGGCGGCACTTTGGTGTTGAGCACGGGCGATGCGGAATCTCCAACCTGGAACATCGCCCTTGGCGGTAGTGGTGGCACGATCAATCATGTCAACGCTTTGACCCTGGGGGACGGCGCGAACTACCCCATCACGGGCAATGGTTCCTTCACGAAGGCCGGCAGTGGCACCATGACGCTAATGACGAGCAACAATTATAGTGGAACCACCATTGTGGCGGGCGGCGTGCTCAAGGTGGACACTGGCGGCACAACGGCGTGGATTCCCAACGGACTCGCCCTGAAGGGCGGCAGCCTGATTAATCAGCGTTCCGATTCCTATTACCAAAACGGCTATGTGAGCGGCACCGGGGGCGGTTCGATCACGATCAACTTCTTAGGGGCCGGCAACACCAATTACATGGACTTTGTCGATGGAAACAATTCCTTCTACAACATTGCGAACACTTCAGCGGCAGGCACGCTGATTCTGGATGGCTCAACAAACTCCATCAACACTTTGGGAGGAAGCTTGAGTAGTTCCGCCAATGCCGTGCTGGACCTTCAGGGTGGGATTTGGAATCTCAGTTCTGCGTTCGCGCCCGGGGGGGCCGAACTTGACTTCAACGGCGGCTTCGTGGTGGTGATGAATAATGGCGGCAATGGGTTGCAAAGCTTTAATGTCCCGACCTTGGTCATCAACTCGGGCGGATTAATCCTGGGTGCCGGCGCGCGCTTCTCTAACGGGGCTGACAACCAGTCCCTCACCTTGAATGGCGGCGTGCTGATGGCCACGAATACAACCTATGGCTTCCGCTTCGCCAACAATCAAGGTGGAGGCAATCAGGCCAATCTGAGCGGGTACTACGGCTTCTCCGGTGTGCAGACAGGTGGTCTGGTCTATGCGCCTGGATTGGGCGAACAACGTCTCTCGATTGGGGGGTCCGGGCCGGTGACTGCGGGCGACAACGCCAGTTGGACCATGACTGGTGGCCAAATCGTGATTACCAATTCTGCTCCGAACGGAGGCAGTATCTATCTTGGCGCGGACACCGCCGGGGTGGGGACCACGACCTTCTCGCTGGGCGGGACAGGCCAACTCTTAGTTTACAGCATTGCCGGGGCGCAAGCAGGTGCCAATCAAATCTTCAATTGGACGGGTGGCACAAACACGGCTTTTGCCATTAATATGTCCAACCTGCAGTCCACCAACACGCCGGGCCTTGCCGGCACGCTTTACAATAATGGCGGGGCGTTGGTGCCCGGCGGCTTCGGCTCGGCGGGAGTGACGACGATCACCGGCAATTATGACATTGCGGCCGGTGGCGCGGTGCTCGACATGGATGTGGGCGGGTTGGCTCATGCCGGCACTTTCAACGGCGCCACGAATGCCAGTGATTATGTCCAGGTCACCCAAAGCGCCGTGCTGGGCGGTTCCCTCCACGTGCATCTGCTCAACGGCTTCGAGCCGCTCGCGCCCGCGGGCCAGAGCATCGTGATTCTGACGGCCACGAATATCACGGGGACGTTCACCAATCTCGACGGGAACGGCCGGCTCACCATCGTTGGCGATTCCACGCGGAGTTTCCATGTCACGATCACTGCGACCAATGTTGTGCTCGATGGCTATCAAACGCCCACGGTGCAGGCTTATTTCACGCAGAGCACCGCTGCCGGCGCCACGCCGCTTACAGTCACGTTCACGAACTTGTCCAACGGCGCGGGCCTGACGAACCTGTGGAGCTTTGGTGACGGCGCCAGTCTGGCCTCGACGGCCTCGACGGTTTCGCATACCTACAGCAGCATTGGCACGAACACGGTGAGCCTCACGGCGGGCAGTACAGCGGGCGTCAACATTTACACCGTGAGCAACGCCGTGGTGGTCACGGCCCCGACGGGACCGACGGGACCGGCGCATTTAACGAATTCAGTCACTGGGAATATTCTGACCTTGAGCTGGCCCGGCGGTCTGAATTGGCGGTTGGTGGCCCAGACCAATCCACTATCCACCGGATTGCTTTCCGCCACGAATGATTGGTTCACCGTGGCAGGTTCCGCCGGCACCAACAGTGCGAGCATCACGATTGATCCCACCCAGGGAGCGGTGTTCTATCGCTTGGTGTATCCGTGATGATTTACACGAGTTGTGGGACTCGTTTGGGTGGGTGCGGGGGGCCGGCTGATGGGTTGCCACCCCCCGCTTTCGCCAAAAGACACGTTATGAAAACAACCAGCCGTGCTTTTACATTGATTGAACTGCTCGTGGTTATCGCCATTATCGCGATCTTGGCAGCTCTATTGCTGCCCGCCCTAAGTCAGGCTAAGTTTAGGGCCAAAGTAATCAACTGCACTTCGGACTTTCGCCAGTGGGGCATCGTCGCCAGCCTCTATGCGGGGGATACGCAGGGAGGGAAATTGCCCCGGTTCGATCTGCCGGTGGGCACCGGCAGCAACCCATGGGATGTGTCCCTTAATATGGTCCCTGGTCTGGCCCCTTATGGGTTGACGGTGCCGATGTGGTTTTGCCCGGTTCGTCCTTCGGAATTTGACGCCGCCAATACCTGGTCGCAGCAAAACTTGGGACACTCGCTTCACAGTTTGACAGATCTCAATGATTACCTGGCCCGCGCTTACGGCACCTTCGCAGTGATGATTCACAATTGGTGGGTTCCGCGGAAGAATTCCGACGGATTGTATCCCGATCCCGCCAATCCTGGAGTCTCCTGCCGGGTGCCTTATGGCTGGCCCACTTCACTGACGGATCCCAGCCAGGTTCTTCAACAGCCTATCATTACCGACAGTTGCGAGGGGCCGGGCGGCGACATGAGTGTGAACGACATCAATTCAGGCGGACACTTTATTGGCAAAGTGTTTAAGTCGGCCAACTCGACCTTCGCTGACGGCCATGTCTCCACCGTGAACAAAGCGAATTTGCAGTGGCAATATATGGGCAATTTGACAAGTTTTTATTGAAGGTATATAGCTCCCATGCACTTTAGTCTTTTCCGCCTTGGATGGCGAGGCCTCCGGATGGCTCTGGCGGCCGCCATGCTCGCGGCAACTTTGACTGTGGCTCAGGCGCAAACGCCGCCGACTTTTCCCGCCAGTGTCCTCGGCCAGCGGCAGGTGAGTTGGAATTACGCCGGCCTGCGCCCGATTTCCGCCGCGCCCGCCTTCGGCGTGCATCCGCGCATATTCATCGGGCCGGCTGACCGCGCGGACGTTTGCAACCGGTTGACGAACACCGTGGCCGGGCAGGAACTTTTCACCAACTACGTCCAGCGGTACACCGCCATCATGCGCCTGGGCCGTTCGGCGGGTTACGACAATTTGCCAAACTACTCGACTATTCGGTATATGCCCGACGGCACTTCGCGCATCAGCAACGAAGGATTTTACGATCAGTCGTTCACTTACACGAATCTCGTTGCGGCGCAGACCAACAATATTTTCTGGATGATGACCAACGGCTCCGGTTCGGTCTTCGCGCGAACGCTCGCTGGTGAAATGGCTTTGGAGGCGCTGGAATGCTGGGTGTATCAAAATGTGGCCACCAATCAGACTCGGGCGACCAATCTCGCCGTGGCCATGGACACGTGGGCGAAGTATTTGCTGGCCCAAACCAATTTCACCAGTTCCACGGAAAATTGGATGCTGGGCGGCGGCGCGGCTTTCGCAGAGGCTTATGACTTCAATTTTTGGGCCATGAATTCCAACCAGTGCGCCCATGTCCGCACTGCGCTGGCGCGGATCATGTATGCCGCCCCGTATTATGGCGTTGGGCAGGAACCGGAATCCGTAACGTCCAACTGGGCCTCGCTGAACACTTTTCAACTCATCATTCTGATGGCCATGGAAGGCGAAACTAGCACGGCGGTGGAAGGCTTCAGCACGAATTATTTCAACAGCTATTTCAGCAACGCGATGGGGGCCATTTATGATTTCCTGACCTATGGATTTCACCCGAGCGGCGAGATGTTTGAGGGCATGGGCAAGGGCTGGTTTGGCGGGGCGCGGCAGATTGCCTTGGCCAAACGTGGTTACAATTTCTTCGGCCTGCCGAACCTCCAGAGCTATGTCCAGAACGTCTGGCCCGCGTGCCTGCAGCCGTTCGGCTATTCCTGGTCCCACTATGACTTGATTGGGGGTGAGGGCACGGACTCCCGGCGCGGGCTGCGTTATTACACCGCCAGCGATGAAATCGCGATGCAATGGGTCTATACCAATTTCCCCGCCGCGGCGTTTCTCTGGCGCAATTTCGCGACCACCGCCTGGTGTGCCAACTCCCCCGCCACCGGCACCAATAATTACCGGGCCTTCCTCGATTTCCGCGACAGCAAATTCCAGGTCAGCGACAGTTACGGTCAGGACCTGGTGGAGGCGGCTTGTTTTGTGCAGAACGTCCCGACCAATATGGACTGGAACGTGGAACACGCGTCCGTCCTCACCAACCTGGACTGGGTGGACACGCTCGGCTCGACGATTGTGGGGCGGAGCGGGACGGATTCCAATTCCGTGTCGTTTCAGTTCCACACGCGGCAAGATTTCGGCGGCCATACTTACGCCGAACGCGGCGGTTTCGGCCTCAGCGGCCTCGGCCGCATCTGGGTGTGGTTTCCCTACGCGCTGAACTATGGTCAGGACAGCGGTTTTAGCAGCCAGGTTTTGGTGGACGGCCTGGCCATGTATGTGACCCAGGAGGAGGGCTATAAGATGCGGATACCCGCCAAGCTCGCCGCTTGGAGCAGCCAATCCAACGCGCTCTTCGCGACCTGCGATTCGACCTATGCCTACACCTGGGCCTGGCAGTGGAACAACTTTGCCAATGGCAACTCGATGACGGTGGATCCCGGTTTCCAACCGGAAACGAATTGTTTCAATGCTTTTCTTCGGAGCAACAACCAGATTCCGGAAAACTATGGCAATATCCCATTTTGGGAGTATCCGCAATGGGACGCCGCCGGCGTCAAAGAAGGCATCGAGCGCACCAATTACAATCCGATGCAACAGGTCATCCGCACCGCCGGTCTGGTGCGCGGGGTGAAACCCTATGTCTTCGTCGCGGACGACATCCAAAAAGACGGTTCGTCGCATGCGTACAAATGGCTCCTGCAAATTCCCTGGGACCTCACCCTGAAAACCAACGCCTCGTTGCCCGTCGGCTTCAATGCCACGACTGACTGTGTGCTGCCGGAGAATGCGACCAACGGCAATCGCAGCCTGCTCGTCCGCGTGTTGAGTCCGACCAATTGGTCGGCCTACACGGAAATCGTTTCCAATGCCACGTACAACTCCGAGCAATTTGATCGTCTCGTCATCCTCACCACGAATATCGCGCCAGCCTTCAAGGTCATGTTGTATCCGTTTGCCGCGACCGATCCGATTCCCACCAACACTTGGACCGCGACCAATGTTTTCACCGTCGCCATCAGCAACCAGACGGACACGTTCACTTTTACGCCGCGCAGCGTCGCCACCACGGACGGTCGCACGGTGACGCTGAACGAATTCCAAATCACGCGTGGTTCGACGAATATCATGGATTACCGCAATCAGATTGAGCCTTTTGCCAGCACCGTTGCGCCGGTTGGGCTGCCGCCCGCCGCGCCAACTAATCTTACCGCGCTGGCCGGAAATTACTCCGCCACGCTGACGTGGACGGCGGTAACCAACGCCACCGGCTACAACCTCGAACGCTCCACCACCAGCGGCGGGCCGTACACGAATGTGCTCACGCAAATCGCGCTGACCAACGTTGTGGACACCACGGTTTTCAACGGCGTGAAGTATTATTACATCGTCACTGCTGACAATGCTGGCGGCCAAGGCGCCAACTCGATGGAAGTCAGCGTCACCCCGGGAGTCGGCGGTTCGCACACCCCCGCGAGTCTGGTCTGGGTCGGCGACAACAATTGGAACAACTGGGACCTCCAGGACACCAACAACCTCGTCTGGTTGAACAGCGGCGCCAATGTCACGTTCTGGAACGGCGATACCGTGACTTTTAACGATTCCGGCTCGGCTTCTCCCGCCGTGAACTTGGTGCAACCGCTGTCCCCGGCCGGCGTCGTGGAGGTGGACAATTCCGTCAACAACTACACGTTCTCCGGCGCCGGCGCAATCACCGGCAGTTGTTCGTTGCAAAAAGACGGCTCCGGTTCGCTTACCGTCACGATGCCGAACAATTATACCGGCACCACCATTATCAACGCCGGCACGGTTTCGATCACGACGCCCGCCGCGCTGGGCACGAACACGATTGATTTTGCCGGCAATGGAACGTTGCAGTGGTACGGCCTTACGGCGGATTTGTCCGCGCAGATGAAGATCGAAAACGGAGCCAGCGCCACGGTGGACACGATGGCGAACAACCTGGCGTTTGCCGCGCCGTTTGCCGTGGGCGGCGCGGGTATCGGCGCGCTGGTCAAGACCGGTTCCGGCGGACTGACGTTCAACACCACCAATGCCTATGCGGGCGGCACGACCATCAACGGTGGTTACATTTCCATCACGAACAATTACAGCCTTGGCGCGTCCGCCGGGCCGTTGGCCATTTCCAATGGCGCGACGCTCAAGATTGGTTCCTACGGCGTCACCATGACCCGCCGTGTGACGCTGGGGCCGGGCGGCGCGGTGTTTCATCCGAGCCAGAACCAAAGGCTGACTTTGAATGGTTATGTCACCGGGGTCGGTGGTCTGACAGTCATCTGGGATGCGTACTCGGTGATTTTGGGTTGCCCGACCAATGACTATGCCGGCGACACTGTGATCGGGGCTTCGGACTCATTGGGCAGCGGCTCCTCGGCGATCCTATCGCTGGCCGTGGACAACGCGCTGCCTTGCGGTGCAGGCAAAGGAAATGTGGTGCTGGCGCAGGGTTCCGGCAAGTCGAGCATTCTGGATTTGAACGGCCATAATGCACAGGTCAACGGTCTGATCTCGGCGACGAACGCCAATGCCCTCGTGGAGGACTTGGGCAGTGCGGGTGCCAACACCCTGACCGTCGGCAACAACGATACCACGAGCGCCTTCGGCGGCGTGATCAACAACTCTCTCGGCGTGATCACCCTCGCCAAAACCGGACTCGGCGTGCTCACGCTGTCAGGCTCGAACACTTATTCCGGCGGCACCTTCATCAATTCTGGCACGCTGGCTTTGCGCGCCTATGGTTCGATCTCCACTTCCCCGCTGATCGCCATCGGCGGCAACGTGGTGTTTGACGTTTCCGGTTTGACCAACACGTTTGCTTTACACGCCGGCCAGATTTTGTCCAACACTGCCGCCGCCATGGGCATCATCGGCGGCAATTTCAATGCGGCGTCCGGCACGAGTTCTTTTTCCTTCACCAACGGCACGCCCGTTCTGCTTGTGACCAACGGCACGTTCACACTGGCCGCGACCACCATCATAAAAGTCAACAATACGGGTCCGGCACTGACTCCCGGCAGTTACCTGCTCATCGCCAAGGCTGCGACCGGCAACGCGGGAGCGGTGGCCGGAACTTTGCCGCCGTTCAGCGTCAATGGCGGCGGAGTGGTCGCCGGGGCGGTGCCCGCGCTCCAGATTATCGGCGGCCAACTTTTCTTGGTTGTCGCTGCCATCCCCACCACCACGGCTTTGACCCTGACATCTGGCGTCAATCCTTCGACTTTCGGCAGCGCACTGACCTTCACCGCGAGGGTCCAGACCAACGGCGTCACGACGGGCGCTGCCGGCAGCAACTTCGTGTTCCGGGTGGATGGCGTCGCGGTCGCCACCAACTCCGTGTCCGGTGGCCAGGCGGCGTACACCACCAGCACGCTCGCAGTTGGGGCTCACACCATCATCGCTGAATATCGCGGTGATTCCATTTATTCCGCCAGCACCAACAGCCTGGGCCAAACCGTCACTCCAGCCCAGCCGCCGGTCCTCGGCGGAATTCAAATCAGCGGCGGCAGCTTGATCCTCACCGGCGCCAACGGCACGGCTGGCGCAAATTACTTGGTGCTCACCTCGACCAATCTCGCTTCACCGCTGACCAACTGGACCATTCTTTCCACCAACCCGTTCGGCCCTGATGGCAGCGTGAACGTCACGAATCCGCTGAATACCAATTCAGCTCAAAGCTTCTACCGCCTGCGCCTGCCTTAAGCAAACCGCCGCGACGCAAAATCACCCCGTTGCGACGCAAGCTGACCCGTAGCCAGTTCGTCAATTTGGAATAGGTTATGGTCCAAATTCAACTATGAGCTTGTCGAAGAATATCGCCGCCATCGCGGCCCGCGCTTTTCCCTTGCCCCGTCTTTGCCTCCTGCTGGTCGTCAGCCTTTGTGCGACAACACCCTTGCGCGCCGCCATTGATATCAAGGCGGACACCACCACGATGAACCTGGCGACGGACTGGACGAATGGGGTCGTGCCAGGTCTGAATGACATCGGTTGGTTCGACAGCAATTTGAGCGCGGCCAAGGCGGCTGCCCTAACGCTCGGGGCAAACTTGTCCGTCGGCGGACTGGAATTCACCAACAGTTTGAATGGCCCGGTCACGATTGGGCCGGTCAACACGCTCACCTTGGGGGCTTCCGGCCTGAACTTGACTTCCGCGAACCAAAACATCGCCTTGAACTGCGGACTGACCGTG
>Ga0364922_10226_pt1 | contig 33837 bp, 40 predicted proteins | sample ExccelJu500001D4_2_FD_206955 | JGI IMG/M metagenome (GOLD analysis project Ga0364922, IMG submission 206955) | Enriched cells from Trout Bog Lake Hypolimnion, Wisconsin, USA - BchlTB.June20.5000.01.D4 | ecosystem: Environmental > Aquatic > Freshwater > Lake > Hypolimnion/Profundal zone | place...
TACTCCGGGGTTGACCATCGGGGCGGTGACCATAAAGATGACCAAGAGCACCAACATCACATCGATGTAAGGCACCACATTAATATCGGACATGACCCGACGTTTGGAGTTTCTTTTGAGTGAGGAGCTAGCCATACTTATTTGCCCACAGCTTGGCGTTGCAAGATGTTGGTGAATTCCTCAATAAAACTTTCAAAGCGGATGGCCAAGCGATCAACATCAGTGGCAGCACGGTTATAGGCAACCACAGCTGGTATCGCTGCAAACAAACCAATTGCCGTAGCTACTAAAGCTTCAGCAATACCAGGCGCTACAGCAGACAAGGTAGCGTTTTGTACGTTTGCCAAGCCACGGAAAGCGTGCATGATGCCCCAGACCGTGCCAAATAGGCCGATGTAAGGGGAAACCGAGCCAACTGACGCCAAGAAGGGTAGATTGGCTTCCAAGTTATCCATTTCGCGCTGATAAGTGGCTTTCATGGCGCGGCGTGCGGCATCAATTTCACGCACTTTTAAGAACTCTTGCATCCCCGCTTCAAAAATATGCTCCAGGACGGCATCACTACGGGTATTGCGCTGCGACGCTTCTAAAAGGGTATTGAGGTCTCCGCCAGACCAAAAATCACGCTCAAAGCGCTCGGTATCGCGCCGTACACCTCGTAAAACAGCTGTTTTTTTGAAAATAATGGTCCACGAGGCAATCGACATGCCCAGTAGCAAGAGCATTACCAGTTGAACCAGCAGGCTTGCATTAAGGACAAGGGAGAGAAAGGAGAGGTCTTGAGTAGGGTTCATGTGTGGATTTTGTATGATGTAGGTTGATTTTACTTAAGCAATCCAACTTCTTCAGGATTATTACTATGTTTGACCGTCAAAACACCCTCGCCAAAACTGACCCTGAGTTATGGGCAGCCATCGAAAACGAAAATCGCCGTCAGGAAGACCATATTGAGCTGATTGCTTCTGAGAACTACACCTCTCCAGCAGTCATGGCAGCGCAAGGCTCACAGCTAACCAATAAGTACGCAGAAGGTTACCCAGGTAAACGCTATTACGGTGGTTGCGAGTTTGTGGACGTGGCTGAACAGTTGGCGATTGATCGCGTGAAGGCGCTGTTTGGTGCGGAAGCGGCAAACGTACAGCCCCATTGCGGCGCCTCTGCTAACCAGGCGGTATTTTTGGCTTTCTTGAAGCCAGGCGACACCTTTATGGGGATGAGTTTGGCTGAAGGTGGTCACCTAACCCACGGTATGGCATTGAACATGAGTGGTAAATGGTTTAACCCCATTGCTTATGGTTTGGACAAGAATGAAGAAATTGATTACGAGCAAATGGAGCGCTTGGCTCGTGAGCACAAGCCTAAATTAATTATTGCTGGCGCATCGGCATATTCTAAAAAAATTGATTTTGAGCGCATAGGCAAATTAGCCAAAGAAGTGGGCGCGATTTTCATGGTGGATATGGCGCACTATGCCGGCTTGATTGCTGCTGGTGTCTACCCCAATCCCGTGCCACACGCTGACATTGTGACTTCTACAACACACAAGAGCTTGCGCGGTCCTCGTGGCGGCATCATTTTGATGAAAGCGGAGCACGAGAAGGCAATTAATTCAGCCGTATTCCCAGGCTTGCAAGGCGGCCCTTTAATGCATGTGATGGCGGCTAAAGCGGTTGCGTTCAAAGAGGCGCAAGAACCTAGCTTTCAGGATTATCAAAAACAGGTAGTAGCCAATGCTAAAGCCTTAGCAGAAACCTTGATTGAGCGTGGTTTGCGGATTGTTTCAGGGGGCACAGACTCGCATGTGATGTTGGTAGATTTACGTGCCAAGAAAATGACAGGTAAAGAAGCCGAACGGGTATTGGGCGAAGCGCACATTACCTGCAACAAAAACGGTATTCCAAACGATCCGGAAAAACCGATGGTGACAAGCGGAATTCGTTTGGGCTCACCAGCGATGACCACTCGCGGTTTCAAAGAAGCTGAGGCAAGACAGGTTGGTCATTTCATTGCTGACATTTTGGACAATCCAAATGATCCCGAGAATATCGCTAAAGTGCGCGCGCAAGTTGCTGATCTGACCAAACGCTTCCCGGTTTACGGCTAAACACACGTGCGCTGCCCATTTTGTCATGGTGACGATACCCAGGTGATGGACACCCGGGTATCGGATGAGGGCGATACCATTCGTCGCCGTCGCCGTTGCGCGGCCTGTGACAAACGTTTTACAACCCATGAGCGCGCAGAGCTAGCACTGCCTTCAATCGTGAAAAAGAATGGCAGCCGCGTGGAATACAGTCACGAGAAATTAGCCAGCTCTATTAAGCTGGCATTACGCAAGCGCCCGGTATCATCCGATTCAGTGGACGAATCGATTGGGCGGATTGAAGAGAAACTCCTCAGCCTGGGTGAAAAAGAAATTCCCAGTGAGCGCGTCGGTGAATTAGTGATGCGTGAACTCAAGCGCTTAGACAAAGTGGCGTACATCCGCTTTGCTTCTGTCTATCGCAGCTTTGCAGATATTGAATCTTTTGAGAGTGCGCTCAAAGAGTTGAAGTAACACTCTTCTTAATTAAATTAATTTATTGCGAAGATGGGATTTATGAATAAAGTCATTGTTACCGGTGGCACAGGTTACATCGGATCGCATACGGTGGTGCAACTCATGAATGCCGGCATTGAGGTTGTCGTTTTAGATAACCTATCGAATAGCAATCAAGGGGTTATCGCGCGAATTGAAAAGCTGACGGGTAAACGCCTTGAGTTCGTCGAAGGAGATATTCGCGATAGAGCGCTTTTGAGAAGGGTGTTTGAGCAGCATTCATTGAATGCGGTCATGCATTTTGCGGGTTTAAAGGCTGTTGGAGAATCCGAACAAGAACCCCTTAAGTATTTTGATAACAATGTTTCAGGCACTATTGTTTTGCTTGAGGAAATGATGCGGGCAAAAATAAATACGTTTATTTTTTCCTCTTCAGCTACTGTTTACGGCAATCCAGATGCCGTTTGTTACAGCGAAACTACCCCCTTATCACCCATCAATGTGTATGGGAGAACGAAGTTGATGGTTGAGGATATATTGCGGGACCTAAAGAAGGCAAATCCCCAACTGCGCATTGCCTTGTTGCGCTATTTCAACCCGGTTGGCGCACATATTTCTGGCGAGATTGGCGAGAATCCCTTTGGAGTTCCAAATAATTTGATGCCGTTTATTTCACAAGTTGCTGTTGGGGTCAGGGAAAAGCTCTTGATCTATGGTGGTGACTATCCCACACCAGATGGTACGGGTTTGAGAGACTATATTCATGTTGATGATTTAGCTGCAGGACATTTAGCGGCGCTTAATGCCTTAAGTGATAGTCATTCGTTTATTACAGTCAATCTTGGAACCGGTAGGCCCTACAGCGTCTTGGAGATGGTTGCCGCTTTTGAGAAAGCCTGCGGTAAGAAAATTCCTTACGAGATAGTAGGGCGACGCCCAGGTGATTTGCCCGAATATTATGCGGACGCTAGTTTGGCAAAAAAACTATTGGGCTGGGAGACAAAATTAGACATTGATCGCATGTGTAGCGATACGTGGAATTGGCAAAAAAATAATCCTACCGGGTATTGATTCGCCAACGCGCAATACAAATGCCAGCATCTGCTGGCATTTGTATTTTGAAGAGCCTACTGTTTTAGCTCACCCTCCCACTTGCTGACCACCGCAGTAGCGAGAGCATTACCCAGCACGTTGGTAGCAGAACGAGCCATATCCAAGAAGTGATCTACTCCTAAAATGAGTAGCACTCCTGCTTCAGGTAAGTGAAATTGCGAGAGTGTGGCAGCGATCACTACTAGTGAGGCGCGGGGTACTCCGGCAATACCTTTAGAGGTAATCATGAGGACCAAGAGCATCAGAAGCTGTTGGGTAAGGGGCATCTCAATGCCATACACCTGGGCAATAAATAGTGCGGCAAAAGTGCAATACATCATCGAGCCATCTAGATTAAAAGAGTAGCCGACTGGCAATACAAAGGATGCAATTTTGTTCGAGCATCCAAAGCGCTCAACTTGCTCTAGGGTCTTGGGGTAGGCTGCTTCGGAGCTAGCAGTGGTGAATGCCAGTAAGATGGGTTGGCGCAACATCGATACCAAATGAAACACTCTTTTCTTAAGGACGACTGAGCTGATTAAGATCAGCACTACCCATAAGGTCAGGATGGCGGCATAAAAACTGAGCATGAATTTGCCATAGGTCATTAATATTGCCAGGCCATTCTCAGCGATTGCAGCAGAAACGGCAGCAAATACTGCTACTGGGGCAAATTTCATGACTGCCGTAGTAATCTTGAGCATGATGTGCGAGAGCATATCCAAATTGCGTAAGAACTCATGTGCACGCTCGCCAAAGCTGGCAGTAGCCACCCCGAAAAAGACGGCGAACACCACAATCTGCAAAATTTCATTCTTACCCATGGCATCGATGATGCTGGTGGGAAAGATGTGCTTTACAAAATCTGCCAAATTAAGACTATTTTTATTCAGCGTTGAGCTGGCAGTCATTTCGGGCAGTGGTAAGTCTAACCCTGCGCCCGGATGGAGCAAGTTCACCATGACGAGTCCCAGCAAGAGTGAAACTACTGACATAGAGATGAACCAAGAGAAGGTTTTAAGGCCAACACGTCCAATGGTGGAGGCATCCCCCATGCGGGCAATACCAACAGCTAAGGTGGAAAAAACTAAAGGAGCGATGATCATTTTGATCAAACTCAAAAAGACATCTGTCAATATCGAGATGTAAGAAACATACTGGCTGGATAGTCCGGATTGAGCGCCATACCAATTGATGAGGTAGCCAAAAATAATACCGAGCACCATGGCACCAAGAATAAATTGGGTGAGCTTATTTGATTTCATATGCAACCCTAGTTGTTTGCTAAATCATAAATCAAGCAATGCGTTTAAGAATCTTGCCCTACCAATAAAAAAGCCTGCGAAACCAATCGCAGGCTTTTTGCATAATATGAGTACTGCTTACTTCAAAACAGCGAAAATGGAAGCAGTGATCTCTTCCACCTTCCCAGTACCGCTAACCTTGCGATAGGCTGGCGCTTTTACTGTGTCAGTTGCACTATTTTGGTTGGCCCAAGTAGAGTAGTACTCTACTAATGGCCTGGTTTGATCGTTATAAACCTGCAGACGCTTGCGCACCGTTTCTTCTTGATCGTCATCACGCTGAATCAATGGTTCGCCTGTGACATCATCTTGACCTGCCACTTTGGGTGGATTGAATTTGATGTGATAGGTGCGACCCGAGGCCGGATGAACGCGACGACCACTCATGCGATCAATGATCGCATCAAACGGTACATCGATTTCTAGGACATAGTCAATGGGCACGGCTGCATCTTTCATTGCCTGTGCTTGAGGAATGGTTCGTGGGAAGCCATCAAACAAGTAACCCTTGCTGCAATCAGGCTGTGTTAGACGGTCTTTTACCAAGCCAATAATGATGTCGTCAGAAACGAGTCCGCCTGCATCCATAATTTTCTTGGCAGCAACACCTAATTCAGTGCCTGCTTTTACTGCGGCACGCAACATATCGCCTGTTGAGATTTGTGGAATGCCAAATTTTTCACAAATGAACTGAGCTTGTGTTCCTTTGCCAGCACCTGGTGCACCGAGCAGAATTAACCGCATTGTTTTCCCCTTTGAAGACCTTAGATTGTCTCGTATTTTTTTGGGATCTTGACCCCGTAAGTCTTAGGATTATCCCCGAGAAGTGCCGGAGACCCTTTAAGCCGGAAAATCCCCTAGAATTTGCCGAACGCGTTCGAGGTCTTCGGCGGTATCCACCCCTGCTGGCGGGGCTTCTGAGGCAGTATGAACAGCAATGCGATAGCCATTCCACAGGGCGCGCAGCTGTTCTAGGGCCTCAGATTGTTCTGGAGGAGCCGGGTCTAGGCGCGTATAGGCCTGCAAAAACTCAGCCCGATAAGCGTAAATACCTAAATGGCGTAAGTGTCTTGTTGGTGTGTTGGGATCTCGCACAAAGGGAATGGGTGCTCTGGAGAAATAAAGCGCCTCATCCGCCTTATTGAGGACGACTTTGACCGCATTGGGATTGTCGATTTCTGCTGGGTCGCAGATTTGAACAGCTACTGTAGAAATTGCACATGCCGGATGATCGGCGAGTGTTTGGGCTACTTGATTAATCAGCTCTGGTGGAATGAGAGGTTCATCACCTTGCACATTGACGATTAAAGTTTGCGGAGGAAGTTTGAGTAGGCGCGCTACCTCGGCAATCCGATCGGTGCCAGTGGGGTGATCGGCGCTAGTGAGCAAACATTCAATTCGATGGTCCTCACATGCCAAGGCAATTTCAGGTGAATCCGTTGCCACAATGACGCTTTGGGCCAGCGATGCTTTTGCTCGCTCTGCCACTCGAATCACCATGGGTTTACCGCCAATATCGGCTAGGGGTTTGCGCGGCAAGCGCATAGAACCCAAGCGAGCGGGTATGACTACTAGAAATTCCAGTGGGGATGGACTCATCAAAATGAGTGCTTAAACCAACTCATCAGCAGTCAAGCTGCGTGCTTCATCCACTAGCATGACGGGGATGTCATTGCGGATGGGGTATGCCAGGCGATCAGCTTTACAAATGAGCTCCTCTTTTGAGGAGGCTAAATGTAATGGGCTCTTACACAAAGGGCAAACCAAAATTTCAAGTAAACGTTTGTCCATGCTGTTTTCCGTTTTTTATAAAGTGTAGCCCTGAGGGTCTGGTCTATGCAAAATGGATGTGACCCATTCAATGAATGCCTCGGGAAGCGCTAAATTCTGCGGCACCACCCAAATCCGCTCATCCTGTATGCCCACACATTTTACGGCATCCTTTTCAGTTATCAGAATGTACTTGGCAGTCAGATTCTCAAAAAATGGGGTTGTGTAAGTGGCATGGTCAGCCAGCGCAATTCCCTTGAGCGCAATCCCCTCTTTTTGGAGGTCATCAAAAAAACGCTGTGGGTTACCAATAGCCGCTACTGCAAGCACATTGTGCTGCAATGAAGCCTGCGCTATTTCTGCCAAGCTGTTCGTGTGAGTAGAATGAATGAGTTGGTAAGGTTGTCCCAAATGGGCTCTTAAATTGAAGGCACGACGCCCCATAAAATACTCATCGTTGAGATTGTGCTTGGGTGCGTCGCTAACTGATATTCCGGTCATGAGCGTGGCATCACGCTCACGCGTGCTCGGTTCACGCAAGGGCCCTGCAGGCAATAAAAACCGATTACCTTCACCGCGCGCATCGCGCACTACCAATTCAATATCACGACCACCTTCGCGTGCAGGCCAACGTTTAAGACCAGCATGCTGCAAACCATCATCACAAATGATGACATTGGTCGCTGGAAATTGCTTGAGCAGCGCCTCAATCGCAGCCTTGCGTTTTGGAAAAACCCACATTGGGAATTGCCCATCCGTTCTTTTGGCAATCAGCACCGGTTCATCCCCAACCAAGGCAGGATCAGACTCCTTGGTCACTTGCATTGGAGAGGATAAGGATTGCGCCCCATAGCCTCTGCTAATAATCCCTGGTTTCCAACCAAGCTGTGCAAGTTGTGTGGCTAAGGCAATCACGATCGGTGTTTTACCAGTGCCACCCACCCGAATATTGCCCACAATAATGATGGGTACAGGCAATCCTTTTTTCTGCCCCAATTGAAGATCGCTTATGAGCTGGCGGGCACGCAGCCCCAAGCCATAGAGCCAAGATAGGGGCCATAGCAAAAGGCTGATGGGTCCGCGCCGCTCCCAAAAGCGTGGCGCATGTTTCATCAAAGAACCATGCGTTAGCATCGGATTGAATTTTTCAGGAAAGCGCATGGGTTTTTTGTTGGTGCTAATTATTTTAGGTATCCGATTTTTATGATTGATGCTGGTCAAATCATTATGCGTGCACGCTTATTTTTGGGCTCAACGCATGAATGACCTTAGGGATTTTGGCAATATGACTCAATGAGCGAATAAGTTCATCATTGTCACCATCTTCTAAAACTTGGGATAAGTATTCGGTAATCGCCTCTTCGCTATCAAGATGGCGAGTAATGTCAAAGGATTTCAGTTTTTGTGCGGTTTTCATGATTTAAAACTCCTTCGCCAATGTAATAGCTTTTTTAATATCTGTCTGCTGCGTACTCTTGGTACCACCTGCCAATGAGATCACCATGATTTTTTCTCGCAAGGTTTAGTAAACATTAAACGCAGATAGCAATTATTTTTTAGTCTGACTACTAAAAACAATATTGGTGACATTGGCATCACGCGCTGCTTCAAGGGCACTCATCACTGCTTGATGGGGCGCTCTAGCATCAGCGTCAATTTCAACTTGCATGTTTCCATTGGCATCTTTGCTTGTAATGCTATTAATCGCTTCGCTCAGTTGTAGGCGATCAGTCATTTTTCCATTGATGGCATAACGACCATCCCGGCTAACAGCAATATGAATTTGCTTGATCTCTGCTTGGCTGTCGCTACCATTTGCGGTTGGCAGGGTAATGGCTAATTCTTGATAGTGTGTGAAAGTGGTGGAGATCATCAAGAAGATCAATACCACTAAGAGCACATCAATAAATGGAATGAGATTGATCTCAGGTTCAGGAGCAACTTCGACGGCTCCTAATGAAAACCCATTTTGCCGGCGGTGGCTTAACCAACTCATTGTCTTTCCAAAGCGGTTGGATAGAGTCTTTTAAACATTTGCCGTGTGAACTCTTCACACTCACGTTGACGGTGATTGGCCATCGCCCGTAACCCGCGCCAAGCTGCCAATGCTGGCACTGCAATGAGTAAACCAAAAGCAGTGTTGTAAAGGGCTACCGAGATTCCATGTGCGAGCTGTTGGGGGCTACCTGCTGCGCCGCCACTACCGAAGATATCAATCATGCCAATGACTGTGCCAAATAGGCCTAATAGTGGAGCGACTGTAGCAATAGTGGCTAATGCACCGAGATAGCGATCCAGTTTGAGCCAAACAGCCCCAGCGCTTGCTTGTAGTTCGTCTAAGGCCGATTGGGCGCTTTGACCAACACTCTTTTCACGCAAGACACATGCAAATAGCGGGCTTGCCGGTGAGAGTTGGGATAGGGTAGTAATTTCTGTTGGGGTCAGTGTTTTTTGATTGGCTAGCTGTTCAGTGAGACTAAAAGCGGTTTCCAGGCAATTTTTAGGCAGAATATGAATTTGGCGCAGATACCAGGCGCGCTCAATCACGATGGCGAGCCCCACGATGGAGATGATCAATAAGGGCCAAATAGGCCAGCCAGCAGACAGTAGAATGGAGTACATAAGCTCAGTACTTTAGCTCAATTAGTTACCTGCTTTCAGATTGCTTAACTGTGGATAACTCTGTGCAAAACTTTTTAGTCCAAGAGAGGTAAGTCCTTGATTGACGGTGGAGTTGGGGTTTTAAGGGTGTATTGAGGCTCCAATATCTGGAATAATTGTTGATATAAAACAATGGCTTGCAAATAATGTGTTGGATTTATGAGACGATCGGGGTCAGTAATTACTCACTTCAAATCCTTGCTTTTAGAGCCAATCAGCTTCTGTGGATAGATGTGGCCAGCTAAGCCTGATACTTACAGGAATGAAGAGAAAAAATGTCGGAAATATCTAAGCAAATCCTCAGTGTCGGCGATCTAAACCGCGCCATTGCAAGCTCTTTAGAAGAGCGTTTCGATAGCGTTTGGGTGAGCGGGGAGATTTCAAACTTCAAAGCCTATGACAGTGGGCATTGGTATTTTTCTTTGAAAGACGAAGAGGGCCAGATTCGCTGCGTGATGTTCCGCGGGCGCAACAGTCAAGTTGGCTTTATGCCGCAATCGGGTGATTTGGTTGAGGTAAGCGCGAATTTGGGCTTATATGTACCTAGAGGCGATATTCAGCTGACAGTGCAAACCTTACGCCGTGCTGGGATGGGTGGACTGTACGAAGCGTTTTTAAGGCTCAAAGCCAAATTAGCGAATGCAGGTTTGTTTGATGCCGAGCGTAAACGCGATATCCCAAGTCACCCGCGCTCCATTGGCATTATTACCTCGCCACAAGCAGCCGCTTTAAAGGATGTCTTGAGCACTTTGGCTAGAAGGGCGCCGCATATTCCGATTGTGATTTATCCCACCTTGGTCCAAGGCCCAGATGCTCCTGCAGGAATTATGGCTGCACTCAAGGCCGCAGAAAAAGAACATGCTGTCGATGTGCTGTTGCTGGTCCGGGGCGGCGGCAGCATTGAAGACTTGTGGGCCTTTAATGACGAACAATTGGCTTATGCCATTGCCCAGTCACCGATTCCAGTGGTCAGCGGAGTGGGCCACGAAACAGATGTCACGATTGCTGATTTTGTTGCAGATTTGCGTGCACCCACACCAACGGGTGCTGCCGAGTTGGCTGCCCCCCGTAAGGATCAACTCTTACAAGAGCTAGCCTCAATCGAGCAAGCGCTTTTACAACGTGCCACACAAAGAATAGAACGTGAAGCGCAAACTTTGGATCAATTGGCTCTACGCTTAAATCACGCTTTGCCCAATCCAGATCGCATGCGCGAACAAATTACCAATTGGCAACAACGTTTAAATCAAGCTTGGAATGTGCGTGTAGATAACCTAAAACGCAATCAAAGCCACTTTGCTGCTCAACTAGAAATGCTTAACCCACAGCGCACCCTAGAACGTGGTTATGCAGTCATTCTGAACAATCAAAAACAAGCCGTGCGTCATCCCAAGCAGCTCAATACCGATACCAGCTTTGAGATTCGGTTAGCGGAGGGTCAGGTGCAGGTGCAGTTTTCGGAAGTGTTGCGTGGCTCAGATTAGCCGGCTGTAATCGATGAAGTGCTTGAGCAGTTATTACTGATTGATCATTCTTTGATAACCCTATAGATCTAAATGTATTAACAAAAAAGTGTGTACAATAGATTATTGTTAGTACAATTTGCTATATGGAGATCACATATGATTTAGCAAAAAATGCTAAAAATATTCATGAACGAAATTTGCCGTTTGATCGAGTGGCTGATTTAAATTGGGCAACGGCTAGTTTTAAGGAAGATGTACGTAATGAATACCCAGAGCGAAGATTTGTAGCTCTCGCATACATGGAAAAGCGTTTGCATGTCCTTTGTTTTGCCGAGACAAAATCGGGCATCAGGGTGATTAGTTTTCGTAAAGCAAACAGAAGGGAGGAGAGGGATTATGAAAAAAACATTAGCGCTAACAAATGAAGATGGCGAAGTTCGTGAGCTAGTCAGCGAAGATATGGAATCATTCAAAGCGGCAAAAGATGTTTTACCTCTGTCGTTGCAGAAAAAAATTGGTGTGCGTGGGGCGCAAAAGGCTCCCAAAAAGATAGTGACAACAATTCGACTATCGCCCGATGTACTTGAAAAATTTAAAGCCACGGGTGATGGGTGGCAGAGTCGTATCGATGCTTCTTTACGTCAATTTATTAGTGAGCATCCGCTTATCAGTTAACAAGCTTAGTATGTGTATCAGTAAATAAAAGCACTGTTCAACTAAAGAATATTGGGTTCAATTTGCAATGACACCCCAAACTTATGCAGCACCGTTTCTTGAATATGTTTTGCAAGATTGAGAATATCTTGCGCAGTAGCACCACCATGATTGATCAACACTAAGGCTTGATTTTGGTAGACACCTACAGTGCCTAAGCGCTGGCCCTTAAAGCCGCACTGATCAATAAGCCAACCAGCTGCTAGCTTTCTCTTGCCAGATTGATCTGGGTAAGAGGGTAGGCCAGGAAATTGCTGATTCAGAGTCTCGAATTGGGTATTGGGCACCAGCGGGTTTTGGAAAAAACTGCCTGCATTACCAATCACTTTGGGATCTGGTAATTTTCTAGTGCGAATTTGACAGACCGCATGAAAAATATCTTGTGGGCGAGGTTGTTGAATGTCCGCTAGCGCATGAGCCAATTCAGCATAGTCCAACTTGGGGCTCCACGCCTTCGGAATCTTAAAGGCGACTTTTGTCACAATAAATCGCCCCGGGTTTTGCTTGAAGTAGCTATCGCGATAAGCAAAGCGGCACTCGTCTTTTGAGAGGGTGACAAAGGCATTAGCCTGGACATCATAAGCCTCTATAAAGTCAATCAATTGCTCCACTTCTAAACCATAAGCACCAATATTTTGAATCGGTGCAGCGCCTACCGTGCCTGGTATTAAGGCTAAGTTTTCTAGGCCAGGTAAATCATTGTCTAAAGTCCAGCTAACAAACTCGTGCCAGCCCATGCCTGCGCCAACGATTACTTTGCTATGTACCTCATCACTTTTACTGATTTCACATCCGGGAATATTCATCAGCAATGTGGCCCCAGGCAAATTGGCAGGAAGGATGACATTGCTTCCTCCGCCTAATACTCTCCAGGCTAAATTAGCGTCTTTAATAGCGCTCATGAGCGCGGGTAATTGCTCGGGAGTACTGACCTCATAGGCAAACTGCGCCTGGCATTGCAAGCCAAAAGTATTGCGATCCGTGAGATCGTAATGGGATAGCAATTTTGCTGGCAAGGGCGCATTTTGAGCACGGTTCATGCCACAATCTTATTCGTGTTCCAAGTTTGCTCAAAAAAATGGGTAATTCTTGGAAAAGCATTCACTAATAAAGCATTTAATTAAGGAGTAGTTATGCCCTCATTTGACGTGGTTTGCGAACCAGACATGATTGAATTGAAAAATGCCATCGAGCAGTCCAATAAAGAAATTACTAATCGTTTTGACTTTAAAGGCTCTGATAGCCGTGTAGAGCAAAAAGACGAAACCTTAATCTTGTTTGGCGATGATGACTTTAAGTTAGGTCAAGTGCGTGATGTGCTCTACGGCAAGATGGCTAAGCGCAATGTGGATGTGCGCTACCTCAAGGATGAAAAAACCGAGACCATTGGCGGCGATAAGCGCAAGCAGACCATGAAGGTCCAAAAGGGCATTGAAACCGAATTGGCTAAAAAGGTCGTACGCGTGATTAAAGACAGCAAAGTTAAAGTACAGGCGAGTATTCAGGGGGATGCAGTACGAGTGACTGGTGCCAAGCGCGATGATCTACAAGAAACCATGGCCTTATTGCGCAAAGAAATAACAGAAGCGCCATTGGGTTTTAATAATTTCCGTGACTAAGAAAATGATTGCGGTTGAGAAATCAACTGCAATAGCACCAGCGAGCCAAGAGGCTATCGAGCGCTTTTGCGATGCATGTTGGTTGGAAGATGGGCTGGCACAAAATAGCTTGTCGGCCTATCGCCGCGATTTATTGCTATTAGCCCAATGGTTGTTTAAAGAAAGTGGGACTGATTTATATGCGGTGACTGAGAAAGACCTCACCGCCTATATTGCCCATCGCCGTTCTGACAAGGCAACCACCGCTAATCGTCGCCTGACTGTCTTTAAGCGCTTTTATCGCCATGCCTTGCGCATGAACCTGGTCAAACGTGACCCCTGTATTGGTTTGCGCGCTGCCAAGCAAGCGTTGCGCTTTCCAAAAACACTGAGTGAGGATCAAGTCACCGCTTTATTGAACGCGCCGGATATTAATACCCCTTTGGGTCTGCGTGATCGCACGATGTTAGAGCTCATGTATGCCAGTGGCCTACGCGTTTCTGAAATTGTCTCCTTAAAAACCGTGGCGATTGGCCTTAATGAAGGCATAGTGCGTATTGTCAATGGCAAAGGTGGCAAAGAACGTTTGGTACCTTTTGGAGGCGAGGCAGGGCACTGGCTACGGCGTTATTTTGCCGAGGCTAGAACACCCTTGCTTGAGGGGAAAACCAGCGATGCGGTATTTGTGGGGCGTCACACGGGTGGTGCATTGACCCGGCAAGCTTTTTGGGCCCTGATTAAGCGTTATGCCACGGTAGCTAATATTCCTGTGGCACTATCGCCACACACCTTGCGCCATGCTTTTGCGACCCATTTGCTCAATCATGGGGCTGATTTACGTGTAGTACAGCTCTTATTGGGGCATGCCGACATCTCAACCACCCAGATTTACACTCATGTGGCCAGAGAACGCCTCAAGTCGATTCATCAGCAGCACCATCCACGCGGAACCTAAAGCCAATGGTGGTGATAAATATTTCTGAAATTGACTTGTAAAGCTTTGCCCTTTTCTGTAAAGTATGTATCAATGATATGTATCATATTTAAGGACTAAGTCATGGATACAGCACAGGTTTTTAAGACGGGTAGAAGCCAGGCTGTAAGACTGCCCAAGGAATATCGATTTACCGATTCCGAAGTAACAGTTCAGCATTTTGGCGGTGGTGTTTTGCTTTTGCCAAAAAATGGCTTGTTTGCCGCAATATCAGCTTCATTGGCTGGTTTTGAGGCTGGGTTGCAATTGACCCGCGATCAGCCAGAGCAACAAGAAAGAGTGGAGATTGCTCCTTGATCTTGCTTGATACGAATATATGTATTTACATCATTAATCAAAAACCGCCAGCAGTGATAGAGCGCTTTAAGAATCTTGCTGCGGGAGAGGTTGGTATCTCAAGTATCGTGGCAGCAGAACTGGCCTTTGGAATTGAAAAGACAGGTTCCTTGCGCAATAAACAAGCCTTAGAGCTATTTCTGGCTCCACTGACTATATTTTCTTTTGACGAGGCATGTATTTGGGCCTATGCCAAGTTGCGAGCCCAACTTGAAAAGGCTGGGCATCCCACTGGATCATTGGATACGATGATTGCAGCGCAAGCACTTGCCTTAAATTTTCCCTTGGTAACTAATAATCAAAAAGAGTTTTCAAGGGTACCTGGTTTAAGGCTGGAAAACTGGGTCTAGAAGCAAGCGAATGCATATCTTGTTCGGAGGTAAGTCGATGCAGGTAATAAATGATTAAGATAGCCGCATGAATTTCAATTTCGATCTCTTGCTCATTCCAATTGGCTATTTGATTGGTTCGGTTTCGTTTGCAGTGGTGGTTAGCAAGTGTATGTGCTTGCCTGATCCACATACCTATGGTTCGGGCAATCCAGGGGCTACCAATGTGCTGCGAACCGGCAATAAGCTGGCAGCCGCCCTGACTTTTTTGGGTGATGCCCTCAAAGGGTTTGTTGCCGTTGTATTGGCGCGCATGATTTTGGGAAGTGATTCGCTCACCTCTACCCTGAATTCTTGGATCTTATGTGGCGTGGTGATTGCGGTGTTTTTGGGGCACCTCTTCCCGCTATTTCATGGCTTTAAGGGTGGCAAAGGTGTTGCGACGGCCTGTGGAATTCTCTTTGGCATTAACTGGATTTTGGGCTTAGCTACTTTGAGCACCTGGTTGATCGTGGCGCTGTTTATGCGCTACTCTTCTTTAGCAGCGCTAGCGGCAGCAATATTTGGCCCGATCTATTTCGTGTTTTTGTTTGGCTTGCAGCCAATGGGTATCGCGCTGGTAGTCGTATGTTTTTTACTGATTTGGCGCCATCGCAGCAATATTGCAAATTTGCTGGCTGGTAAGGAGTCGCGCATTGGTGCAAAAAAGGTAGTGCAATCTATTCAATCAGAGGAGGGTTAAGCATGACCATCGCATTTGCCTGTGTACTCGTTATGGGGCTACTTCCCTATGTAGCTGCAGGGATCGCTAAAAAAGGCTTTGAGGGTTATGACAATGGCGCACCACGCGAGTGGCTTGCCAAACAGACCGGCTTTCGGGCGCGCGCCAATGCAGCCCAAGCCAATCTTTTTGAATCTCTACCCCTCTTTTTTGCTGCTGTGATCATTGCCTCGGTAGCGCATGCACCCCAGGAGCGCATTGACCTGCTGGCAGTCGGTTTTGTGATTGCGCGCAGCATATATTTGCTTTGCTATGTGGCTAACTGGCCTACTGCCAGATCGCTAGTTTGGGCAGCTGGCATTGCTTGCGTCATTGCACTGTTCTTTCAAATTTAATTCAAAAGGCCTTTATGCCCACCACTAAAACGGCCACCCAGAAGACGCCTACCAAGTCATCTGTAAAAAAAGTCAGCACCAAAGTTACAGCCAAAGTCACAACCAAAGCGACTCCTCAAGTCGCCACTAAAACAAGCGATGCCGGTACACCTTTATCGGTGGTGATTCGCAGGCGCATTGAGGCCAAAAAGGCACGCTTTCATGCTAACGACAACATTTCTGCTTTTATTCAGCCTGGTGAATTAGATGCTTTAGTCGATGAAGTGGCGCAAAAGATGCAAGCGGTTTTAGAAAGCTTGGTGATTGATACAAAAAGTGATCACAACACTCAAAATACGAGTCGCCGTGTGGCCAAGATGTTTGTCAAAGAAGTCTTTAATGGCCGCTATGTTGAGCAGCCTGTTTTGACCAAGTTCCCCAATGTGAGTCGCTTAAATGAGTTGATGATTATTGGTCCGATTACGGTTCGGAGTGCCTGTTCACATCACTTATGCCCCATCATGGGCCGAATTTGGATTGGGGTTTTGCCCAGCAAAGAGTCTGCACTGATTGGCTTGTCAAAGTATTCGCGCCTAACAGAGTGGGTGATGTGCCGTCCGCAAATCCAGGAAGAAGCAGTAGTGGAGTTGGCCGATATGTTGGAGAAAAAAATTAAGCCAATTGGCGTAGCGATCGTGATGGATGCGGATCACTTTTGTATGCAGTGGCGCGGTGTCAAAGATCGTGACTCGAAGATGGTCAATAGTGTCATGCGCGGTGCGTTTTTGAAGGACTCTAATTTACGTAGAGAGTTTTTATCTCTCCTAGATAAGCGCTAAATTTGATGAAGCAGAGATTTAAACTCATTGGTATGGCACTCATCAGCGCAAGCCTATTGGCTTGCGCAACTTATCCGACTGTCAATGAGGACCCGGCTAAAAATAACCAGGCTACTTTTCAAAAAGATGCCTTGGAGTGTGCCAAAGACTATCCCGAGACCGGTGGGGGTGTGCATGTCAAACAGCGCATTGCTTGTATGAACTTAAAAGGTTGGTATTAATCTGGTTGCGAAGATTTATTCTTGAGAACAGTTCTCAACTATTAATCTAATGAAATCAATTACTTGGGATTGCTCTAGCACCCTGATTTCATCTGCTCTATGATGCCCTTAGTTCTACAACCTGTTCTATTTAATCTCTTGGAGTTCTTATGAAAAATAGTCGTCGCCAATTTATGATTTTGTCTGCTGCTGGTGCCTGTACATTGGCCTTGAACAGCAAAGTTCAAGCGCAAGCCATGGTATCTGCCACTGATCCCCAAGCGGTTGCTTTAGGTTATGTTGCTGATGCAGCAAAAGTAGATAAAGCAAAGTATCCAAAGTTTGTAGCTGGTTCACACTGTGGTAATTGCGCACTCTATCAAGGTGCTGCTAATTCTGCTGCTGGTGGTTGCGCCTTGTTTGCTGGCAAACAGGTTGCCAATGCTGGCTGGTGCTCTGCATACGCTAAAAAGGCTTAAGTACGTTTTACCCAAACCCCTCATTTGGGTAGTAAATCAAAGGTCACTCTCTAGGGTGACCTTTTTTGTATAGAGCCCCCAATTTCTGCGGAGCTCTAATTTGCGCCATTACTGCACTTTTGAGGCTGCAATCGAGGCGATACAGTCTTTGATGCTGTAGTTTTGGAATTTCCCAAAGTTTTCTTTGCGAATTGATTGAGCGCATTCTGTTACTGAATTGCGTAATTTGATTGTAGGTATTGCCATGTTGATCTCCTGTTGATGTCTTTTTATGGGGCGCGGCCAGGTCACCAATTTGTTACCCTGCTTGCGCCTCTATCCTATTCTAAATAATTTTGGCCAAATGAAAAGCCTATAAAATGAACAAATGCTTTCAAGCCCAACCCCCTCGAATTTAAAGACTGATCTCTTTAGCCTATGAGTCAAGTCATTCCGGTTATTTTGTGCGGTGGCTCGGGTACACGACTCTGGCCTTTATCGCGCTCAGGGTTTCCAAAACAGTTTTTGGTTCTCTCTGGCGACGACTCTCAAAGTAGCCTTTTTCAGCAGGCCATTGAGCGGATAAATGCCATTGGGGGTCCTGATATTGATTTGGGTCCGACTTTAATCGTGACGAATGAAGAGCATCGTTTTTTAGCTCTAGACCAGTTACGTGAATTAAAAGATATTTCTGCCACATTGCTCTTAGAGCCTATTGGTAGAAATACGGCGCCAGCTCTCACTTTGGCGGCATTTGAAGCGAAAGATGGTCAAAATGCCGGCAAAGTTGATCCGATTTTGGTGATTACTCCTGCAGATCAAACCGTTCAGAATACGGCTGCATTTATCAAAGCCCTGCAAGATTGCGTAGCAGTGGTTCGGGCTGATGAAAAGAAGCAAACCATTGCCATTCTTGGGATTACCCCAACATTGCCTGAAACTGGTTATGGTTACATTAAACGTGGCGCGATTCAGGGCGCAAATCAAGAATATGTTGTCGAGCAGTTTGTCGAAAAGCCAGATAGTGCAACTGCCCAAACTTATCTGAAGGATGGTAGCTACCTGTGGAATGGTGGCATGTTCGTATTGCGTGCTAGTACCTGGCTGGCTGCCTTGAAAGAATTCCGCCCTGATATTTTTGGCGCCACAGAAACAGCGTGGGTTGCTAAGACAATAGACCAGTCAGGACAGGCGACCTTTATTCGACCTGATAAAGAAATCTTCAATATTATTCCCAGTGAATCCATCGATTACGGCGTGATAGAAAAATGCCCAGGAAGTAAGTACGTAGTTAAAGTGGTCGAACTCGATGCCGGCTGGAATGACCTAGGTGCTTGGGATGCTGTCTGGCAAGTGGGTCAGCAAGATCCAGATGGCAACGTCACCAGTGGCGATACCTTAGTAACCAACTCCAAAAATTCTTTAGTCCACGCCAGCACCCGCCTAGTGAGCGCCGTTGGTGTTGAAAACCTCATCATTGTCGAGACGGCTGATGCAGTGCTTGTAGCTGATCGTAAAAACAGTCAAGACGTCAAAAACATCGTCAATCAATTAGAGTCCCAAAGGCGTGAAGAGAAGAATCTGCATCGCAAGGTATCGCGTCCTTGGGGTTGGTATGACAGTGTAGATGAGGGAGAGCGTTTTAAGGTCAAGCGCATTCAGGTCAAACCAGGAGCCAGTCTTTCATTACAAATGCACCACCACAGAGCCGAGCATTGGATTGTGGTCAAAGGTACTGCACAAATTACCAATGGCGATCAAGTCATCCTACTCACTGAAAACCAGAGTACGTATATTCCGCAAGGACAAACACATCGCTTAGCTAACCCCGGCAATACTCCGCTTGAGATTATTGAAGTTCAGTCGGGTAGTTATCTTGGCGAAGACGATATTGTGCGATTCGAAGATACCTATGGTCGCAGCTAGCAGGGTACATCTAAATTTATGCATATGAAAAATATTCTGAATTTTTTAAGGCCCAGAAAAAAATTGCATATTTTTTATAAGCACATCCACTCTGGAGTTGGAAAAAATAGACCCGATTGGTTTTCTCATGAAATTTGTTTCATCAATTTATTGCGTTCTCTCGATCAAAAAAATCTTGAGCTCGATGTTGATTTGACTGTTTTATTTGATGGCACACCTGAGTCTTACGAAGAAAATTTTATAAGCAGGTATTACCGAGATGGCGCGTGTAATTTCGGTGGGAATAATTTTAAATTCAAGTTGGAGATATTTAAGGGTGGATCACAAAGATTGGCCGGCCTACATCTTCTCAATAAAGTTAGAAATATGAATTATTCTCTAAACGATTATGTTTATATCTTGGAAAATGATTATCTTCATGACTATAGCTGGGTTCGGCATTTGAATCAATTAATGTCCAGTGATATTCCGGTTGACTATATTTCTTTATATGATCATCCGGATAAATATCCCTATAGAAAAGGTTTTCATGAGTCCCATGTCAATCTGCAATCTAAAATTTACGTAGCTGGAGATAGGCATTGGCGCAGCATCCCAAGTACATGCTATTCATTTATAGTGTCTGTTGCAAAGTTTAATGAAGATTTAGAAATATTGAGCTCTGACCGAATGGATCATCAAGTCTTTGATGAATTGGCGAAAAAAGAACGTCTTTTATTGAGCCCCATTCCCTCTCTTGCAACTCACTGTATGGTGAATTTGTTATCACCTGGTATAGACTGGGATCAATTTTTACTTCCTCCCATAGCATCTAGACTAAGAGAGGGGGGGACATGAATAAATTGAGATTGGCAGTCGTTGGTCCTGGATTAATAGGTAAAAAGCACATTGAACTTATCCTTCAAAATCCAGAGTGCGAACTTATTTGTATCGTTGCCCCTAAAACTGATGAAAATGTTGAAATTGGTAGACTGCTAAATGTCCCACTTTTTGAAACTCTAAATTCAATGTTCGAATCACTTACTTTGGATGGGGTTATCATTTCTTCACCAAATATATTTCATGTGGAGCAGGCTCGTGAATGTATTGTTAGAAATGTTCCAGTTTTGATAGAAAAGCCAATTGCTGATTCTTATATCGAAGGATTGGTTTTGATGGAATTAATTGAGAAAAATAAATGTCCGGTTCTTGTGGGGCACCATCGCGCATATAGCCCAATTATTCGAGTTGCTCAAAAAATTATCCAGGAGGGTCGACTGGGTCAGATTGTGGTGGTTATGGGAAGCGCCTTATTCTTTAAGCCAGATCAATATTTTCTGGATGGACCCTGGAGAACGCAGCCTGGCGGGGGGCCAATATTAATCAACTTAATCCATGAAATAGGAAACTTGAGAGCCCTTTGTGGAGAGATCTCATCCGTTCAGGCAATGACGTCAAATAATAGACGTAAATTTCTTGTGGAAGATACCGTGGTCATTAATTTTCGCTTTGAAAGTGGGGCCCTTGGTACTTTTGCGCTATCGGATACGGCATCCTCTGCAAAAAGTTGGGAGCTAACCGCGGGTGAAAATTTAAGTTACCCAAATTATCGTGATGAAGATTGTTATGTGGTTAGCGGTACTAATGGTTCTTTGGCAATCCCTTCTATGCGTCTTAAATACTTTGAAAAAGAGGGGGAAAGATCCTGGTGGAAGCCCCTCCTGGAAGCGCAGATAAGTTATGAACGCCAAGATCCATTGGCGGGTCAGTTAAATCATTTCATCCATGTCATTAAGGGGCTTGAGAAGCCCAAAGTAACCGCTTTTGATGGTTTGCAGAACTTGAAAGTAATTGAAGCAATATTCCAATCTGCTGAGCAGGCAAGAGAAATCTCAATCCACTAAAAAGTCAGATTGATTGCAGAAAAAATGATCAAGAAAACAATTAAAAAATCTGTACTCTTATGTGATGCCAGCTTTAGTGCAATCCCACTTTTGGAGGCATTAAAGGAAAAAGGTCTTCGTGTAGCGGTATGTGGATCTAGGGATGCAGATCCTTGTCATGTTCTGGCGGATGAATCTTATATTTTTGATTATTCCAATAAAAGTAAATTACTTAAAAAATTTAAAGAAAATAATTTTGATTATTTAGTGCCTGGTTGCACAGACATTTCCTATATTTCCTGTGCTTGGGTTGCAAAGCAACTAGGATTGCCGGGCTATGATGATGTGCGGGCAGTCAAGGTTATTAATCAAAAAAACGAGTATCGCAAGTTGGGGAAAGAAAAAGGTTATCCCATTCCAAATCATGAGACTGAAATTGCAAATTTCAAACAAATGAAATTTCCGGCACTATTGAAGCCAATGGCCTCATTTAGTGGCAGAGGGATTCTAAGATTTGATAAATATGTAGAGTTAAAGCGATTTATTGATTGTGGGAAGTTCTCGGAACTAGGGAGCGAATTTTTGCTCGAGGAATTTGTAGAGGGGCAGCTATATAGCCATTCCGCTTTTTTGAAGTCTGGAAAAATAACAACAGATTTTTTTGTGAATGAATACTGCACTATTCATCCATATCAAGTTAATAGTTCATATGTCTCTACTAAGCTTGGTGTTGGCGTTAAAAAGCAAATGCGTATCTGGCTTGAAACCTTTGCAAAAGATCTAAATCTGGCGGATGGTTTGCTTCATACTCAATTTATTTCGGATGGTAAACGGGTATATTTGGTTGAAAGTTGCCGCAGGTGTCCAGGTGATTTATATAGCCTGCTCATTCAGAAATCAACCGGTATTAACTACGCATCTCTCTATGTGAGTGCTTTTATTAACCTTTCACCAGATGTGGAAACTAAAGTAAGTCATAAAAATTTTTCTCGCCATACTTTAAGTTGTAATTCTGATGTAATTTTTGCTGCGGCTGAAATTGATATCAAAGATGCAAAAGTAAGTTATGTGCCGATAAAAAAAGTAGGTGAATTATTGCGCGCGGCACCTATGGACAGGGCGGGAATTTTTTTCATTGAGCATTTAGCAAGACGCACAATGGAAACAGTGACAGAAAATTTGTACAAATTATCAAGGGTTCAGACCCTTCGAGGTTAAGCTTGCATTAGAGTGATAGCTAATTTTTATGAAATAAAGATTATTAAATAGTCTATGTAATACCCTTAAGAATGGATTTTTGAATGTTTGATAAATTTATAAAGCCTCAAAGCAACATATCGCCGGAACTGGCGAACTTTTTGAAGCAAGAGGAGGAATTTTTCTATGGCGCTCTAAAGCGATCAAAAAATACCCCTATGGAGCAAAGAGAGGCCTGGAGAAAGGAGACCATATATGAAAGAAGGTTAAGGGTTTCCAAGGAAGTATTCGAAATGATGGGTGGTGTAGTGGCTTATGGACCACTGAAGGGTTTGAGGTTATCTGATGATGCTTGGTGGGGCGCTCCCGATAAAGCATCGATGCTTCTTGGTTTGTATGAGCGGGAATTGCTCGACGTTTTAGTTTCTGAGCCCCTCACCAAAAACCCTAATTTCATCGATATAGGCGCAGCTGACGGATATTATGGAATTGGCCTGGTAAAGAGCGGTTTCTATAAACATTCTTACTGTTTTGAAATTAGTGAGAAAGGTCAAAAAACTATCAAAAAAAATGCTGATCTCAATGCTGTCTCTGAAAGGGTGCATGTTTTTGGTGCGGCCGACGAAACGTTGGCAAAAAAATTATCTCAAGATGTTATCGATAATTCTGTAGTGCTAGTAGATATTGAGGGTGGTGAATTTGAGGTTCTTAACGAAGAATTTCTGAGGACTTTTCAGCATGCGTATATTTTGATTGAAATTCATAACTGGGTTGATGAATTCGAGGAAAAGTATTTTAAGTTACTTTTAACGGCTAGTAGGTATTTTTCAATTGAAACCGTTCAACCTGCTGCCCGTGATTTAACTCAATTTACTCAGTTAAACGATTTTACTGACGATAATCGGTATCTCATCTGTTCTGAAGGGCGTCCAAATGTAATGCGATTCTTAAAGTTGAATCCTAGAGATCAATAATCAAAATGCAAAACATATATGTTACTAAACCATTCTTACCCCCTTTGGAAGAATACTATCCTTATTTAGAGAAAATATGGGCAAGTGGTGTGCTCACCAATGGGGGGCAATTTCATCAAGAGCTAGAGAATGCACTTTGTAAATATCTGGGTGTTCAACATTTATCCTTATTTTCAAATGGCACAATTGCGCTCATTACGGCATTGCAAGCATTAGAAATTACAGGTGAAGTAATTACTACGCCTTATTCATTTGTTGCCACTGCTCATTCCTTGCTATGGAATAACATCAAGCCGGTATTTATTGATATTGATCCCGATACCTTAAACTTAGACCCCTCAAAAATTGAAGCAGCTATTACCCCAGAAACTACGGCAATCATGCCCGTACATTGTTATGGCAATCCATGTGATGTAGATGCAATAGATGCGATTGCTAAAAAGCATGACTTAAAAGTAATTTATGACGCTGCCCATGCATTTGGTGTGCGTTGTCATTGTGGTAGCTTATTAAAGCATGGTGATTTATCCATTTTGAGTTTTCATGCAACAAAAGTATTTAACACCTTTGAGGGCGGAGCGATCATTAGTCCAGACGCTACAACAAAGCAGCGTATTGATCAGTTAAAGAATTTTGGATTTGTGGATGAAGTTACCGTTACCACTGCGGGTATTAATGGAAAGATGAGTGAGATCAATGCTGCTTTTGGCTTGGTGCAACTGAATCATGTAGATTACGCCATTGCAGAGCGAAAAGAAATTGATTCCTTTTATAGAGAAAAGCTCAGTGGTATTGAAGGTATCACTTTCCTTGACGCTGCTGGATCATCGACTCAAAATTACTCTTATTTTCCGATTCTTGTTAATGAAAATTTCCCACTCTCTCGGGATGGCCTATATCAACAGCTTAAAGATAAAGATATTTATGCAAGGCGTTATTTTTATCCACTGATTAGTCAATTTCCAATGTATTCTAATTTGCCTTCAGCAAATATAGAAAACTTACCAAATGCTACTAAGGCTGCAGAGCAGGTGCTTTGCTTGCCAATTTATCCGGGGCTTACAAAGATAGACCAAGAATTAATTTGCGATTTGATTTTAGATATCAACGGGTAAAAGAGCATATCAACCGAACCCCAAGTCCAACCACCACGCTGTTGAAATCTTGCTTTTTTCAATAGCTCTTCTAGCGGGCATCAATTCTCCTAGATGTAATAATTAGTCCAATATCGAGCTTTTTCAGATCATTGTTAATAATATTGACTCCCTACTAAATAGGGAGAAGCTCAGTTCATCGCCTAATGAAGTGATATATCGATAGTGGCTAATCGGGGGATTACCATTATTAATTCAATATTTGGAGTAAGCCAGGCTCTAGGGTTGATTACCCCCTTAAAAGCCATTTTGGAATGCGAAAACAGATAATTCGTTTATATAGCCATAAATAAATCATGAGATAAATGATAAAAAATATCACAAGGATTGCCGTTTGATCCCACCATAATAATGCTGGAGCTAAAGTGACAGAACTCAGTATCCAGAGATAGGGTGCAGTCTTTGCATTGGCATTGATTAACTCCATTTCAGTTTGAGGTGTGCTGGTATGCAGAACACGGCGATAAATGAGGGAGTGTAGATGGAGTCGATCCGCTCTCATTGCATGAGATTTTCTGTAAATAGCCCTTCTATAGATGGTAAAAAGTGTTTCAGTAATGGGGTAGGCATTGACCAGCAAAGCGAACCAGGGTGATACTTGATTGTGCTGATAGGTGAGCCAAATACATAGAACAGCATTCCAAAAGCCAATGAGATAAGCGCCCCCATCCCCTAGGAAAATTAAGCCCCTTGGGTAGTTCAGGATAAAAAAACCGAGGATTGCCGCAACCAGTACAAGGCTTAAAAATAGGAGTTCAGAATCGCCTAGAATGAAGCCCAAATAAGCTAAGCAGGATGCGGCAAGCATGCCAACCATGCTCGAAAGGCCGTTGATCCCATCAATAATATTGTAGGCATTAGTTAGGCCAGTAATGGCAAATAGGGTGATTGAGGTGGCAAAGATCGGAACGGAGAGTAGAAGGTCGATTCCAACAATTCCCACTTTGGGAATTTTGATACCTAAATAGTAGCAAGCCAAGTAAGCTGAAACAATAATCAACACTAAACGAGTGTATATCCCCATTTTTTTAGTGATATCTTCAGACAGGCCGATGGCAAAGGGAATTGAGCTTAGTAGAGGAAGTATCCAGGCGCTGGGGCCATAGGAGGCAAACTGTAGGCGAAGGGCAATGCCAGCAGTCAGTCCAATATAGATGCTTAAGCCACCAATCCTGGGGATAGTGTTGAAATGGAATTTTTGTATGCCAAGACTCGATACATCACCAGTATGTTTTTCGTGGGCATCTCGAAAATAAATAATAAGGAAGGTGGTAAGCAAAGAGAGGATAAATGCAACGATTAGACTGGGCATAAAACCATTTTAATATTGATAAGTATTTTTATTTGAGAATGACTGTGATTCATCCTTCATGAATGACTTCAAAGCCCGGGCTATAAAAGCAATATAAAGCTGAACGGATGGTTTTGGTGATAAACAGGTTTATCAGGCCTACCCCCTTAAAAAGACGAGTTTTCTTGGATTTCGGCCAATTTAGAAAATTGATCCGCTATAAGTCCCTTAATTCCTAGTATTTTCTCAGACTGAAGTATTTTACCCAAAAGATCAACATTAAGATCTAGGAGCTTGAGAAGCTGCGGCCAGCTGGCGCATCTAACTATCTCATTTTTTAAGAAATGGTATCGATCAGTCATTGTAGTAAATTCAAAATCCTCTTTGCAATGGATGCCATTATTGTGCAAAGAGTTTCGGATATGAGACAAGGCTATCGGAGCATTCTTTAATTCATCGTCCAGAATATTACTAACTTCTAAAATTTTAGTAGTTAATTTATAAAATCCCGGATTACCTTTTGGCAACATATTCAAGTGGTTAAGTACATTCCAGAATAGTTTTTCTATCTTAAATAGGATTAACGTAATTTGAGCGAGCCTAATCTGATCCAGCATTACTAGCTCTGTTTGATCTATCGTTAGTCCACTACCTAATGAATGCAGAAATAATTTTTCATTTAACCGATCATTCTGAGTACAAAAATTTGCTAATGAATTAAATGCATTGATCCACATGCCTGTACTAGATAGTAAAACTTGAATGGACTCTAGAGCTACAAGTCTTGCATCTTGAGATTTGTAATCAAATGCACCATTTTTAACTATAGATAGCTTGATGGCCTCTAGCTTCTCTATCATTAAGCGCAGCATAGGAAGCGCATCCATTACGTGATTCATCAGCCCAATCAATGGTGATGAATTGATTCAAGGATTTTTGAAAATGGATGCATCTAGCGATAGACTTCTTTGCGATTGCCAATCTCAATCACAAGGACGCACATTTGTTTATCGGCAATATCGCAAATGATGCGAATATCGCCCACTCGATAGCGCCAGTACTCGCCCATCTTGGACCCTACTAAATTTTTTCCTAGAGACCGAGGATCATCTAATGTTGCGACTCGTTGATCCATGTAGTCAAGTACGCGCAGCGCAACTTGTTTGTCTAATTTTTTGAGTTGCTTACTTGCAGACTCGGTGTAATTAATGATCCAGACCAAGATCTTTCCTTACCTTGGCGGCAGTGAACACTTTCTCTGTACCTTTGCGAACGCGTTCCATTGTGGCATCAGCCAAGTAAAAATCTTCCAGGTCATCGAGTCCACCTTCAATAAGCTCACGCAAATAATAGGATTTAGCGCGTCCTGTTTGAGAGGCTAGTTGGTCTAGTCGTTGTTCAATCTCTGGATCTAGTCGAATGGATACGGCCATATTGCCTCCTGTATTAGTTGTGTGTATTGTATCACATGCAATACAAATAGCGTCTATAACTAATTAACAGTATTAGCAATCCCGTCCTTTGATTTTGAGCTCCATTTGCACTTTTTGACTTTAGTCCTAAGTGCCTGAATTTGGCGCGGTTTTGGCCAGTTTTGGGTGAATTTACCCCCCCCCCCCCAGTCGTTATAATCTTTAAATGTATTTAAATCTTTGCGCTTTTGGGGTTACTTTGTTTATTTTCTTGCCGGTGATGATTGGTCAGTTTTGCGCTCAAAGGTGTATAAGTGACTGATTTTATTGAAGAAAATAACAAAATACCCAATTTTGGGACTGGTCCTTTAGTGGCGATTCTCATGGGTACCCATAATGGGGCCAGATTTTTGCTTGAGCAATTGGATTCTTTAGAGCTTCAAACTCATCAAAATTGGGTCTTAATTGCCAGTGATGATGGCTCGGCTGACGACACAATTAAGATTTTGAAAGCCTATCAGGCCAAATGGCCCGCTGGAAAGCTCATTATCAAAGAAGGCCCAAAACAAGGTTTTTGTGTGAACTTTTTGTCGATAGCCTGTGATCCAAAAATTCGTGCAAATTATTACGCCTTTTGCGATCAAGATGATGTGTGGTTGCCAATCAAATTAGAGATCGCAGTTGGTAATATTGCTGCGCATCAAGTGCATCGCGATGTGACTTTGCCTTATCTATATTGCGGTCGTACAACCTATGTTTCTGAAAAATTGGAGCCGATTGGAATCTCGCCACTGTTTATTTTTCCGGCCAAGTTTCGCAATGCCCTAGTGCAATCAATCGCGGGTGGTAACACCATGGTTTTTAATCAAGAAACTAAATTAGCTCTTGAGAAAGTGGGTGTGGTGAATGTGTCCTCGCATGACTGGTGGCTCTATCTGCTAGTTTCCGGAATTGGTGGGGTAGTTTACTATGACAAAGTGCCTCAGATTCTTTACCGCCAACATGACGACTCAATTGTGGGAGAGAACCGCTCGTTTACCTCAAAGTGCCTTAGGGCGTATACCTTATTGCGTGGACGCTTTCGTATTTGGAATACCAAGAATATCGAAGCTTTATGCGTAGTCGGCGGTATGCTCACAGAAGACAATCAAGAAATCTTGCGTCTCTTCAAATTACTCCGTAGCGCCAAATTGATCGATCGTTTCCGTTTGATGGAAGTGTGTGGTTTATATCGCCAAACTTGGCGTGGAACAATTAGTCTTGTGTTTGCTGCTTTGCTAAAGAAAATTTAACGCGCGATATGCGCCAGAAACTTAATAGAAAAATATGAAAATATTGATATGTTCGGCTCCTAAGTCTGGTAACACTTGGCTTAACAATATTCTCATGTCGATTTATAAGCTTGAGCCTCTAGCATTATCGCGAGCCACAAACTTTGATGAAATTTTTCAAGCTGGAGATGATTGGATTTCATATTTACATGCTATCCCTAGCGAAGAGGTTTTAAAAAAACTAAAAAGCATGGGGGTGATATTAGTAACTATAGTTAGGCATCCTGGTGATCAGCTTGTATCAATGATAAATTTTTCAAAATGGTATTTTGAGTCTGTTGATCCCGAAAGAAGTCTTATTGGGGATGCTGAGGTTGACGATCCTACGCTGTTAAATTATGCCTCTACACTTCATCTTAAAAACTTACGAATAACAATGCTCTGGGATTCCTGCGGGTCTCACATTATAAAATATGAAGATTTGTTTTATAAACCTTTTGAGGCATTAAAAAATTTAACAACTAAGATAAGGCAAGTTAATGATTTAGATATTCATAGGGGAATCGCCTTGGCTTCCCCAGAAATATCAAAGGGCTTGAGGTGGGTAAAGAAGCAATTTATTGTTAATGACGGTTCTCCAATGAAGTGGGTTAACTTACATTCATTAGTTATTGAGTATGCAAAAAATGCAACTGGCTTTAGACAATTTTGTAAAAGATATGGCTACTCTTTTGAAAAAGAAGATGTACCTTCTTTGAGTAAGGATGACTCTTTTAATGGTTTTCCAGGGCTGCCAAATCATTTTGATAATGGAGTTAAATTTCACCCTGTTTTTAAAGCTATTTATATAAATAATTGCCCAGAATTTTTTATACGTTTCCCTGATCCGGCTCAAACTGGTCCAGAGTCATTTTTTCAATGGCTAAATGATGCCAATGAGGACGCTCTAATTACATCATCTTTTAGGGCTATGACAAATTTAATGTCAGAGCTATATAAACTTCGTATTGACCTAAGGCAGAGTTTCCCTAAAATCGTAGATGAAGACGCATCTAACTACTATATTTGGTTTTTTGATTTTGGGCATTACCAAGTAAATTTACCAGAAATATTTATGACTAATACTTGGGAGCTTTACTCTGATTACATGAGAAATTGTATGATTGAAGTTGGTAAATGAACTATTTTTCATCCTCTCCTAAATATTTGTTTATAAGTTTTTGGCATAATCGATCCCTTATTTATACATTGACCTGGCGACAAGTAGAGGGTCGATATAGAGGATCTTATTTTGGTCTTTTATGGCCCTTTTTAAACCCCCTCTTGATGCTTTTGGTATACACGTTTGTATTTTCTGTGGCTTTTAAAACTCATTGGCCTGGAGGCGGTGGATCAACGTCTGAGTTTGCCTTATTGCTATTTATAGGTTTAATCTTTTTTAATTTTTTTGCAGAGTGCATTACCACTTCACCCGCTCAAATTTTAAATAATGTGAATTATGTAAAAAAAGTCATATTTCCTTTAGAGATATTAAGTTGGGTTTCGATACTAACAGCTGCTTTCCATTTTCTGATTAGTTTGGGTGTATGGTTCATTGCGTACATAATATTTTTTGGCTTGCCTCAGGTTGCTACCCTGTTGCTTCCTCTAGTATTTATTCCATTTGGATTTTTTACCTTGGGGCTTTGTTGGTTTTTATCTGCTTTAGGGGTGTACATGCGAGATATTTTGCAAATAGTTGGTGTGGCTCTCTCGGCTCTTATGTTTCTATCCCCAATTTTTTACTCAGTCAAATCACTCCCTGATCAATTTCAGAAGTTTATTTTATTTAACCCCTTATCCATTCCCATAGAGCAAGCGCGAGAACTTCTTTTTTGGGGGGGGCAACCTCAATTTCAGTTGCTCTCAGAATATTGGCTATTTTCTTTGGCAATATGCTGGCTTGGCTTTTCTTTTTTTCAGAACGTGAGAAAGGGCTTTGCAGATGTCATTTAATGCGCCCGCCCTCTCATTCGATGGTGTAGGTAAGTGCTACAGAACATTTAAAAATCCCTTAGATCGATTAAAGCAATTAACGGTAGTACCGATCCAATCATGGGCTGGCATTACCCCAGACTCTTTTGCAAACGAATTTTGGGCTTTGAGACATATTTCATTTGAAATTGATCGTGGTGAATCGGTTGGTATCGTTGGTAAGAATGGAAGCGGAAAGAGTACTCTTTTAAAAATTGCATCAGGTGTGCTTGAGCCTACTGAAGGTCGAGCTAATATATCAGGCAGAGTTGCCGCTCTATTGGAGCTTGGATCAGGATTTAATCCAGAATTTACAGGGCGTGAGAATGTATTTTTAAATGGTGCACTTTTGGGTTTTAGCAAAATCCAAATAGAGGAGCGATTTGACGCAATTGCAGGATTTGCTGACATTGGTGAATTTATTAATCTACCTATTAAAACCTATTCGAGTGGAATGTTAGTGCGATTAGCATTCGCAGTACAAGTTCAGTTAGAGCCAGAAATTTTAATCGTTGATGAAGCCTTGGCGGTGGGTGACTCGTTGTTTCAAAAAAGATGTTATCAGCGTTTAGATCGATTCTTGGATGATGGAGGGACTTTATTATTTGTCACTCATGATGAAGAAATAGTGCGAACTCTGACTACGAGAGCAATTCTACTTGAAGGGGGGCAATGCAAGGCGATTGGATCATCCTCAGAAATTGTTTTGGAATATCGGCGTCGAATGCACGATGATGAGGCAAAATTTTTTCAAAGATCAAAATCTACTCCAGATACTCAGTTATCTGAATTGCCGGTTGTAAGGGAGCAATTAGATGTACTTAAAACTTCTTTTGGCGATTACGATGCATATATTCAAAGAGTTCAAGTTTTTATAAATGGTTTTGAGGAGGTGAATGCCACTATAAAGCCTGATGATATTGTCCTCGTCAGAGTGGCATACAAGATAACTAAACCTTTAAATCACTTGTCTTTTGGAATTAGATTGCGCAATAGAGAGGGTGTAAAAGTTTATTCTGGTGGTACCTTTGCCTGCGATTTAAATAGGGCGCAGCAAGATTCGCAATATCAGGGAACATGGCACAAACATTATTCAGCTGACGAAATCGTGGTTGTGGACATGACCTTTAAATGTTTGCTTGGAGAGGGGTTCTATGAAATTCAAGCTTATGTTTGTGTTGAAGAGATGTTTATGCCCGGATTTCAGCGAATGCTTCATTGGATGGATGAGGCCGCCTTTTTTAAGGTAACAATTGATCGCCTAAATCGCTGGTATGGGGGGCTTTGTGACATTCAGATTGAGTATTCCTTCCCGGAGGAATAGTTATGGAAAATGGATATCTTGAGAGTTTAGCCAGTTCCATTTTGGGAGTTGTAGGCCCCTCCCGAGCAATTTGCATTGGGCTTCCGGATGATTTAATAGGTATGCTTGAAAAAAAAGGGATCGAGCGAGTAGATCCTAAGAAAGAAAAAAAGCAAATTGATGCCTGCATTTTAAATTGCACAATTGACCAGTTAAATAAGTCAGGATTTTTATCCCCAGCCATTAAAAAGGCATCATTGCTTTTTGTGATTTGCAGGGATAATCAACTTAAACTTGGTGCGATCCCTTTGCGTGCTCGCCTTGAGGAGCAATTAGTTGCAAAGGGTTTTATTAAGCACCCGGCAACTACAAAATATTTCGATTATGAAAATCTTGATTCTAGCCCTATAGAATGTTGGGGAATTTTTGAATGGCGTCCGGTCAAATACCCCAAATCCTTTTCAAGGAGTTTGGTCGCTAGAGAAAGAGATTTGCACAGTGATATGCTCAGGGAAGCTGGGGTTCGATCGGATGCCCACACCGTCCGATATCAGTTAGCCTCTAGCCTTATTAAGCCCGGAGACTTGGTTATTGATGCCGCATGCGGACTTGGATACGGTAGTTATATCTTGTCGCAATTATCTGATGCAAAAAAAGTTATAGGTATTGATTTGAGTGGAAAGGCGATTGAGTATGCCAAGATTAACTATGGTATAGATTGCGTAGATTTTCTTGAAGGTAGACTGCCGTTAGCGCTTAAATCTTTCAATGCGAACTCAGCTGATTTTGTGGTTTCATTAGACACGCTTGAGCATATTGATAATCCTCAGGAACTCATAAAAGAGTTTCATAGAGTTTTAAGGCCTGGAGGGCGAATATTTGTCAGCGTCCCCAATGATTGGGCAGATAATTCAGGTAAGGACTCCAATCCACATCATTTGCATGTCTATACATGGGAACGTCTAAAAAAAGACTTGGGGGATGAATTCATTATTGATTCTGCATGGAGCTTAACTGCTAGTGGATGCAAGGCCCGTGGGGGTGAGGATTGGCAGCCAAGACTACGGAAACTTCATTCGGTATCCATGGATCAAGCTTCATTCGTTGAGGCAGAATGGTGGTTAGTTAGCGCTATCAAATCGCCTTTATATGATCTCCCCTCTGCATATTCTGAAACATTGATTGGGCCCTTTGAGGGAAAAACACATTTAGTTGATTTTGGAAGTCACTATAAAAACCCATGGCTTGTGCATTCAATGGTGGATTTACCATGGAGAATACGAGATAAAAAACAATTAATAACTCTAGCAAAAAAAGTCCTTGAAATTTCAGATAAAAATTCTGCAGATTTTGGAGGCGCTCTTGCAGTTATCGGTTGGAATTTGCTTGAGAATGATTTACCAAACTCAAAGGCGATCTACTCTTGGAAAAAAACGGCTAAAGAATATTTGGCAATATCAAAAGTAAGCAGAAATCCGCATATACGTCGATGGTATGTTTCTGTCTCTTATCTTGTCGCTAGAATAGCTGATGCTAGGGGAGATAAGAAGGGCGCATTTTTATTTTATTCCAACGTCGTGGATGTAGATATTTCAAACATTACGCCAACTCTGGGCACTAAACAAAACGATGCATTTTTTAGGGCTGGCATGATCCAGTTTGTAAATGATGACGTAAATAAAGCAAGGAGAATATGGCAAAAGGGGTTAGTGCGCGCATTTAGATCTCTTCAGCAAGATCCAATAGAGTTTATTGGCAACATAAATAAACCTTATTTATTTTCTTTGAATGATTTGGTTGAGATTGCTGATGGTGCATCCAGACTCGGCGCCGCAATTTCTATAACCTCTTCGAAAAATCGAGCATCCAGAGTTGCGATGATTTCCGCATTAAATCAAGTAAGTAGCTCTGCAATAAGAAGCGGCTTAACTAACTTGCAGAATAGTCATGAAAAACTTAAGCAAGATTTTTCCTATACTCAAACGGCATTAGAAGCTGCCCAAGCACTAGCAGTAGAGCGGGCTAGTGAAAATACAGCG
>Ga0364922_10227_pt1 | contig 33809 bp, 36 predicted proteins | sample ExccelJu500001D4_2_FD_206955 | JGI IMG/M metagenome (GOLD analysis project Ga0364922, IMG submission 206955) | Enriched cells from Trout Bog Lake Hypolimnion, Wisconsin, USA - BchlTB.June20.5000.01.D4 | ecosystem: Environmental > Aquatic > Freshwater > Lake > Hypolimnion/Profundal zone | place...
CTATGAAAACTTTTATGCAGGGATTTTTAGGGTCAGCACTCAAAGATAATTCGGCAGTTTATAAAAGCATTTTGACGGGAATTATGAGAGTTTCGAAAGAGGGTTTATTTTCGGATTTAAATAATATAACGACTTACTCCATGCTTTCGGATTTTTATGGCTCTTATTTTGGATTTACCGATCAAGAAGTCGATTGGATTTGCCAAGAAGCCAATCTCTCAAATCAGAGAGAACAAGTTCGAGCTTGGTACAACGGTTATCAATTTGGCGAATTCAATATTTATAACCCCTGGTCCATTATTAATTTTGCAAAGCATAAAAAACTCGAACCCTACTGGGTAAGCACAGGCTCAAGCCCTATCATCGAAGATTTACTGGCCAAATCTTCTGATGAATTTAAATCTGATTTCGAAGATTTAATCCAAGGCAAATCCATTAAAAAATCCATCAACGAAAAAATCTCACTCCCAGAAATTAATGATCGAATAGAGGACGCCATCTGGAGTTTTTTATTATTTTCAGGTTATTTAAAAATTATCAGCCAACAAAGTACGAATCAAAATCCTCTCTGCGAAATTCAAATACCCAATGAAGAAATTAAAGGAATTTATCTGGGTTATTTTGCAGGCTGGCTTAAAAAGTCCAACCCCAGACAGAGCCAAAGAATGTTAGAAGCTTTGGTCACGGGAGAAATCAAAACCTTCGAAGAATTATTCACGGACTATGTCAAAAATACCTTGTCTTATTTTGATATCCAAGGCACAGAACCTGAAAAATTTTATCACGCCTTAGTTTTGGGCATGATCGTTACTTTAGAAAACACCCATCAAATTTTATCCAATCGCGAATCAGGTTTTGGAAGATATGATCTGATGATTATCCCCAAAGATATTTCAAAACTTGGCATTATTATTGAATTCAAATCTGTTAAACAAGAAGCTTTATTAGGCGCCGGTGCCGATGCGGCTTTAAAACAAATAGAAAATAAAAATTACCAAGCAGAATTAGAATCTCGGGGTATTAGTAAAATTTTAAAACTGGCTATCGTGTTTTTTGGGAGACGGGTTTTAATTAAAATCTAAATAGTCCAGAACGGTGAACCCAATGAAACCCCCTTTCGCACGGGGAAAAATCCCTTATCAAAAACCTACAATCTACTAACTTCCCTGTAGCTTAATAACACACGGTGGATCTTCAGGCCCTTTGGAAAGCAACTCCGGATTTTTCCAAAGTGGCTAACCCACCCACACCGCATCCCCATACGAAAAAAATCGATGATGATTTTTTTCAAAAAAAAGCTAATTTGACGCCCTTTAAAAAATTCATAAATAAAACCCATGAAGCCTTGTTTCTTAAATCTCACGACCGTACTGACACTCAGTTGTATCTCTTTATTAACCTACGGAAAACCGATCTCTCTTGAAGATCTTTTTTTACCCAGCACCCAACAACTCTCCCTAGGAAATGGCAGTGGCTCATCACTGGGAATCACCCTCACTAACTCCACTTATTCAGGATACCCTTTATGCCTCGGCAGCATGACCTTTGTTCCTTACTCTGATGTAAATTGTGGTACTGCACAAATCTCAAGTGTGTGCATTGAGTCAACCGGCCTTATTTCAGAAAACACCGCATGCGAAGGGGCAAATCGCAGCGTGTATAAGCAAATGCCTATCAGTGTGGGAGGGACCCTCCATTGGCTTCCTCAATCTATTTACGGCATGGGAAGTGGGCTATCGAACACTTATTACAATTCCAGCAGTACCGAATGCATTCAAATTACAAACATTCAAGCAAGCGTTGACACTGGCCATGGGTGCGCCCCCTCTGGCGGAACAACACTCAGCTTTTCTGGAACCTCGTCTAATATTTCAGTCTCAGGCTGTGGAAGTAAAGACACATGCACTTTTGGTACAACTAGCATCTCCCTTGCCTTGACTTAAAAAGGAGTTGTTCCATGCATAAAAAATATCAGCTAAAAGAAAGACCGTGGAGAAAGCCTCTTATCTACTCTCTTCTGATTGAGAATACCTTACTTAAGTACGTGTTAGCTCCTGAAAGTCAATGTGCTAACGGTGTTTTCAGTTAAACAAACCTAACCCACCCACATCGCATCCCCATAAGAAAAAAATCTGTATTTGTTTTTAATCGCATGCTCATAAGCTTCCAAAATAAATTCTCTCCCTGCTAACGCTGACACCAGCATTAACAAAGTGGATTGAGGCAAATGAAAATTAGTAATTAAATTATCTATCACTTTAAATTTAAAACCTGGCCTAATAAAAATGGTCGTCTCACCAGACATTGCTTTTAAGTCCCCGGATAAAGCCGCAGATTCTAAAGCTCTCACCGTCGTAGTTCCTACTGCAATAATTTTCCCACCTTGGGCTTTTGTTTTTTTAATTTGCTCAACTAAGTCTTCTGGGACTTCGATATATTCAGAATGCATGACATGGTCGTCTATTTTTTCTGTTCTAACCGGCTGAAAAGTCCCCGCACCCACATGAAGATTTAAATAACCCATGGCTATTTTTTTAGCTTTTAATTTTTCTATGAGCTCTAAATCAAAATGCAATCCTGCTGTGGGCGCTGCAACAGAGCCTTCTGTTTTGGCAAAGACGGTTTGGTATCTTTCTTGATCTTCAATGTCATCCGATCTTTCTATATAGGGCGGCAATGGCACATGGCCGTGATTAGCTAATAATTCAGACCAAGAGGCATAAGGACTCGAAGAAGGTAATTTTACTTGAACCAGACTGCCCTGTTTTTCTAGAACTTCTATTTCTAATGGGCGAACACACCGGTCCGCCCCTACAAAAAATTCAGATTGATCATCCGCCTTATTATTTTTAAGAATAATTTTCGATCCGGGTTTGGGTGGCTTACTGGATCTCATATGCGCCAAGGCTAAATCTTTTGATAAAACCCGCTCTACTAGTAATTCAACTTGGCCCCCTGTCGGTTTATGGGCCAGTAATCTGGCATTCATGACTTTGGTTTGATTAAAAACTAAAAGATCTTCAGGATGAATTAAATTTAAAATATCTGTAAAAACCCCGTCTTTTAGATACCCGCTATTTTTACTAAGAATTAATAACCTGGACGCTGTTCTCTTGGCTAAGGGATACTGTGCAATTAAATCTTCTGGTAAAAAATAATCATAATCTTGAGTGTTCATGGCCTTTCCGAGAGGTAAAGAAAATTAAAAAACCCCGAGATTTTACGGGCTTATCTTGCCGAATAACATGGGTCAAAAGCATGTATTAAAAATACTTTGCGTGTTCGTTGACTCGAGAAGTCTCGTCGTTATAATGGCCGCCTGGTTGCCGGGATGGCGGAATTGGTAGACGCGCCAGACTCAAAATCTGGTGGTGGTGACACCGTGAGAGTTCGAGCCTCTCCCCCGGTACCAAGTGCATTTTAAATCCTTTATTTAGCCCGCTTTATTGCGGGCAATTTTTTCTGGAGATGGTCAATGACACAGCAAAACCTTGTCGTTTGTATTGTTGCGCCTATAGACCGCTATTGTTTCGCAGATGTCGCTCAAGCCTTGGATACCTCGCATTGTGAAATCCTAAGCTCAACCATGAATACTTTCGATGATCACCACATTGTGACTTTATATTTGTCAGGGAATTGGGGCGTCTTAATTAAAACAGAAGCCTTACTTAAAAGAATGGCAAAGAAAAACACCTGGGAAATGATTTGCCAACGCGCGACGCCTAAAGAAAAAGAAAATGATCATGCTTTATTATCTTACACTGTTAATTGCATGAGCGTTGACAAGGCCGATATTCCTAAGCATTTAGGTGGTTTTTTTGCTCATAAATCTTGTCATCTTTTAAGCTATAACAGCTCAAGATATCAATCCACTCATTCCAGAATTCATATGCAATCTGTCAATGCCCGAGTCTTGGTCCCCGCCGATTCTAATCTGGGAAGCCTTCGCGAGGATTTTTATACTTTTTGCGATGACCATAATTATGAAGCCGTCTTAGACCCAGATAGAAATTAATTTAAAACTCATGCGTATAGATAAAGTAACTACGAAAACAGGTGACCAAGGCCAAACCAGCGTCGCTGATGGCATTAGGATTTCCAAAGACTGTGATCTTATTCAGGCTATTGGGGAGATTGATGAATTAAATTCTTCTTTAGGTTTTTTAATTAATTTTTTACCTGAAGATTTAAACAAAAATATTATTTTTAAAATTCAACATATTTTATTCAACGCTGGCTCGGAATTAGCTATCCCCAAATCTTCTGGGTTTTCCAGTCAATCCCCCATCACACCAGAAAATATTTCTAGTATTGAATTAGAAATTGATCTCATCACTCAAGAGCTCCCCCCCCTTAAAGAATTTATTCTTCCAGGCGGAACATTAGCAGCCAGTGCCTGCCATGTTTCTAGAAGCATTTGCCGACGGGCTGAAAGAGCTTTAGTGAGATTAAGTAAACACACAGAAATCAATCCATTTTTATTAATTTATTTTAATAGGCTCAGTGATTTTCTATTTGTCTTCGCAAGAGCCTTAAATCTAACGGCTCAAAAACCAGAAATTTTTTGGCGAGATTAAAAAAACGCCCATGCCCATTCAGCCTTTGAGTCTTGGAAAAAAGACTTTTCCCAATAATTTAATCCAAGGCCCCATGGCGGGTTACAGCTGCGCGCCTTTGCGAGTTTTAGCTCAAGAATTTGGCCAACCTGCTTTTTGTTATACCGAAATGATTTCGGCTAAAAATTTAGCTCATCAAAAAAATATCGAACGTCGATTTAGCTTTAAAGACCCGAAAGAAGGCCCCCTCTGTTTTCAGATTTCAGGAACCCATCCGAAGGAATTATCACGAGCCGTTGAGCGCGTCATTAATTTTGGAGCAGACCTAATAGATTTAAATTGCGGTTGCCCAGTAAGTAAAATTAGAAAAAAAGGAGCTGGGTCAAAATTAGTAGAAAACCCAGATCTGTTAGCTGAATTAATTAGATCTATCAAATCCGTGTCTCAAGAACTCCCCGTCTCTATTAAAATTCGCGTCGATAGTCACTTACCCATTCAATACAGCAAAACAGCGGCTTTAAGAGCCCAGGACGCTGGGATAGATTTTTTAACCATTCATGGACGCCATTGGACTGAAAGCTATGACGTCCCTTGTCGTCAAGATCAAATTGCCGAATTGGTTCATTTATTAAATATTCCCATCATCGCCAATGGAGATGCCCATGACACTGCTTCGACGCTAAATCTTCTGAACAATACAGGCGCTGCAGGAGTCATGATTTCAAGAGCTGGCGTCGGTCAACCTTGGCTCTTTAATCAGATTAAAAAAGAAGCTTTAGGTGAAAAATTTAACCCACCTAGTCAAGATCAAATTCACCAAATGTTTTTACAACATCTCTCAGGATTAATAGATCTAGAAGGCGAAAAAATAGCCTTATTACAATCTCGGAAATTAATTAAATATTACGAAAGACAATATTCAATAAAAAATTATGATATTTGAGTTTTAGTTTATTGAATATTTCGGTAAGATTTGATTCTGTCTTTTCTGGTTAAATTTAATTAATTTTTTTATTGAATGGAGATGCCCCATGGCCAAATATTTAGCACCGACTTCTGATGTTGTTTTTAAAAAAATCTTTGGTCACCATCCGCATCTTATGAAATCTTTTTTGAATGCTTTACTGCCCTTAGAAGACGGTCGAGAAATTGTTGAAATAGAATATTTACCGCCTGAATTAGTCCCTGAGATTCCAGAATTTAAAAGAACCATTGCCGATGTTTTATGCAAAGACCAAGAAGGCCGGCATTTTATTGTCGAAATGCAAATCGCTTGGGTTGCCAATTTCAAACCTAGATTACTTCATGAGACCACGAAGACTTTTTCCAGACAGCTGAAATCAGGAGAAAACTATGACTTACTCCAGCCGGTCTATGGCCTAGGTTTAATCGGCCAATCTTTCGATCCAAACCCAGACCAGTGGTATCACCATTTTAAATTAACTGATATTAAAAAATCCCCGCATGAAAGCATGGATTATCTGCATCTAATTTTTGTCGAGCTGCCCAAGGTTCCGATTAGTTTTAGCCCAATGAATTCTCGTGAAGTTAAAAAATTAGGAATTTTATGGTTAAGATTTATGCGAGAAATCAATGAAGACACTAAACAAGTCCCGGCTGAATTATTAGAAATCCAAGAAATCTCTGAAGCCGTCAAACTCTCTGAAGAAATTGCCTATTCACCGAGTGAACTTAGATACTATGAATCTTATTGGGATGAACTTCGTCGCACCAATGCATTGGTCCAAGCCGGTGAACAAAGAGGAGAGAAAAGAGGACTGGAGAAAGGCATAGAACAAGGCATACAGAAAGGCATAGAGCAAGGCATAGAGAAGGGTATACGAAAAGGCATAGAACAAGGCATAGAGGAAGGCATAGAAAAAGGATTGGCTCAAGGCCTTCTTCAAGTGGCTGAAAAAATGCTGAAGCAAAGCAAGCCTGTCCAAGAAATTATGGATATGACAGGATTATCTGAACTAGAAATTAAAAATCTTGTTTAGATCTCAGGAATCAAATTCGACATGGACATAAACTCCACACGATAAAACATAGGCAGAATTTTTATGAATAAGATTTTCTTGTTTTATTTCTTGTTCTATTTGTAATTCACCACAAGTCATTTTTTCTGAAAAATACTCTCGTACAAGATTGCCTAGCACTTCCGCGGGATAACCCATTGCATAACCATTGACTAATAAAAAAATGGGCTCGTCACTAAGCAAATTTCTCGCTGCTTTCAATAAATCATGAATCTGCTCTTGGAAACTAAACGTATTACCTTTGGGGTCTCGCCCAAAGGCCGGTGGATCCATGATAATGGCATCATATTTAACTCCACGTTTGATTTCTCTTCGCATAAAACTCAAACAATCATCTTCAATCCAACGGATAGGCGCATGACTTAAGCCACTGAGATTTTGATTTTCACGCGCCCAAGTAATCACGGCTTTAGACGCATCAACATGACAAACTTCAGCCCCAGAAGCCGCAGCAATAAGACTGGCCCCCCCGGTGTAACCAAATAGATTTAAGATTTTTGCTTTTGGCTTATTTTTTAATTTCTCAGCAATCCAAACCCAATTAGCCTGCTGCTCTGGAAAAACCCCTATATTTTTGGAAGGGCCTAAGCGCAAAGCTAATTTTATTTGTAAATTTAAGCGGTTAATTTCAAATTCAAAATGCCAGGGATTGATTAAATTTGAATTCAGCTCCCATTGTTTAAAATAAACCGCCTGCGCTAATAATTTAATTTTCTCAGATTTTATTAATCCAGAAGAATGCCAGAGACAAATATTATCTGGCCTGAGTAAAATATTATTCCCAAATTTTTCTAACCGCTGCCCCTCTCCCGAATCCAATAAGCTATAAATTTTGGAAGTTTTAGTCATTAAATTCATGGATTCAAAATCCTTATTGAAAGTTTATTCATGGTTTATTTAGAAAGCTTTGGGAATTCTTTACAACTCATGAAATCTTTAGGTTTAGTGGCAGCCGCGGCAGCATAAGACACCGTGGGCCTAAGAAGCGTTACTGTAGCAGGAGGCCTTCGTACTCGAACTTCTTTAGCAGCACCGGTAGCAGACAAAACCGATGAAGCCGTTACTAAAAAATCTCCCAAGGAATATCCCTTCAAAAGATCAGAACTCGCAGTATAAAGACTAGCTACATCATACCGACCCAGCGCTAACAAAGATTCTTCATGCTCAATGCTAAATCCAAGAGATTCATAATTTTCCAAGGTAACATCAAAGGTCCTCCGTAAAGCCGTTTGGGGAGAAAATTTTAGAACCAATAATCCCAGTTCGTGATAGAGCATCTGCATAGCAAGCTCTAAACGCTTAAGGGCTGAAGCTTGAGTAAAATAAGGTTTATCAGAAGCCATCAAATGAATGTTTAAACACAGCAATTCCCCAGGCTGTCCTTTTTTTAAAGATTCACTTAAAAATTTAATTTCCAAATGACTTGAGAAATTCCAACACCTATTACCTCGACGGAAGGAAACCGGAGCGTAGCCATTATTAGCCGCAACTCCGACAGAATCATACTGATATTTTTTTCCAGCTATTTTGAATTCTTTTAACTTCAAAAGACTAAGCAGAGCTGCGCTACCTCTCAAACCTGTATTTTTATCTCCATGAAAGCGGCATTTTGCAGTTTTCTCTAAGGGCCCTTCCGTGAGATAGCTTAAGAATTCTAAAGTGGGAGAGATATCCGGATTAAGACTAATAGCGCAATTTAATTTTCGAGTGGTGAAATAGATCTTACTAGAATCATACGTATCCAAACCTAAAAAAATATCGGGACTGACCCCGATAAATTTTTGATCCCCCTGACGAATCTCCACACCCCCAGCATTAGGATGAATACGAATTAACCGATATTCTCCTTTTTGAGCAGGTGCCCCCGCCCCGCCCACCGCGCTAGCTGAAACTCCACGCCTTGCTGAACCACTCATATGACCACTCCCTGGTTGATTAAAAATCTCAAGGCTTTTATCAAACGCTATAGAAAAGCGCAATCCCGTTGGATTCCCGTTGGTGTTCTCCGAATCGCTTTGCTAGTATGCCGCCTCTCAAATTCCAAGATACCCCTGACATACTTATGAGCGTTGATACTGCACGTGCGCATATGGTCAAAGAGCAAATTAGACCCCAGCAAGTCACCGATCCCAAAATCCTTGAAATTTTCTCCCGTGTTCCGCGTGAAGATTTTGTCCCAGCTGAATACCAATCTTTAGCCTTTGCTGAAATTTTTATTCCTCTGCCCCATCAACAATGGATGTTATCTCCCGCACTAGAAGGGAAAATCTTGCAAGCTTTAGAAATTCAACCTACGGATAAAATTCTTGAAATTGGCACAGGATCAGGTTATTTCACCGCTTTATTAGCCCATCTAAGTCAGCATGTTTACAGCGTGGATTACTTCGAAGATTTAATAGACGATGCCGCCGAAAAATTTCGTTTACACCATATTTATAATGTCACTCTCTCTCATGGAAAAGGGGCCAATGGCTGGTCCAGTCATGCGCCTTATCAAGCCATTGTGATTACGGGCTCACTCCCTTCTCTCCCAGATAATTTCAAACAACAATTAGCCATAGGCGGACGTCTTGTGGGAATCATTGGAACTGGAAATACAATGAAACTCATGAAAATTACTCGTATCGATGATAAACATTGGGAAGAGATTACTTTATCTGAAACTCAAATCCCCAGGCTCTTAGATATTAAAGAGCCATCGACTTTCCAATTTTAAGGAGCAAGCCTCATGAGAGCTTATGGATATCTTGGTTTTGGTTTTAGTTTTGCTTTATTCGCTTTTGGCATGTCTGCTTTTGCAGAAAATCTTGCGTCTGTTTATCAAGAAGCGGCCCAAAATAATGCCACTTATCAAGCAGCAGGAATGACCTATGAAGCCGCTAAAGAATTAGTCCCTATCGCCCGTGGTAATTTATTACCGAATATTTCACTCTCAGGCACTAGCTTTTCCAGAAATCTTCAATCCGATGTTGATACTTCTAGTTTTGGCTTAACGGCCACTCAACAAGTTTTTAATTATGCTGATTGGAAGACCTACACCCAATCTCAATTCCAACTCAAAGAAGACGCTTTGATTTATCAACAAGCATTACAAACTTTGATCAACACCACAGCGACCGATTATTTCAATGTATTAGAGGCCCAAGAACAACTTAAATATGCCATGGCGAATGTAAGATCTAATAAAGAAAACTTAGATCAAGCTGAACAGCAATATAAAGTCGGCCTCAAAGCCATTACCGACGTAGAAAGTGCAAAAGCCACTTATGAATCGGCTGTTGCGACTCAAATCAATGATGCTAATCAAGTTCAAGATGCTCTCCAGACACTGTCTGCACTCACAGGCCAACCAGAAAAAGAACTTGATCAACTTAAAGACGATTTCCCAAAACTAAAACCTTCAGGCGCAGCAGATGCTTGGGTTAAAACTGCAATGAAACATAATTTGAATATCTTATTAGCCCAAGAGCAAGTTGAAATTGATCAAGCTGGCGTAGATATTCAAAAAGCTAATTTTTATCCAAGCCTCAATGCCCAAGGCACTTATGCCTACTCTCACTCTTCGGGAACCGGAACAGAGACAACCACAGTATCTGCCAACGCTAATTGGACGATATTTAGCGGCTTCTCAACCGTTCATTCTGTCAAACAAGCTCAACTGACAACCTCTTCTGATCAAGACATGCTCTTACAAACACAACGAAACACCCACAGCCAAATCATGTCAGATTATCTCACGGTCATCTCTGACATTAGCCAAATAGAGGCTTACCAACAGGCTATTATTTCAGGGGAGGCTTCTGTTAAAGCCGCTAAAGCTCAATATCAAGTGGGAACAACGACAATCTATGATCTATTACAAGAGCAGACCCATTTATTTAGCTCCGAGCAACAATATGCCAGTGCCCTTTACCAATATATTAAAGACTGTTTGCAATTAAAAACCGATGCTGGCTTACTCTCACCCCAAGATATTTCAGCGATTAATCATTGGCTAGAAACGAGTACTAATAAATAAATTAAATAAATTAAAAAATTTAAAAAATATAAGAACCCATCAAGATGTCTCATTTAGAAAAAAAAACACTTAAAAAAAACACTTCTAAAACTATTAATAAAAATCTGGATTTCGAAGCCTCGCTTAAAGAATTAGAAAATCTTGTGGCTATCATGGAAAATCAAAAATTAAGCCTGGAAGATTCTTTGAAATATTTCGAACAAGGGGTCAAACTCTCAGAAATTTGCGCCAATGCATTAGAAGCCGCTGAATTAAAAATAAAAATCATCTCTCAAAAATCTCACACGGCTCCCTCGACTCAATCCGCTCAATCCGCTCAATCCGCTCAATCTACCTACTCGACTAAAGATGACGACCAATAAAATACTGGAGCGCTTTCAAATTTATTTAAACCAAGCGCTCCCAGAACCTCTTTCTGAAAAAACACCCAGCCCTCTGATTAGCGCCATGCGATATAGTTTACTCAATGGCGGAAAACGCCTTAGAGCTCTTTTAGTCTATGCCACAGGCATGGCTCTTAATGCTGATTTAAATCTCTGTGATATCGCTGCCACTGCGGTTGAAATGATTCATTGTTTTTCGCTGATTCACGATGATCTCCCCGCCATGGACAATGATGTTTTAAGACGCGGTTTACCGACTTGTCATATTAAATTTAATGAAGGCCTCGCTATTCTTGCTGGAGATGCTTTACACACAGAAGCTTTCGATTTGCTCTCTCATAAAATACCGAATCCACAGACAGCTGTTTCCATGATTCAAGTGCTCAGCCGGGCGATTGGAAAATCAGGCATGGTTCAAGGTCAAAGTATCGATCTAGAAAGTGAAAATAAAACTTTATCTCTGGATTTATTAAAACAAATGCATTTTTTAAAAACCGGCTGTCTCATAGAAGCTTCTATTCAAATGGGTTATCTCGCTTCTGAAATTATTAATCCTACGATTCAAATAGCACTTAAAAAATATGGTGAATCTATTGGCCTGGCGTTTCAAATTAAAGATGATTTATTAGATGCATGCTCTAGTTCAGAAAAATTAGGTAAGACAGCCGGAATTGATTTAATTAATCATAAATCTACTTTTGTCAGTCTCTTGGGTTTCTCTCAAGCAAGCGAGATTATGGAAACTTTAATTCAAGAAGCTCATGAAGCCTTATCCCCTTACCCAGAATTAAAAAATAGCCATTTAAGTTTTTTAGCAGACTATGTAATAGGTCGGGAATATTAAGAAATACTGGTAGGCACGATCGGATTCGAACCAACGACCCCCACCATGTCAAGGTAGTGGTTATATTTATCACCCTCTTCTCTACCCAATTGAAATATAAATCCTTAGAATACCAACGGTTTTGGATATGAGTGAGGGCTTTATACAACCGCTGTGCCCCAGCAAATCAGCTAACCCACAATCTCGAATATTTTTTGCTGCATTGATATCTCTGTCATGCTCGCAATCACAAACGACCTCCTATTATGATCTGCGACATGATTTTGCTAGTAAATTGGTGATGGCCGGAGTGGATATTAATACCGTACGTGAACTGCTAGGCCATTCCGATATAAAAATGACCCTCCGCTACACCCATCTTGGACCGAGTCATTTAAAAAATTCCGTGGCCAAGTTACTCTCCCAACCCACCCCTTTAAAATCAACAGGAACTTAAGATGAAACCGAGTGATTTAAAACTAATTCTAAAAGAAGGCGAAGGATTGGGGGTCGAATTTAAAGAACAGTTTACTGCCAAAATTGATCGAGACATCGTGGCTTTTGCCAATACCAATGGCGGAAAAATTATCCTAGGGGTCAATGATCAAGGACACATTATTGGAGAAAAATTAACTAACGATCTCAAAGCTAAAATCAATGATTTGGCACGCAACTGTCAGCCCGAGATTGACATCAAAAAAATTGAACAAGTTTCAAATACCGTAGTCATTACTATCGAAGAAAGCGCGCAAAAACCTCATAGCTGCTCGGTTGGCTTTTATCGGAGACTGGATGCTGCGACTCAGAAGATGAATCAGCGGGAATTGAAGTTGTTGTTTAAAGAGTCAGATAACCTGCCTCGCTTTGAGGCATTGCCAAATTTACAGGTTAGTTGGGATGATATTTCTCAAGAGAAAATTGCTCAATTCCTTGAACAAGCCAAAATCCATTTGGAGGCCGTTAAGCCGAAGGCTTTGCTTGAAAGTTTGAACTTAGTTAATAAAAACGTCATTAATAATGCCGGCATTTTATTTTTTGCTAATAACCCAAGAAGATTCATTTTTCATTGCGAAATGATCCTGCTTGCTTTTAAAGGGACAAGTGGAACTCTCATATACGATAGAGTGAATGTTCAAGACGGTCTAATGACTCAATATGAGCAGGCCATGCAAGTTCATCAGAAAACATCTCAACGTCAGAAGCGATATAGTTAATGAACGTCGTTATGACATCTATGAACTACCATTAGCCGCCCTTCGAGAAGCCATTGTTAATGCGATTATCCATCGTGATTACTCAATGAGTGGTACGAGCATCATGGTTGAAATTCATCAAGATCGAGTTGTAATTAAAAACCCTGGAGGAGCCCCACAAGGTTTAAGCGTTGATGCTTTGACCCTAATTTCAATACGACGTAATGAAACAATCGCTGATATGTTTGCACGATTAGAATGGGCTGAACGAATTGGTAGTGGCATTAAACGTATTAACGAACTCATGGAACAGGCAAACCTGCCTAAACCCGACATACAAAGTGATTTGTTTTTTAGCATAACCTTTGAAAGAGATATGCAATACAGCACCGCTGCGCAACCAGGTTCGGAGAAAAGTTCGGAGAAAAGTTCGGAGAAAAGTTCGGAGAAAAGTTCGGGGAAAAGTTCGGAGAAAAGTTCGGAGAAAAGTTCGGGGAAAACACCTGAAAAGGTTCTGCTAGCCATTGAAGAGAATGACAAGATCACTATCAATGAATTGTCTGAGAAACTTGGTATGACAACTCGTGGCATTGAAAAACAAATAACCAAATTGAAGAACCAAGGAAAACTCAGAAGAATTGGGTCAGACCGTTCGGGTTATTGGGAAATTATTAAGTAAGGACTGCGGATCCCATTCGATATGCACTTTTCCAGCATAAGTATCAGCTGATAAATTCACAGCAATTCCCGGCCTAACATCTGCTATAGCTGCATCAATGGTTTCAGGAACATCAAATTTAACTCCTTCACAGGTCGATTTTGTTAAATTTTTGCTGTTTCAGCTCACCTTTTTGGTGAGACTTTTTAACTATCTCTTTTTCGCATCTATGCATTGGTACTGTTAGCTTTAGGCTCATTGCCTCATATTTCAACTGCTTTTTTTAGGTGTGTTCACTTCAGCCCCTTTTTTAAGGGAATTTTTACAATTTAAATTGCACTGACATGCACCTTTTTGCCTAAAAGCTGCACCCATAGAGCACCCATGATTTAAATTCTGTGTTTTTTTGGAAATTTTTGAAAAGCTCAAAGCGCTTGATAACTCTTGCCTTGAACTGGTAGGCACGATCGGATTCGAACCAACGACCCCCACCATGTCAAGGTGGTGCTCTAACCAACTGAGCTACGTGCCTAGAAAAGAGGCGAGATTGTATGAAACTCGCCCTTCTGATTCAATCTATTTTTAATTTTTTTATTTTTAAATTTTAAATTTTAAATAAAATCACTCAGTCAATAATTTTCTAAGTAAACCACTGGTAGAGGCATCAAAACCACTGGCATTTTTTTGCTTTAAAGCTTCTAACAACGGCTCAGCTAATTGCTTACCTAGCTCTACTCCCCACTGATCAAAAGGATTAATTCCCCAAATAACACTCTGAACAAAAACCTTATGCTCATATAAAGCAATCAAAGCTCCCAAAGATTCTGGATTAAGCGCCTTTAAGACTATTGCATTAGAGGGCTTATTCCCTGGAATGACTTTATGAGGTGCTAATTTCTGAGCTTCTGAAGGACTCATTCCTTGCGAAATTAATTCAGAACAAGCTTCATCTTCTGTTTTACCATTCATTAATGCCTGCATCTGGGCTAATCCGTGAGAAAGTAAAATTTGATGATGGTCTTTGAGAGAATGATTGGGGGTTTTAATTAAAATAAAATCACTTGGAATAACACTGGTTCCTTGATGCAATAATTGATGAAACGCGTGTTGCCCATTCGTTCCAACGCCCCCCCAAATCACAGGACCCGTTTGCCAATGCAAAGTATCACCAGATTTTGAAACTCTCTTACCATTAGATTCCATATCTAATTGCTGTAAATAAGACGGGAACAAATAAAGTCGGTCATCGTAAGGCAAAACAGCATGGGTTTCGAAATTTAAAACATTACGATACCAAACACCCAATAAACCTAAAATCACTGGCAGATTTTGCCCAAAATCCGTTTCTTTAAAATGCTGATCCATCGATCTTGCACCTGATAATAAATTTTCAAAATTTTCCATCCCGATCATTAAAGCAATAGGCAAACCAATGGCAGACCAGAGTGAATAACGCCCACCCACAAAATCCCACATTTCAAAACAAGATTTAGGATTGATACCAAATTTTTCAGCTAATTTTGGCTTAGCGCTAATCGCTATAAAGTGCTTGTCGACGGATTTTTCACCTAAGTTTTTAATAATCCAAGCTCTTGCCGTTTTCGCATTTTGCAAAGTCTCTTGAGTTGTAAAAGATTTCGAAGCGATGATAAATAAAGTCTTAGCAGGATCTAGTTTGTTTAAAATATTTTCTAAAGCAGAGCCATCTATATTTGAAACAAAATGACAAGAAAGATGCCCCGTCCAATAATCTCTTAAAGCCTCAACAACCATGTGAGGCCCAAGATCAGATCCGCCAATTCCAAGATTGACAACATCCGTGATTTTTTCACCACTGGCACCTAACCATTTTCCACTGTGAATTTTTTGGATCAATTTTTGCATCTTGGTTTTTTCTGCCAAGATTTTTTCCATGACATTAACCCCGTCAAAATTAAATACGGCGTCTTTATCCGCACGACAAGCCATATGCAAAGCAGGCCGATGTTCTGTGTTATTAATACATTCACCTGAAAAAAGTTGATCTATTTTTTCAGCTAAGCCCGACTCATGCGCAAGCTCTGTCAAAAACTCCAAGCCTTCTTCTGTGACCCTGTTCTTAGAAAAATCTAAAAAGACACCCGCCCCTTCTACAGAAAACTTAGCAAATCTATCAAAATCATCTGCAAACAAAGATTTTAAAGAAAGTGTTTTTTGCTTATGAGCTAAATTAATTAATTGCTCCCATAAGCTAGTTTTTTTAGATGAATTCTCAGAAAAATTTCCAGATAAATCCCCAGATAGATCTCTAGTTAAATCTCCCGATTCTGAAGATTTAACCTGATTAAGTTGACGAACACGCTCTTTTTGTTCTGAAACATTTAAACCCTGAATCGCTGTCCACCAATCCGCCAAATCTGCAGGTACTTCCTTAATTAAGGCTCTCAATAATAAAAAATCATAAGCCGCTCTAAATCTTTTATGATGCAACAAAGTCCAAACCTGGCGAGGGCGGCGACGCTCCAATAAATGCTGTAATTGCCAAATTTCACGAATCGTTTGTGTGAGTCTTTTCGGAATGGCCAAACAATCTACCTGCTTAGTCAAAACTTCATTCACAGCTCTTAAATAAGCATCATAGGGCGAGTGTGATTTAGCTTGATACTCCGCTTGTAAATTTTGCATTGAATCCCAAAGAAATACTGCGAGTAAAAAAGCAGGATTAATTGGCTTACCTTCTGCAATTCTAAGATCTGTATTAATTAAAGCCTGATTGATCATTTGACGAGATAAAAGATTATTTTCCACTTTTCCAGAAAAAATCTGCGGAAATAAAAAATTTAATAAGCCCAAAGACTCTAAAGATCCAAAAACTTCTTTTGCATGCCCATGAAGAAAAAATTTTCCATACTCATCGAATAATCTCGAAGGCGAAACATGGATTAATAAATCTCGTGCTTTTTGCATGGCACTGGCTGTTTTGGGCTCTACTTTCAGATTTAATTTCCCAATAAATCTAGCCGCTCTTAGCAACCTAATGGGATCTTCTTGAAAACGCTTTTCAGGGTCGCCAATCAAACGTAAAGTTTTATTTTGTAAATCCGCAAACCCTCCTGTGAAATCTAAGATTTCTTCTGAAACAGGGTCATAGTACAAAGCATTAATACTAAAATCTCGACGATGCGCATCTTCCTCAATCGTGCCAAAAACATTATCTCGAAGAATAATTCCTTCTTCACTCGAACTGCCGGTTTCATCATGATCAGCGAGCGTATGATCCCCACGAAACGTTGCCACTTCAATAATATGTTGCCTAAAGAAAATATGAGCTAAACGAAAACGCCGACCTATCAAACGGCAATTTCTAAACAGGCCACGAATGTCCTCTGGATGGGCGTCCGTCGCAACATCAAAATCTTTAGGATGCTCCCCCGAAAGCAAATCTCGAATTCCGCCCCCAACAATGTAAGCTTTAAAGCCCGCATCTTGTAAGGTCAAAGTAATTTCAATGGCACGTGGATCAATTTGATCAATATCCAAGCCATAATCCGCTGCGGAAATACGTTGCTCACTCATGTATTTTTGTACCGTATTTTTATTTATTTATTTTTATTAGCTATAAAGCTGTTTTTCTTTAATTTCATCTAACGTCTTGCAGTCAATACAGAGTGAGGCTGTAGGCCTAGCTTCCAAACGACGGATGCCAATCTCCATGCCACAAGAATGGCAATAACCATAATCTCCGGATTTAATTTCATCTAATGACTGATCAATTTTACGGATCAGTTTGCGTTCGCGATCTCGTGTACGTAACTCTAAACTAAATTCTTCCTCTTGAGTTGCACGATCCGCAGGATCCGGAAAATTGGTGGCCTCATCTTTCATATAAGAAACCATTCGATCTACTTCTACCATCAAGCTACGTTTCCATTCCAACAAAATAGCGCCAAAATGTTCAAGCATTGAGGGACTCATATACTCCTCACCTTTTTTTGCTTTGTAAGGCTCAAACGAATGCAAACCCAATTCCGACATGATTTTCTCCAGGACACCTGCTTTTAAAAAGGGCGCGATTATAACGACAGTGGTCCTAATATGCACTAGGTTATCAAGCGGTTATCAAGCGTTATCTAAGATCATTAAATCACTGGAAAACCGCATCAGAAAAGCGTTTTAACTAGAGGGTTTCAAAATCCCTATCTCTTCAGCCCGTCGATAAGAATAAGCCGTCACACAAATAGCATTCGATAAGGGTAAAGTGAAAGAAGCTGCAAATATCATAAGAACATTCAAAATGGCTTGAGAAATATTTAAAAACGCTAATTCTTGAATTATTAACTGCGGCAAAAGATAAAGCACTGAGGTTAATAGATATAAAATAAAAATAATCCAAAACCTAGGGAGTGTGAGCTTCCAACTTCTTTTAAGGGCCCCGAAAGCTGAAAGATCTTCAAATAATAAGCTAGGTAAATAAAGAAAAAATACAGTTCCTAAAAACATAGCGGGTAAAATATACAGCATCATACCTAAGGTCATTAGCAAATAATAAATAACACAGGCTAAAAAAAGCCGACTTGTTTTATGAAATACAAAAGAAAAAACTTGCTTCATAGTGGGCGGTTGATCTTTAACTTTGGCCACAAAGCAGGCTTGCATCAAAGAATTACCTAGGGTTCCAACGAGCACAGTCACAATCGCTAGCCCGAGAAGAGTCATGACCATTCCAAAATTAAGATTCCCACTTAACATACTTTCTGGAAAAGGGCATAAGACCATCACCAAACGAATAATTAATGCTTGAATAAAAGCAATTATAAAAAGTCGATGGTAAGCTTTTCGCATCAAATCAACACTTCTCGACAATAGATTAGAAATAACGTGTGCAAAAGAATCAGCCACACAAGGTCTCCTTGGTATTAAGCCGGCGCATATTAAAGCCCAATGTCTTCTTCTGCAACGCCTATTAAAATCAGCTTAAAAGCTAAAAAACGTCTAAAAAACGTCTTGACGGCCTAAGTCAAATCAGCTCTAATGTCGCCCCTTGGTCGGGTAGCTCAGTCGGTAGAGCAGAGGACTGAAAATCCTCGTGTCGGCAGTTCGATTCTGCCCCCGACCACCATTCAAAATATTCAAGCTAAAAACTATTCAAGTTCAAAAATACTTAAGCTCAAAATATAAAATACAATTTTTCCAATGCTCAATCCTTCTCTGAATTAGCTATGAATTAGCTCTAAATTAACCCTAGAGCCCTCAGTCATGGCTCATCTAATAATCTATAGAAATTAACCCCCTCTATAAAAATAATCCCCGTAAGAACAGCAATCAAAATTTAAATTGAAATTTTGTTACGCTGTTTGAATAAATATTTTATCTAGTGTTTTATTCGCATGCGCTTAGAGATTCTATCCCTATCTAGGCGCCTTAATTTTTTAAACTTTACATTCAATGGAGCCTTTCAATGAAACATTCTTTTTTATCTAATTTATTAATCAGCCTTTTAGGATTTGGCCTACTCAGTTCAGCTCATGCCAGCAGCAGCCTCCAAAATAATCTCGAACAAGAAGCCGCTCAACTCACCCAGCTAGCCACAGATTCTAATATTCAAAACGCTGTTAAAGCTTCCAATCAAAACCCCAATCAAAAACAAAATCTCTCTGACTTGACCACGAACTTGACCACGAACTTGACCACGAATGACCTCGCTAAACAATTAGCAAAAATTCAGGCGACTCATACTTCCAATAATACTTCCAATAATACTTCTATGAATATCATTGGCATGATGGTCACTGATGCTCGTGGAAATAGCGTGGGCCAAACTATTCCCGCTAAAACTTTAAATTACCGATTTGCTTCTAGTTTTATTGCAGCAAAAATCACGCAACCGAAAATCACGACTCACATGAAAGTTTCTTTTAGCCCTAGCCCAGTTGCAAGAATTATTGTCCCCGTCTTAGATCAAGATCAAATTATTGGAACACTGACGGAATGGATTAAAACAAACAGTAACAGCAACTAAATTCAGGCCCCTAAAAGCTCTAACATCGCAAAAGCTGCTGATTGTTCAGCGCTTTTGCGTGTTGAACCAACACCCGTTATTTCAGTTTTTTCTAAAAGAAAATTCTTGGAAGAAATTTTACACATCACTGTAAAAACCTGTTCATGCTCACGCCCGCTAATATTCACAATTTCATAGCTAGGCAAAGGATCGCCTTGTTTTTGTAAATATTCTTGAAGTTTAGATTTTGCATCCTGAGGAGAAACCGTTTTAGTACTTAAAGAATCGAATCTATGCTCATACCAAGTAGCAATAATATTTTTAAGAATATTCAAATCTAAATTAACATCCAAAAAAATGGCGCCTAATAGGGCTTCTACCGTATTTTCTAAAATAGACTCTCGCTTGCGCCCCCCTGTTTTTAATTCCCCAACGCCCAGCTTAATAAATTCAGCAATTTTTAATTCATCGGCTAATTCACATAAGGTTTCGCCTTTGACTAAAAAAGCTTTCATCTTAGTCAGCTCACCTTCCATACACTCAGGAAAACGCTCATATAAAATATCTGCAATGCATAAACCTAATACAGAATCCCCTAAAAATTCTAATCTTTCATTATGAGGAGATTCATAAGAACGATGGGTTAGGGCTAGATTAACTAAGTCTAAATTTTTAAATACATACCCTAAGCGCGAATTTAATAAATTTAAATCTTTCATATTTTAATTCAGCCAATGCCCTATTCGGCTCCAACGAACACCCTGCTCACCGACACTAAACACCACGACTTCTGGCTTACCGACTAAATATTTTTCGTCGACAAACCCCCAATAACGCGAGTCTTCACTGTCATCTCTGTTATCCCCCATGACGAAGTACTCCCCTTTGGGAATCACTAAATTCTTAAAATCATAAAGATCTGGCCGCCAAGGCATGGTAATAATTCCATGCGTATTCCCAGAAATCGTTTCAGAATATTCTTCAATGGCTTGGGTCTTTGAAGCCCCTTCAATTATGTTATTACCTTGAAATTTCATGGGAACTGGCACCCCATTGATACTGAGTTTTTTATTAATATAAGAAATCCGATCTCCGGGGATTCCAACCACTCTTTTAATAAAATCAACCTGGGTATCCACCGGAAAATGGCAAATAATTACCTCTCCGCGCTTAGGCTCACTGACAGGAATAAATTTTGTATCCCAGACTGGAAATCTCACACCATAAGCAAATTTATTGACTAATAAATAATCACCAATTAAATAATTCGGCAGCATAGAACCTGAAGGAATTTGAAAAAATTCACCTACGAAAGATCTTAAAAATAAAACCAATAAAAAAACAGGAAATAAACTACGACAATAATCTATGACCATCGGCCCTTTGAGTTTTTCATCACGCTCTTTCTTAGGTAAATCTTTTAAATTAGGCGTCGCTTGTAAAGCAGCCGCTAACCTAGATTTTCTAAAAAATAGTTGATCTATCAAACTCACTATTCCAGAAGAAATCACGAGAACTAATAAAATTAAAGGAAAATATTCCCCAATCACTGCCATCAAACCCATGAGTGCTGACTCTCTCTAAAATTTATTTATCCATTCTCAAAACAGCTAAAAAAGCCTCCTGAGGAACTTCCACACTGCCGATTTGCTTCATCCGTTTTTTACCGGCTTTTTGTTTTTCTAATAATTTTTTCTTACGGGAAATATCTCCGCCATAGCATTTAGCAATGACATTTTTACGCAAGGCTTTCACTGTCGTTCTGGCAATAATCTGCCCTCCGATCGCCGCTTGAATAGCAACATCAAACATTTGTCTTGGGATTAATTCTCTTAATTTTTCTGCTAATTCACGACCCCGTCTATCCGCAAATTCACGGTGCACAATGGTGGCCAAAGCGTCGACCGTATCGCCATTAATTAAAATATCCAATCTCACCATCTTCGCGGAAGAATAATGTGAAAAGGCATAATCCAAGGACGCATAGCCTCTTGAACTTGATTTTAAACGATCAAAAAAATCTAAAACCACTTCATTCATCGGGAGTTCATATTTAAGGGAGACTTGTCGACCCACATAGAGCATTGCTTTTTGAATACCCCGTTTTTCAATACATAAAGTAATTACACTCCCCAAATGTTCTTGTGGAACTAATATATTGGCTTCAACGATAGGCTCTCGAATTTCTTCTATTAAAGCCAAATCAGGTAGCTTCGAAGGATTGTCTACATAAATAATCGACCCATCTTTTTTAACTAATTCATAAACAACGGTCGGCGAAGAAGTAATTAAATCTAAATCATATTCTCGCTCCAGTCTTTCTTGAATAATCTCCATATGAAGCATGCCTAAAAAACCACATCTAAAACCAAAACCTAAGGCTTGTGAATTTTCTGGTTCATAAAACAATGACGAGTCATTGAGAGATAGTTTTTCTAAAGCCACTCTAAAAGCTTCAAAATCATCGGAGCTGACTGGAAATAAACCCGCATACACTTGAGGTTTGATTTTTTTAAACCCAGGCAATCCCTGTTCAGCGGGATTTTTAACACCGGTAAAAGTATCCCCGACAGGCGCGCCGTGAATGTCTTTAATACTCGCGCAAATAAAACCGACTTCACCACAATGCAGGCTCTCACGGTCTAATCTCTTAGGCGTAAATACCCCTAGCCTATCGACTAAATATTCTTGCCCGGTCGACATGACTTTGATTTTATCACCCTTATTCAGATGACCATTTTTCAATCTCACTAAAGAAACAACACCTAAATAAGCATCGAACCAAGAATCAATAATTAAAGCCTGTAAGGGTGCCTCTTCAGAGCCACTTGGAGCAGGAATTTTTTTAATAATTTCTTCTAAAACATCTCGCACACCCAAGCCTGTTTTCGCACTGACCCTCACGGCATTCGTAGCTTCAATGCCAATGATATCTTCAATTTCTTCGCAGACTTTTTCAGGTTCAGCCTGAGGTAAATCTATTTTATTTAAAACAGGGAGTACTTCTAGACCTTGTTCAATTGCCGTATAGCAATTAGCCACCGTCTGAGCTTCGACACCTTGTGCCGCATCAACAACTAATAAAGCGCCTTCACACGCTGCAAGGGACCTGGAAACTTCATAAGTAAAATCAACATGTCCAGGCGTATCAATAAAATTCAACTGATAAATTTGACCATCGTTTGCCAAATAATTCAAAGCCACGGCTTGGGCCTTAATCGTAATCCCTCGCTCACGCTCAATATCCATCGAATCCAGCACTTGCGCCTCCATCTCCCTATCTGCCAAACCACCGCAGAGCTGGATAAATCGGTCAGATAAAGTGGACTTCCCATGATCAATATGGGCGATAACAGAAAAATTTCGGATACGAGAAAGCACCTGGGAAACAGGGGAAACAGGGGAAACAGGGGAAACAGGGGAAATAGAAACCATCTTCAGGCAATGCCTAATTTTATGAATATCAAAAAGGGCCGCGAGTATACCGGAAGAGACGCCGAAAAAAACTGCGTTTTTATGAGTTTTTAGGAGTTCCTAAGAGTTCTTAGGAAACTTTTTGAGCCAACGCTTTTTTCGCTCTATTCGTCCATTGCCGAGAAAGCAAATTATAAATATTCACTTGAGGATCAGAAAAAAATCTAGAAAAATCGTCAGGTTTAGATTCCTCAACACCGGGATCTAGACATAATTCAAAACGCATGGCCCACTTTCTTAAAGTACCTCGAGTAAAGCCCGTTCTTTTTTCAAGTTCTGCATAGCTCAGACCTTCACTAGCACACTGCCTAAGAAAATCCTCAGCAGAAACACCAAATCTTTGTTGCACTTTATGTTCAAAACTTCCGCAATACTGATTCGCCATGAGTTAAATAGTCCTATCACACTTGGATGAATGACAGGACAGGATGTTAATTAAGAAAGCTTAAGGCTTCGTTAAAAAAATAAAGGCCAATAAATGCTTTGATTGCAGACGTAAAGATAAGCTTTTACTATGCGCGACTCTTGAAGATTTACAGTGATTTTTTCTATGCCCTCTCTTCTTTCTTATCTTTCTAGAGGCTTGCTCAGCGCTGCTGTGCTGAGTTTATTTACCTTACCTGCTTGTGCTGATAACACATTAGATGACGGTATTTTCATTGCAGCTAAGTTCGGTGGGACAAAACTTAAGTCTCCCAACCAAAATTTATTGAATTCCACGAGTGCTACTCATCGCCCGATCACTCCAGCCTGGGGTGCCAATATTGGCTATTTATATTTCGACACAAATTATTTATTTACGGCTGTTCAGCTCGGCTTTAATGACTATGGAGATACGTCCTATAAAGCTAATTTTGGGACGGATTCAGCCAATGCTAAAGTCTTCCAGTATGACTTTGATATGTTATTTGACATCGGCCTTGCTGCTAAAAATGGCTTGAATCTGATAGGTAAATTAGGAATCGCCAGAGTCACTCAAGATTTTATAGGCCGTGATGCCAATACAGAGATATCTTTCACAGGGGATCGTGATCACCTAACCCGCTACCGACCCAAAGCAGAATTAGATTTAGGTTATATCTGCAATTCAAGTACAGATCTTGTTTTGGCTTATTCCCATATTTTCGGGACTTCTAATAATAATTTCCCTGTTAATGATAATAATATTTTTACTAATAATACTTTGATGCTGACCTTAGATTATGTTCTACCCGAATAAAAAAACTTTAGGCTACTCCCTGATCAGCATGCTTATTTCTATTAGTTTCCTGGGAATCATGGGACTGTTTATTTTAAGTGGCTTAGCTCAATGGAAAGAGAACAAAATTCTAGAGCAAGATATTAAGAAAATTTATCTTAGCCTTGAATTTGCGAGTGCTGAAGCCAGTTTAAACCAGAGGATTTTTATTCTTGCAGAAGGGAATCATTTGAGCGTTCTTCAAGATGTTAATAAAAATAAAATCCCAGATGCCCAGGACTTAGTACTTCATGAAATTTTCTTAGACACGAAAGATATTAACTTAGTTTTTAAAGCCTTTGGAAATCCAAATTTATCTAAAAATTCACCTAAAAATTCACCTAAAAATACTTGGATCACCTTGGAGCCTAAAGCTCAAGACGCTTTTCAAAATTTTACTTTGAACTTGATTAAAAATAATAAAATTCTTTCAAAAAATATCCGCATGAATACTGCCGGAGATATTAAAATAAATTAAATAAATTAATCTCAAACCCCTGTCTTATTACCCCATAAAAATTTATGTAATTGTATCTGCAGTCGGACAGGCAACTGATCTTCTAAAATCCATCCAGCGAGTTCTTGTGCTTCGATCTGGGTATAACTGGGCGAAAATAATATTTCGCATAAACCGATTAGATTATATTTTTGAATAAAATCCTTTGAGAATTCGTAATCTTTTCTTGAGCAAATAACAAATTTAATTTGATCTGTCTTTTTTAAAATTTTTAAATTATTTAAATTATTTTTATCTGACTCTAAAGAATCCGGTGTTTTAATATCTAAGATAATAATAATTCTCGGATCGACTTGATCGATGGGTAAAGCCCCCGACGTCTCTAGAGAAATTATCTTTCCTAAATCAGCCAGTTGTTTTAATAAAATCAAGCACCCGGGCTGGGCCAATGGCTCCCCTCCTGTCACACAAATATTAGAAGTTTTATAACTCAGTGCTTTCTCTATAATTTTTTCTATAGGAATTTTTACACCGCCCTTGAAAGCATAAGCAGTATCACAATACTGGCAACGCAAAGGGCAACCCGTCAGACGAATGAACACAGTGGGCAACCCGACAAAACTAGATTCCCCCTGCAGAGAATAAAAAATCTCAGTAATGCGTAACTCACCCGAATCAGAAAGAGAAAAAGAAAGAGCAGACATTTTTAACTCATGCTATCTAATTGCTTCTGGGCAGCAACGGCGGCAGAAGTACCGGGATATTCTTTAATGACCCGCAAGAACATTTGCTTAGCATGCGCTGAATCTCCACTGGCTAAATAAATAACCCCTAATTGACGCAAAGCATCTGGAACATGCAAATTATCTTTAACCAAAATAACTTTACGGAAATCTTGTGTGGCTTGATCCGGTTGACCTTTGATCATATACAGCTCACCTAACCAGTAATGGACATCTGGGATATGCTCACTACTAGGATACTGCGTCAAAAATTGGTTAAAACTGGCAATCGCATTGTCATAACGATTTTGATTAACCAAATTATAAGCCTTGGTATAAGCAGCCTCTTCAGAAATATTAGCATTGCCAGAATTGGGAGCAGGAGAAACAAGAGCAGCAGAAACAGAAGCAGAAGCAGTCGATGTTGGCGCGGGAGTTAAAGCCGCATTTGTTTTAGGTCTCACGCTCTCTAGAACAACAACACGATCAGTCAATAATTTTATACTGCTCTCTAATACATTGATTTGGTGAGAAAGCACCTCGTTCTGACCTCGAAGATCTAAAACGGATTGCTGTAAAGAGGCAAGACTCGCAACTTGAGATTGCAAATATTGTATCTGATTTTGCTGCTGCGAAAGCATTTGATCCGTCGTCAAAGAAACAGTCGCTCCACCCACTGACGCATTACCCACTGACGAATTACCTAGTGAAGTGCCAGAACTAGAGTCAATCTGAGTTACTGGAGCAGCCGCATCAGCAAGCCCCAGTCCTGATAAAAACAATATGACTAATAAAAAAAGAGTGAATCTAAGCATCCGTGCCCTGACCCTCACAGGTTTGACCGTACATCATATCTGCACGACGATCGAGGGCATAAGCTTTATGCCAATCCCCTCCAAACTGTGAAGGTGTTGCTGCAGGTCTTAATTCTCCATAGCTCACCGTACAAAGCTGTCCTGCCGGCACCCCCTGAGCTAATAAATAATTTTTCAACGCATCCGCACGACGCTGACCTAAATGAAAATTATAATCCTGGCTGCCACGAGGATCTGTATTGCCCGCAATCATGATGTGGGTAGCAGAATGCTGAAGTAAATAATTCGCATTTTGCTTAGCAACATTAGTCGCTTGAGTGTCTAAATTATATTTATCAAAACCAAAATACACCGTCGCTGGCATACCCCCTGGGCCGGTCATGGCGCCATTAGTCCCAGCTTCTAGAGAAGATCCTGATAAATCAGTGGGTGAAGCAACTCCATTAGTTTGTGCTTGATCTCCATTCACGACAGGCGCCATGGCACCTTTTTGATTTCCGGTAGAAGAACACGCCGCAAGCGCACCACTGATTAACCCTAAAACTAGCCATTTGAATTTCATTGTGATCCCCTAAAAAATTCGGAGCGCGATTGTAAGAGAATTAAACATTCAAAGCTACGGGAGTCACATCAATAATTGTCGCTTTATTAGGACGTATTTGAGGAAAAATAGTCACAACCTTTTTAACACCTGGCAAGACACGAATTTTCTCAACAATATATTTTTCTTCTTGCTTTGAAGCCGCCCCAAAAAGATAGACAACCCCATTACAAGTATGAACAGAATAATGAAAATGATTAGCATGACTTAAAAAAATCTTAGCTTCTATTTGCTCTGTCATTAAAGCATCTTGAGACCAACGGATCCAAGAATGTTTTTTCCCTACAGAAAGGTAATCATCTAATTTATAAACTTCAGGAATACTGGCTAATTCATGATCAATCAAAGCTCTTGTATTTTTACTTTCAACTTCGCCTAATAAAACTAGTCGACCGTCATAAACAACAAGATCAATAAAATTCTTATTAGCTGAATAATTTAATTCATGAAGCCGATATCTCGCTTTATATTCAATAGTTTTATCTTGAATCTGAGTTCCTAAACTTAAATTATCGTTGATAACACTCGCTGTATCATTGGCCGTATGATAAGCCACTGTGCTGCAGCCATTTAATAAAATTAATAAAGAAAATATAAAAAAAAATATAAGACCATCAAAAAATTTCATTTTGATTTTTATTTTCAATCAATAATTAATTTAATATTTATAGATTAAATAATTTTTAATTTATTATTTTTTGAAAATTTTTAGAAATTTAAAAATTCACTCCGAATTCAGCCCCTGCAATCCAGGCATCATGATATTGATGCGCCCCCCCAGGATTCTGAATCATTTGCAAATCGGGTTCTATATAACCCCAGGCTGCTAATTGAACTCTGTAATTAATTTCAAGCTCTGCTTCATAGCTTTGGTCTTTTAAGCCTTGGCTGACTTGATAATGAGAATAATCCGAACCAAATTTTCCATATAAATATGCAATATTTAAACTATCCATCGGCCTAAAACTTAATAGCCCCCGATCGCTTAGACCTATTTGTCCGTAAAATGGCAATTCATTACGATTAGAGGGGAATCCAACCAGACTCACAAATCCAGAAATCCCTTGCGTTGATAAAATTCCATTGGGGCGTGTGAATTGCTGAACAAGCTGAATATACCCACCATAATTTCCAGATATTTTTTGTCCAGTTTGATAATTAATTTGATTATTCCCACTCACATACAGCCCGCCTAAAGAATATTCCGCAGGAAGCTCCAGACTATTATCTGCCACCTCGTAATCTTCCTCGAGAACTAACAACGCGCCGTTATTACTTTCAAAACTAAAATTAGTCCCATGATATTCTGTTTTAGCTACCAAATTTGAAGTGTTATAAACCCCTAATTTAGTAAAAAACTCCCCTAATTGAGCCTGTCCATAAGCCCCCCATTGAGATCCAGAATCCGAACTAAAAGGCGAGTTAAAAAATAAAGAACCTGGGTTTGAATTAATATTCGCTGCAACAAAATTGCTATAAATTGGATGAGTCGCAAAATCATCATCAGCCGCCAAACGCCCTAATTTAAAGAAGCTTCCCTCGTTCACTAACGATTGCTTGTAATAAATATTATTCACCATGAAAGAATTAGTCCCATAAACTTCCATGGGTGAAAAAACGCTTCCCACATGCCTAGCCGCAAGCTCTTCACCATCGCCTTGAGTCGCATCAATAAAAAATTCAGCACCCGTCCAATGCATGATTTTTTCCAAATCAAAATCGGCACTAATATTAAAAGCATCTACATACGAAAACCCTTGAGAACGGCCTCCTAAAAAAGCCTCTAAAGAATCCGAAGAATAAACAGCATTGAGACTGACCCCATGATCCTCCAACCCACAACGCGACCCACCCCAATCACCGGTCAGATAGCCCGACATATCACAAGATTGGCTGACTCCATCCGCATAAATAATATTAAATACCACCGTACTCAACAGGCTAATTAAGCCTAATTTTTTAAATAACTTATCCAAGTAAATTCACCCTTAAATCCAATTGATAACTATTGATAGCTATTGATAGCTTAAGCTGCGATTGACCGCGAGGGAGTCACAATTTAACCTGCGCGATTATTATCTAATTTTCTCTAGTGATTTTTAAATTCATGATGATTGTTTTAATTATTTTAGCGGCCCTTACTTTAATTTTATTAGCCTTAGCGCTCAGATTTTTTGTTCGACTGGAAATGTCTGAAAGATTTCATGCACTTTCTTTAGAAATGCAAAATTCTTTGCAGGAGACTCGTCGCGAAAGTTCTAACAATGCGCGTCTTTTATCTGAAAATCTCCAAAATATTAATCAAGAAGTCGAAAAAAGATTAAACATTGGCTTTGAAAAAAGCACGGCAACTTTTATAGATATCGTTAAACGTCTGGCTTTAATAGACCAAGCTCAGCAAAAAATTTCTGAGCTCTCTCACAATGTCATCAGCTTAAAAGATATCTTACAAGATAAAAGATCTCGCGGGGCTTTCGGGGAAGTTCAGTTAGAAATATTAATTAAAAATTTACTTCCCGAAAGAACCTTCGAATTTCAATACAGCTTAGAAAATAACAAGCGCTGTGATTGCATGCTTTTTCTTCCAGAGCCCAGCGGAAATATCGCCATTGACGCAAAGTTCCCCTTAGAGAATTTTCAAAAACTCATGGATCCTGATTTGGGAGATATGGATAAAAAAACCGCTGAGCAAAATTTCAGGCGAGATATTAAAACTCATATTCAAGATATTGCGGGTAAATATATCTGCCCCCCTGAAACCGCTGAGGGCGCTGTGATGTTTATTCCTGCAGAAGCTGTCTTTGCTGAGATTCATAATCATTATCCAGATTTAGTTGAATTTTCCTATCAAAATAAAGTCTGGATGGCCTCACCCACGACTATGATGGCAATATTAACCACGGCTAAAGCGGTCCTCAAAGACGATGCAACTAAACAGCAAGTCCATGTGATCCAAGAGCATTTAAGTGTTTTAGCTAAAGATTTTGATCGCTTTCAAAAACGCATGGATGATCTAGAAAAACATATTTCCCAAGCCAATGATGACGTCAAAAATATTAATATCTCTGCCAAAAAGATTTCTTCTAGATTCGAAAAAATAGAATCTGCAGATCTAAACAGGGAACTGACAGCAGATTAGAGCGCCAGAAAAAATGACTAAGCATGTATTGTGCTCATTACGGCGGGTCTGAAAAAAAATCCTTATCAAAAAAAACCTTTTTTGGAATTAAAAAACATCATGTAAAATCGCCCTAAATTTATGAAATTAGAAAATGGAGATCACAATGAGCAATTGGCGTCATCATAACGGAGACTTTTCAAAACTTTTAACCCATTTTCCATCCTCTCCTTTATGTAGACACGAAATTTACAGAAATTCAGTTTCCGATACGAAAATAAAAGAGCTTAATTTTTTAGGCTACAAAAGTGGCATGATTATCATCAGAATAACTTGTAATAAAAAAGCAGATGCTACTGCACTTGCAGCCAGCTTCCCTGAACATTCATCTGAAATTTCTTGTGAGCAAGGAGATATGCCACATGATGAAACAGCCGTCAGCATAATATTACAGCCGACAGCCGACAGCCGACGAAAGATAAATTTAAGCCGAGCATTAGAAGCTATCAATAGTTTTGAGCTGATAGAACCTATGGCTGTTTTTGTACGAATGAAAAAAGCAGTAGGTCTTGATTTAACTGAGTCCATAGGGGCTTATGCGACACAGATTCAAACACTTTATGCAGATGGTCATTTTGATGCCGCACTAGCGTTAGCTTTACGATGCAAAGAAGCAGGAATGCCAAGCCTTGTTCATGGATTGACCGAGTGCTGCGTAAAAACTAATGATTATGAAAACCTGGTTAAGGCTATCTCCTATGAAACTAACCCCGACTCTATTTATGAGCTTGCATTTCAGCTATTCACCACCGTTGAAGTTGATGGCGTTACAAACAGAAGAGATAAATTAAAAATAGCTATGAAGCTATTTGATCTTTGTGGCGATTTAAAAGACGCAATGACTCTGAAAACGCAGATATTTTCTGAGTTAACTGGAAAAAGTTTTGATGGGACATTTGTTGAGTTAGCAACCCACTTGCATGGAGATAATCTTTGCCAAGTTGCCGATGTTCTTTTCATGCAGAACCACGAAATGGATAAATTAAAAGCAGTAGGAAGTAGCAGTCATCACGCTGTCTCGTCCACCGTCATGTTTGGTTTGCCTTTTTTCTCTGGAGGATCTTCAGGGATTGCTAAATCCAATGCCTCTACACAAACTGAGGAATCTGTTGATCTGGGTGCAACGGCCAAATAATCTCTCTAAACAATGCCATTTCACCCAGAAAAACTATCAAACGCTACCGCTTGGCTAAATGGCCCGCATTATCATAAACAGTGTCATTGGGCGAAGCTTGAATACTGGATGGTGGATACAGTTCACCCCAACGTGGTTGATTTTGAAGTGGTTCAGACCAACACTGTGCAGTCAAAGTTTGCGTACTTGCATTATAAGAAGCGTTGATACAAGAGGCCGACCATGGACCGAGTGGTGTCACACCGGTTGAAGTCAAATTACCCCACGTATTCCAAACTTGAGTCATATTGAAACCGCCAAGAATAGAAGTAGGGTTATAATTTCCATAACCATCATCACATCCTGCACCTAAACTATGACTTGTAACGTCATACACAGAATCTACGCAACTGTTATACCAACTCCCTGCCGGGGTGACTCCATTGGCAATCAAATTACCATGCAAATTCGCAACATTGTTGTTAAGCGCATTCATCGTGGAATGATCAATCTCAGTAGGAACATAAGCGGGTCCATGAAACCAATTTCCACCGAAAACCTTGCACTGGGCCTTCAGTGTCGAACCATCCCAGCTTATATTCTGACAAGTTTGTGTGTAAGAACCTGAGGGTGGGCTATCTGCAAAAGCAGAAGTGAGTCCCAAAGTGCTCAACAGCATTAACCCACAAATCTTTTCTAAATTTTTCATTATAAATTTTGTTTTCATTTGTTTCCCCCATAAAAATATTTACATCCAAAAGACAGCCAAACTTTTACAATGTTTAAATTACAAGCACACCTCCGGAAAAAACCGGGTATCTCAAGTCAGGCCTGCGGCAACTTGTCTAGTTATCTGATCTCCCAAATCTAACAAAGTGGTTCGTTCCTTCAGGCCCAGAGGGAATATCACTGGGAAAATCACTCAATCCATTTACTTTGAGATATTGAAAAAATCTCGGATACGCTTCTGAATCAAATGCATAGATACCGCCTTGAACGATCCCATCGATAATTTCGCCAAATCTTGTTTTTCTAACAGTGAATTTTTTCACCCTAGACGCTGATGGCTCTTCTAAATAAGATTTCATCGACTCTTCTGAGCCAGCAATAATGCAAGCATCCCCATCACAAAGAACATGGCCATCTTCCGTATAAGCAAAATAACCAATCACTCGACTCTTTTCTTTGAGCCTATCTATATCCAGCATTCTAGGTTTTGATTCGTCTTGGTCTTGATGTGTCTCGATCGCGTCATTAAATTCCACAGAAAATTACCTCAGTATTTTTTATTGTTGACTTTGCCTATGAGTCCAAAAATATCCATCAAACAAATCCTCTTATCTAATGGCAATTGGTCCAACTTTTATGAAAAACATAAAAACAATCTCAGAAGCTCGATCGTCATTGCTATCGTTAAATTATTAAGCTGTAAAAACATTGTCAGGGGCTATCACGAGTATCACTGCTCAAATCCAAACTGCTCTCACATCAAAATTGTTTGCCACACTTGTAAGTCAAAAGCTTGCTCATCCTGTGGAAAAAAAGCAACGGAAATTTGGGTTCAACAGCAGAATAAAATATTACCTAAAACATCCTGGCAACATATTACTTTCACAATGCCCTGTGAGCTTTGGGACTTCTTCTGGTGCAATCGAGAGCTGCTCGATCATATTGGGAAAATAGCCGCTGATTGCATTAAAAATATGGCCTCTAAAAAAGGCTTAATCCCTGGGATCTTTATTGCCATTCATACCTTTGGTAGAGATCTCAAACGCAATGTTCATATTCATCTTTCAGTGACCCTGGGTGGAATTACCCCAGATGGAAACCAATGGAAAAAGCTCTTCTTTCATCAGGAGACCCTGATGAAAGCCTGGCGTTATGCCATTCTTCAGCTATTTCGACACTCAGAGAAACCACTGATCATCCCACCTGATCTAAAGACCCAGCTCAGCCATGCATTCACCTTCAATAATTTTCTAGATCAGCTCTATCAAAAAAGATGGATCGTCCACTGCAGCGCACCTACTGATGATCATAAAAAAAATGTGAATTATCTTGGGCGATACATCAAACGACCTGCCATCGCCGAGTCCAAACTTACGCACTATGACGGCCATGAAGTCGCTTTTAATTATTTAAATCACACCACAAATACGCATGAAAAACTAAAAATTAGCGCCGAAGATTTTATTAAAAGATTTATCCAACACATCCCAGATATTGGCTTTCGCATGATTCGATATTATGGGTTTCTGGCTCATCGCCTCAGAGGCAAACTGCTTCCTCTTGTCCATCAGCTGCTGGGCCAAAATAAAACTCAGGCAACCTCAGTCTCTAGCTACTCAGACCTGATTAAAAAGAACTTCGGCTTTGATCCTCTCCAATGCATCCTGTGTGGCAAAGAAATGGTCTTAGTCGCTGTCAAATTTGGAAAAACAACCCTCGCTGAATTATTCAAATTCCACAGAGAATTAGCGCTTCTTAAAAAAATATAGGTCCAACTTCGCGGGATTACTCCGTCTAAAATTTGAAAATTACTGGCCCCCTGAGTCAAAAATCAG
>Ga0364922_10228_pt1 | contig 33745 bp, 23 predicted proteins | sample ExccelJu500001D4_2_FD_206955 | JGI IMG/M metagenome (GOLD analysis project Ga0364922, IMG submission 206955) | Enriched cells from Trout Bog Lake Hypolimnion, Wisconsin, USA - BchlTB.June20.5000.01.D4 | ecosystem: Environmental > Aquatic > Freshwater > Lake > Hypolimnion/Profundal zone | place...
GCTCACCCCTCTTTGTCAGCAGGATGACCTGGTAATGACTTAACTGACCGTCACAGCGCAGCAATGCGATGGTTCCCGGACAGTCTTCCTGCGTTTCCTGTTCTGCTTTATATGTCCGTTTGCACCTTCCCAATATTCCGGCGCCCCGTTCATTATTAGGCAAGCACAAACAGGAGATATCGGCCCGCCGATAAAAATCTCCGCAACGATGCGCTTGGATTTCAGCACTGTTGTGATAATAAAATACGGTCACAAACGAAAACCATTAAATCGCAATGATTGATCTGTGATAATGATAATAATTGTATTCTTTGGGAAATTATTTAATCACTATCATTGGGGGGGGAGCTTTATACAGATGTAATGGAAATACAATATTAAATGAATTGCAGCTAATATAACGGATAATGTTAGATCAGTTCAGGCTGGAAAGAAAAGCACGGAGGTTGTTGTGCTTCCTTAAGTTCAGCTTCTGACGGATGCGGTACCGGTGCATGTTGACGGCGCTTTCCGATAAATTGAGAAAATCGGCAATCTCCTTGGTTGTTTTTTCTCCCCGGATGAGATTGGCGACCTGAATCTCTCTATTGGTTAAATCGGAATACGTGGCGGATATTGTCTGGGCAAAGGGGGAGGCAATTTCCTTCAGGTTGGATTCCATAATGTTGAATTGCTGCCTGGTCTTATGGTCTTTCAATTGCGCTTTCAGCTTCTCAATATGCGGCAAAATAAGGACTTTGATGTTCGTCAATATTTTTTCTTCAAATTCTTTCCGGTCGCTCTCTCTTTGTTTGAGCAAAACCCGTAAAGCGGCATTCATATCTTCCAACTCTTTTTCTCTGTTCCTGATTGTATCTTGATATTGTTTCCAATCGGTAACATCCCTGATCGATTCTATGGCCCCCACGATTTTTCCCTTGCTGTCGTAAAAGGGGCTGGCTTTCCCCCAGAGAAAAACTTTTCGCCCCTTTAATGATGCCCATGATTCCGCAATCAGAATACGATTTTGCATTTTGTTAATTGTTGCATAGTTCTGCTCGATTCTCTTATTCGTTTTCAGAACCATATTAATTATGATGGGCCTTCTTTTGCCATAAAAAGGCACGGCATATTCATAGTTCCCCTTCCCCAGCATATTTTCCCACTTCACGCCCGTCATCTCCTCGATGGCTCGATTCCAGGCAATGACCTTGCCTTGAAGATCGATTACAAATGTTGCATCGGGCAGAAAGTCGATGATTTCCGTCAATCGCCGCTCCGACTCTCTCAGAGCCGCTTCCGCTTTTTTGCGCTCGGTAATGTCATACAATATCGATAGCATTACATCTTCGTTATTTAGGTTGATAACCTCGCAATACCACAGGACTTCCCTGATAGCGCCGCATTTCGTGCGAAATTGAACCATTTCATCATGCAGCATGCCCTGCATGAGCAATTTTGGAATAAAGAGCTGACGAACAGCAGGCTTATGCCAGATCGACAATTCATGGGCGGTATGGCCGACCATCTCATCACGAGTGTAGCCCAGGAGTTGCAAGCCGCTATTGTTGACATCGATATATCTTCCGTCGGCAATTTTGCTGATATATGTCGGGGCCGGACTGCTGTGGAAAGCCTTATAGAAGCATTCCACGCTTGTCCTCAATTCATTCTCGATCCGTTTGAGAGAGGAAATATCACGGATGAAAGCCCACAAAACGTTGTACTTGCCATCAATGTCCCTTGTTAAATAGGTTCTTAACTCGACAGGAATAATACTGCCGTCCTTCCGGCGATATTCCTTCTCATAGACATTGGAATAGCTCCTCGTGAGCACTTGCTCCCGGATAATATTTTCCTCAAGCGCGTGCCATTTTTCCGGACTCAAATCCTTGTAGGACATGCCCTTAAGTTCATCCTCGGTATAACCCACCATCTCCCTGAAAGCGGTGTTATGTTCTATGATAAACCCTTTCTTGTTAATTGCCGCATAGCCGTCAACGCACCCTTCGTACAACAATTCATATCGCTCCTTCAGCCAATCACAATGTTTGACGGCTTGTTCCATATCCGCAACACGACGGCGCAGCGCCGACAATTCATCCGCCAATTGCTCCTTTGTTTTTTCATATTTTTTCATGTGAATGGCCCTCAGCAATTCCCAGGATACTCTTCATGGCATCCTCAAAAAATGCTGTTTGAGCAGTAAAAAACCGGCGCATGATTATTTTGGATGGCAAGTGTTTTCAGTTTACCAGGTTGTCCGGCCCATTTTTATAGGCAAAGACATTTTATATGTCAAGCCAATAGTTAATACATTTTATTTACATTAAACGGCAAATAGCTCCGTCGGGATCATAACCGCTTTTCTATTGCGCCAAACAGCCGTTAACGGGCAGCGGGACCGCAGCAGTCAGAAACTGAACTTAACAAATTGCAACAAACTCCGTGCTTTTCTTTCGAGTCTGATGAGAATTAACAATATTTGTTATAATTACTGCAAATTATTTAATATTGTGATTTCCATCACATCAATATAGTGCTTTTCGGCACTCTAACATTTGCTTAAAAATAAACCGATTATAATAACTTAAATCATGGCCGGACTAATAGTTTTACCCAGAATAGATATTTCCACTAAAAGCAAGATGAAGATAAATGGAAAAAGACAACACTGATATTGGGAAACAGACGTTGCCTGGAAAGATCAGCCGCGAAGGCAAATACCTGACCTTTTTGCTTGGCGGCGAGGAATACGGCATTGGCATCGTGAAAGTGAAGTAGATCATCGGACTGATGAAAATTACGCCGATACCGCAGACGCCGCCTCATGTCCGGGGGTTATCAACCTGCGGGGCAAGGTTATCCCTGTCGTTGATCTGCGTCTCCAATTCGGGATGGAGGCTATGGACTATATGGATCGCACGTGCATCATTGTTGCCGAAATTGCCGCTGTTGATAACAAGATCGCCAGCGGGATTGTTGTGGATTCCATAGCGGAAGTGCTGAACATCAGAGAAACAGAGATTGAGGATACGCCCAGCTTCGGGGCGAATTTGGATACAGTCTATATCCTGGGCCTGGCTAAAATTAGTCCAACCATAAAGATTCTCCTGGATATCGACCGTGTGCTCAGCGGCCGCGACATTCAGGAAATCGCCGGTGCGGCATAGATAAAATGTTAAAACTGCCCAACGACGAAAAGTGGTCCGGTTTATTTAAGTTGTGATGGGCAAGCAACAAAGAATCAAATTGCCGGAAGTTCTTGTCCAACTGAAAATAATGCAGCTAACTTTATTCTCCAATACTTTGCCAGTAAAAGGAGCCGGAATATGAGTTCGTGGAAATTGAAGTCGAAAATGATAGTGATTTTTGTTGTTTTCTCCCTGACCTTTGCCGTTATTGGTTTGGCAACTCTCTTTACTGTCCATAACCAGGTGATAATGACAGCCCACGAAAAATTGAAGGGTGATCTGGCCATGACCAAGGCCATTATAAGCGAGAAATATCCCGGCCAGTGGTCTCTGCGTGAAGATAAATTATTCAAGGGCGAAACTCAGATGAATAATAACTTTGAAATGGTTGATAAAATAGGTGAATTGACCGGAGACAAGGTGACTATTTTTCAGGGCGCCACCAGGATTGCCACTAATGTGAAAAGTGATGCCGGAGCCAGGGCAGTGGGTACCAAGGCGGCGGAGAATATCGTGGCGACTGTTTTAAATAAGGGAGAAACATATATTGGCAAGGCGCAGGTTGTCGGCATCTGGAATCAGACTGCCTATGAACCTATCACCGATGCCGAGCGTAAAATAATCGGCATGCTCTTTGTCGGCGTACCCAATACCCATTATGATAGTGTAATAAAAGATATAACCATCAAGGTCAGTATCTTCGGCGCGTTCGGTTTTATTATCGTATTTTCTCTGGGATATTTTATTTACCATTCAGTTGTCAGCCCTATTTCCAAAGTTATAGTGGGGTTGTCGGCAGACGCGGAGCAGGCAGCCCGTGTGGCGTCCGCTGTATTTTCCGCCGCCGAACAACTTGCCGAAGGCGCGACTTATCAGGCATCCTCGCTGGAGGAAACGGCGGCCTCGCTAAATGAGATGGCCTCAATGACCGCCAGTAATGCCGGCAATACAAGCCAGGCCAGCACAATGATGGCCGAGGCCAAAAACATTGTCGAGAAGGTTAACACTCATATGGATGACATGAGCGAGGCAATAGCAAACATTACTAAATCAAATCAGGAAACAAACAAAATCATTAAGACCATCGATGAAATTGCCTTTCAGACAAATCTGCTGGCCTTAAATGCTGCGGTGGAGGCAGCCCGCGCCGGAGAAGTCGGCGCCGGTTTTGCGGTTGTTGCCGATGAGGTGCGCAATCTGGCTATGCGGGCATCGGACGCCGCTAAAAACACGACCCAACTGATTGCCAACACCGTGAAGGCGGTTGAGCACGGGGATAGTCTGACTAAATCAACTCAGACTGCCTTTAGGGAAAATATGGATATCCTGACAAAAATCGGTCAGGTAGTGGATGAAATTGCCGCAGCTTCCAGGGAACAAGCCGATGGCATCCATGGAATTAATGTTGCTATTGCGGATATCGATAAAGTTATCAGGGAATCCGCCAGCCACGCGGAGCAATCCAAGGACGCCGCCGATAAAATGAATGGTCAGGTCGAAAATCTTAAAAATCATGTTTCGGCTCTGGCCAACATTGTTGGCAATCAAGAAAAACCGGAGAATACATTGTCAGCTGTTTCCGGGTGATCTCCCTTAAATAGCTGACGCTTCCGGGAGTCGGCATCATAAAAGCAGAATTATCCTTAAAGTATGCCGGGGCAGGGGAAAGGATAAGCGGCGTTTTGATCGGGAATTAACGGATGAGGCCATTTTATATTTCTACCTGCCTTTGAAAACGGGTTTCCTGCGTTCCAGAAGAGCGGCGATTCCCTCCTGATAATCCTCGGTCATACTGGCGAGGATATACTGCTCCGAATCCATATGCATGATGTCATGATCATGCGCCTGGCTCAGAGTGTTCACACTGCGTTTGATCATCTGGGTGGTCAGGGGCGCCTTCGCGGCATACTCCTTTGCCAATTCCACGGCCCGTTCCATTAATTTGTCCGGCGGCACGATCTCATCGAGCCATCCCCAGTCATAGAGGGTCTGGGCGGTTTCGGTTTTGGCCATAATGACAAATTTCTTGGCCCGGGCCGGACCGATCAGATTTATGATGAGCGGCAGGGCCAGCCAGCTTAAATTCATGCCGAGATTGTTTTCCGGGAGACCGCATTTGCAATTTTCTGCGCCGAGACGGAAATCCAGCGCGGAAGCAATGCATGTTCCTCCCCCGAGAGAAACTCCATTGATGGCCGCTATTGTTATCTGGGGAATCGAATTGAGTTTGGTTATCATCCTCGGTCCGAGGGAGAAGCCGCGGAATCTCTGCAGTACCGGTCCGCTGCCGATCTCATGCTGTTTCGGGTCCATAACGTCGGCCCCCAGTGAAAAATTTTTCCCGGTTCCTGTAAATACGACCACCCTCGTTTCCACGTCCGCCTGAAACGCATCGGCCACCGCCTCCAATTCCAGCATAAGATCGACGCTCAAAGTATTATTGCGGGCAGGCCGGTTCAGCGTGACGACGGTTACTCCGTCATCCTTCTCCAGGGTCAAGTATTTGTATTCCATAGCCGACTCCTTTCGTCCGTTTTCCGGCGCAGAACGGCGTAAAATCGAGATAATGTTGCCTGTCTGCCCCGGTCACTTTTACCACAAATTAAGTTAGATTCCAGCAATTTTATGCCGGTACGCCTTCGGCGCCAGCCAATGCTTATTTAGCCGTCCCGGAAATAGGGGAAACAAGCCGGGCAATGCCGGGCGGGAAGCGGGCATGCGGAAATAATCAAAAAACGGCTGAACTATAATTTTATCTGTGGTAATGATGAGCCCGGCGGTCAAATTTTACTATTTGAAAAAATGAAAAAAGGAGATTTCATGGGGGAAAAAGCTTTTCAGGATTACTATCCAGATGAATTAAGCCACTGCTACGGTTGCGGCCGTCTCAACGAGCAGGGTTTGAAAATTAAAAGTTACTGGGACAAAGAGGAATCGGTCTGTATCCATGAACCAAAATCACACTACACGGCGGTGCCCGGCTACGCCTATGGCGGACTTATCGCCTCGCTCATCGATTGCCACTCGACAGGCACAGCCGCCGCGGCCAAATACCGCTTGGAAAACCGCGAAATGGACACGCTGCCGCCCATCCGTTTCCTGACAGCGTCTTTGCATGTCGACTATCTGCTGCCCACGCCGCTTGGCGGGCCGATTGAAGTGCGGGCCCGCGTCAAGGAAATCAAGGGACGCAAGGTCGTGGTGGAAGCATGGCTCATTGCCGGCGGCAACGTCTGCGCAAAAGGCGAAGTTGTTGCTGTTCAGGTTCCGGAAGACATGATGCTGTCCTTGCTGAAAAAATAGCTTTGGTGAATGAATCCTGCCCGGAAGCGGAGTTCATATCTTAGTTATTTGCCGGCAGATTCACTCCTTCCGTTTTAGTCCAGCGTATTTCCTGCTCATTGATGATTTATAGGAACCCGGGGTGCTTTTGCCAGCGCTTCTTCCTTAAAACAAAAGAAAAATCATCCTTGTCGAAAGCAAGAGACTTTCCGCGGCCCTAAATACTGTTTATGCCCGATAACAAATGCCGATGCCCGGCACCGTCAAGATTAACTTGACATACAGGGCCGTGTTTCCTATGCTGTATCCACAAATAGAAAGTTGTTATTAAAAATTTATGACTTATTCCAAATACAATAAAGAAGTAAACAATCAGGTAAAGACTGCCCACAAACTGAGGAAAGAAGGCCGGTTTGCCGAATCTGAGGCTAAATATCTGGAGATTCTTGAACTCGATCCGGAAAATGTGTCGGCCTTAGCTGGCCTCGGTAATCTCAAATGCAAAACAAAACATTTCAAGGAATCCCTGTACTACTATCTGCACTGCCTTGAACTGGAAAACACCAATCCCTACGCCCTGGCCGGTATTGGCGACGCCTATCGCGGTCTGAAGGACATGGACAGCGCCCTGGAGGTCTGGCTTAAATATCTGTCCCACAACTCCGGCGATTACAAGATAATTACCAGGGTAGGGGATGCGCTGAGAAAAAAAGGCGACCTTCCTGGCTCCAAAAAATACTATCTGATGGCCATAGAGCTTCATCCTGATGATCCTTTTGCCCTTACTGGTCTGGGTGCTGTTTGCGAGAAAATGGGGAATAACGCGGAAGCGCTTTTTTATTTTAAAAAACTTGTTTCTTTTGCCAATTATTCAATTTTCGCCATAATCTCCATCGCTAATATTTACAGGAAAACCGGATCTTACGAGAAGGCCATTGAACTTTACGATAGAGTGATTGCCAAAGACGCAAAAAATTCTCACGCCTGGAATGGGAAAGCAGATTGCCTCAGGGGCAAGAGAGAATATGGAGCGGCCATCGACGCCTGGAAGAATGCGCTGAAATACGGCATGAACCGGATCAGCGCCCTGACCAGGATAGGCGATGCCTATATGAGCATGAACGATCTGGAAAACGCGGAAATAAGCTATCAGAAAACTGTGACGACAGGTTACGACAAATACGCCAGCCTGGGAATGTTCAGAATCCATCTGCAGAGAAACCATATAGACAAGGCCTTGGAGACTATCAACATGCTCATGAAAAATGAGTCCCATGATTCCCGCATATCTTCAGAGTATAATATGTTTGTCGAAAAGCATCCTCAGGTAAAGAATGTTGAAAATAAAATAGTTGTGTAATGTTGTTGCTGCTTCGGGAAGAAATTATTCATTAAAGGCTTGCCGGCAATATTGATAAACTTTCCCGGGAACGAAGCAACTGTTAATGGATAGATTCCAGAAACTGATGATTGCTCCGGATTATCAGGCAACGGTGTTTTCAAGGCGCCGAGCCATCTTTTATCAAAGAGACCGGAATAATGATGATTTGATAAGGTGTTAGCAATGGAGGGCCGGTTGTGCTTTCACCGCCCTTACCGTTGGCATGGGATGGCCTGGTTTGATTACATAAGTGCCGCTTATTAAAAATAAATCTAATTTCAACCGGTGATGTTTCGTGATGCCAGATTTTAATCGATAATCATTGCCGGGTAAATTTACGCCAAGTGATGCCGTGATCTATATTTATAGGTATAGATAAATAAACTTTTCAGCATATTCTATTATCGCAGCAATTCGTTTACAGTAATAATTAACATTACTTTACATAAGTTTAAGGCAATTACTTAAATTGCCCGATAAATATCCTGCGAGGAACAGATCTGCGGCCTGGCTCGACATATCTAAAGAGTCATGATGGCAATGAAAACAGGGGATAAGACAATCCTGAACCAGCAGCAAATTGGCAATATTGAGTATCGAAAACTATTGCCCATAATACAAGAAAAGAGAGGAATCAACAATGTTTAAGAAATTCAGCATTTTCATCATCGTATTATCCTTATGCCTGTTAGCAGGCCAGTCTTTTGCGTACACCTACAACTTTGATGTTTTGTATAGTGGCGCAAGCGTTGCCAGTCTTAACGCGGGCAGCGATAATCCGATAGGGACTGATATCCTGCCCGGAGATAGTTTTACCTGGACCATTACTGCAAAAACAGGTTATTTCTGGCAGGTTCTGAAGGATTGCAGTCTCTTCCCTTTGGCAGCATTCTGGGTAACTGAAACAGGCGTCAGAACCGGTGACTTTACACTGTACCTCTCCAAGAACGGCACCAATGTTTTGACGCTGAGCGAAACAGATGCGGTCAATTCGTGGGTCCACCTTGGAACTAATACAATTTCGTTAGTATCCGGACTTGAGTTTGACACAATTCAGTTGATTTATAACCTGAAAACGGCCACTGAGGATCCAGCGAAAGCTGCCGACCCGACCAACCTCCTAAGCGTTGACAGCACTATCAATTCCCTGCTGCCCATATTTGGGACTCCGGAAGTTAACCCGTATTGGTCCAAGGGTGCAGTTACTTTCACAGGCGTTCCAATACCGGGAGCTGTTATGTTATTCGGTTCGGGCCTTGCCGGTCTCGGGTTGCTGCGGAGGAGATTTACAAAGTAATTCCCTATAGCATTTTCCAGCGAAAGGCAGGGCCTGCGGGTTCTGCCTTTTTTTCTTGCGCACGGTAATCTGCGAATTGAGCCTCCTGCCGCCACTGGAGAGTGACGGTGCAGTCAATATTTTTGAAAATGATTAATCGAAGATGGAGTATTTTGTTGATCCCCGGCGATGGACATCATAGTAACACAAGATTTAATTGACATCCGGAATTGCTTATCATATTCTTTAACCAAATTTCGGAGATGTTTGGGCAACATGGGGAAGGGGAGGTCACGGAAAATGATTCAGGATCGTCTGGACAAGATGGAAGAGAAGCTGAAACAGAGCAAGGATGTCCAAGCCAGCGATAAGGACGAGCTGTTGACCCTGCTCACGGCTTTGAGGGCGGAAATTGCCGAACTTTCCAAGACGCACCGGGAGCAGGCGGAAAGCATCGCGGGATTTGCCGAAATATCCGCCCATGAAGCCACCCGCCAGGAAAAAAGTCCGGCGCTCTTTAATTTGTCGATTGAAGGTCTGACCTCGTCGGTTCAGGGATTTGAAATATCTCATCCAGGGCTGGCGGAGATTATTAATAGATTGGCCACAATGCTTTCTAATTGGGGGATATAGAGTTTCCTGTCCCGCAGCTTCCGGAAAAGAAATATATCATCAAAAGTGAGAGGAAAGACAATGGCTGAATTTGAATCTGCATCCGTATGGCATAAACAAACGGTGCTTCAGGCATTAAGCGCCAAGTTAACAAAGAGAGGGTTTAACCCTGTAATTTTAAATACTGCCGATGCGATTAAAGATTTTATCGGCAAGACGATACCGCAAGAAGCGGCAGTCGGGCTGGGAGGTTCCGTTACGCTGAGGGAAGCAGGAATTGATGTTTTGCTTAAATCAAGGGGCAATACCATATTCGATCACTGGGACAGCAGCAAGAGTCCGGGAGAGACTCTGGACGCGAGGAGGAAGCAGCTTACCGCAGACTTTTTTTTAACCAGCGTTAACGCCGTCACAATAGAGGGCGAGCTGGTAAATATCGATGGCGCCGGCAACAGGGTGGCCGCAATGATTTTCGGACCAAAGCATGTTATCGCCATAATCGGATACAATAAGATAACAAAAAATGTTGAGGAAGCCATTTGGCGGACAAAAAATATCGCGTCCGCGAAGAATTGCCAAAGGCTGGGACTGAATACCCCTTGCGCTAAAACAGGATTCTGCATGGACTGCAAGCAACCAGTTTCCATTTGCCGGGTTACGACAATAATTGACTACAAACCGATGCTTACTGAATTTACAATAATATTGACTCCGCTTGAACTCGGTTATTAATTCCTGACACTATCTTCAACCAATTTTTTCTCTTGGTTTGAGCATAATCCCGGTAAGCTTTATGTTGTCAAACATTTTGAATAATGTCCTATAGTTTGAAGATAGATTTATTGCTTAGACCAAGTGGTCAATTATACTCTCAACCGCCAGCCCGTTAAAAATAATTTGTCAGGTACGGGCCAAGTTGTGTATAAGGGATCCAATATATTCTCGAAGGAGGTTTTAATAATGGATTCTGCTAATGTATTAGTCGAAAAGAAGGACAATGTAGGTATTCTCACGATCAACCACCCGCCCGCCAACGCAGTCAATCTCGCCACACTCGAGGATTTCAACAAGGCCCTTGATGACCTGGAAAATGACAAATCCGTCCGTGTGGTTATAATTACCGGCGCCGGGGAAAAGACTTTCTGCGCCGGCTTTGACGTAAGCGACGCTGCCAACGGAGACAAATGCCGCACTTACGGTTCGCAGACGTGGACTCGCGTGGACCGTTTTTCCAAACCGGTCATTGCGGCCATCAGTGGTTTTGCCCTGGGAGGAGGATGCGAGCTTGCTCTGGCCAGCCACTTCCGCCTGATGGAAGACAAACCCAAGGCAACCATCGGACTCACCGAACTCAACTTGGGCATCATTCCCGGTTGGGGCGGCTGCGTGCGCATGGCGCGGACACTGGGGCGCTCCAAGGCTCTTGATCTGATCCTCTTCAGCCAGAAGCTCACCGCTGCCGAGGCCCTTGCAATCGGCCTGATCGACAAGGTCAGTGCTCCGGGCGAGGTTATGAAAGACGCCATGGAACTGGCGCTGCGGATCGTCCAGCGTCCGCCTCTAGGCGTGACTGGTGTCCTCAAAACCATCAATACCCTTCTCTACGAAGGTATGGACGAGGCCCTGAAGATCGAACAGGAGGGTGTTGTCAAAGTTATGAGCAGCAAGGATGCCCAGGAGGGCTTTGGCGCCTTCTTTGAGAAACGCCAGCCCGTTTTCAAGGGGGAATAATACTATTTTTCTATCGAAATGCGGCAGTTTCTGCCGCATTTCGGCAGAAATTCATTATGCCGGGCGCGCAGCTTAGTTTGCCAAATGATCCTGGTTCATCATCTCTCCAATTCCATTATTGCCAGGTATGCCGTGCACACTGCAAATTCCGGCCGGCATATCATCACCCCGGCTTTTTCATCATCCAGCCATAGGAATCGTGAGAGTTGCAATTACTCCTCCGGTTTGATAATGGTTTTACATCTGGATATAGCGGAGAAAGGACTTATCAGGCATGAGCGATATCTATGAACTATTACGGGAAAAGCTGGAAATGATGGCGACCGGTTACCCGGCGACGGCAACCGGCGTTGAGGTCAAAATTCTCCGGCATCTGTTTAGTGAGGAAGATGCCGATTTATTCCTGAAGATGGAGTCCGATCCCCGGACAGCCGGGCAGATAGCTTTGCGGCTGGGGGCCGATTCTGCTCAAATGGCGGCAAGACTCGAAGGCATGGCCCGCAAGGGTCTTATCTTCAGAGTAAAAGAAGACGAAACGACCTGTTATTTGCCTGTTCCCTTCATTGTCGGCATTTATGAGTTCCAATTGAACAATTTAAATAAGCCCCTGCTGAAGGATTTCGCCCAGTACTATTTGGCTGGTTTTGGCGCCACGTTTCACGGACAGAAGACGCCGCATTTGCGTTCGATCCCCATCAATACCGAAATCGTTGCGGGTCAGCCCATCGCCCCCTACGATGACGCGGTTGCCATCATCAAGAGCAAAGCACGCATTTCCGTTGCGGAATGCCTTTGCCGCAAGGCCGTGCGTTTGTCCGGCAAGGGATGCTCGCATACGCTGGAGACTTGTCTTCAGTTTGATACCTTCGCCGATTATTATGTGGAAAACAATATGGCCCGCTGGATCAGCACCGCCGAGGCCTTGGCCGTGCTGAAGCAAAGCGAGAAGGAAGGTCTGGTTATTCATATCTTGAATTCCCAGAAAGTGGAAGCCATGTGCTGCTGCTGTTCCTGCTGCTGCGGCATGCTGATTTCGCTCAAGCTCTTTCCCGCCCCGGCCCGGGCCTTAAAGAGCAATTATATTTGTCTGTTTAACGAAATCCTCTGCACACAGTGCGGCATCTGCGCGCAGCGCTGCACCGTAGGGGCATTTAAGGTTAAGGATGAAAAAGTGGAGTTTCATGCCGACCGTTGCATTGGCTGCGGCCTTTGTGTCACGACCTGCCCGGCCGAGGCGTTGCAGTTGGCGAAAAAACCGGATGGCAGCCTGTATAAGCCGCCGCCGACCATCTATGACACCTATGCCGTGATGAGCCGGGAGAAAATCAAATAAAACGAAGATCCTGGCCGCTTCCGGGAAGGGCGCTGAATCGACGGATATAATTCATAACTGCTGAACTTTTCCCGGTCATTTGCTCGCCGGCCGGATTATTTTATTCGTTATTCCCTCAAACAAAAAAATTTGAAATATCAACGCCGGCCCAATAGTTAAAAAATGACAATAAATAGTCAGATTTAATAAAAAACAGCCGCTGTATACCAAGTGCGTTTTGCCGACAATTTTTTTATGTAAAACTTTTTTCTTGACAATTAATGACCCGGGGAGGTATTTATATGGAAGTTGGTTGAACGTCCAATCAAAAATTAATTGATTGCTTTTCCGGTCCGCTATAGGGGCGGACAATCAACTCCGGCGCACTTGCGAGGGTCCGGTCATTCCGCCATTTATGCAATGAAGATGGTAATATTAACTCCTGGGGTGGAGCAAAACCGGGAAATCGGATGGGGAAGACGTATTTATAGGTTATAATGCATGAAATACAGTGACCGGCCTCGAATCCGGTACAAAAACAAGGAGGACTGCAAAGATGTATCAGGAATACTTTACCGAAGAACACAATATCTTCCGGGCATCGGTCAGGAAGTTTGTCGAAAAGGAAATGAAGCCCCACATGGAGCATTGGGACGAGGCCGGAGAATTTCCCGTCGAGCTCTACAAGAAGGTCGCGGACCAGGGACTGATGGGTCTGACCTATCCGGCCGAGTACGGCGGAACACCCTGTGACATATTCATGTACGTCATCTACACCGAGGAAATGGTCCGGGGAACTGGCTCCGTCGGTCTCGTTTCCGGCCTCGGGAGCAACGCCATTGCCATGCCCCCCGTCCTGAAGCTGGGGACGGAGGAACAGAAGCAGAAATTTCTCGTCCCTGTGCTGGCCGGCGACAAGATCGCCGCCCTGGGCATCACGGAACCCAATGCCGGGTCCGATGTGGCCAATATCAAGACACGGGCCGTCCGCGATGGAAATGATTATATCGTCAACGGCGCCAAGACTTTCATCACCAGCGGCTGCCGGGCAAACTTCATCACTACGGCCGTCCGTACCGGTGATAAGGGTTACAAGGGGGTCAGCCTTATCATGATCGATTCTTCCACGCCCGGTTTTTCCGTGGCCAAGAAGATCAAAAAAATGGGCTGGTGGTGCTCCGATACGGCGGAGCTGAGTTTTGTGGATTGCCGCGTCCCTGCGGAAAACATCATCGGCGGCGAAGGAATGGGCTTCGCCGGAATCATGATTAATTTCCAGAGAGAGCGGCTGGGGCTTGCCGTCATGGCGGCCTCGGTGGCGGAGTTGGCCCTGGAGGAAGCAATCAAATATTCCAAGTCCCGCGAGGCCTTCGGCAAACCCATATCCGGATTTCAGGTGACGAGACACAAACTCGTCGATATGGCGACAAAGGTGAAGGTGGCGAAGGAGTTCAACTACCGCGTGGCCGCGAGGATGGGAGAGGGGATGGATGCGACGCTCGATGTGGCCATGGCCAAGAACTTCGCCTGCGAAGTCTGCGACAAGGTGGTTTATGACGCCGTCCAGATTCACGGCGGTTATGGTTATGCCCGGGAATACATTGTGGAGCGTCTCTACCGCGATTCCCGGATACTCACCATCGGCGGAGGCACGACAGAGATTATGAAGGAGATCATCAGCAAGATGCTCCAGCTGTAACAGATAATCAATTCCCGGAAGACAGGGCAATCAAAGGGGACGGCAATGCACCCCTTTGATTGTCTGACTTACAGGGGCAACGGTATTGCCCGCAATTATTTTAAATTTTATCCAGCCGATAATCATGATCCCACTCTCCTTAAAAGACTGACCATTTCTTTATTCCCATTTTGCTTACCCGATATGAATTTCGTTTGTTGTAACGATAATACTATGTATTGGGGGAAGATGTTTTCCGAATAAGGTTTGTCATTGCCTTTAGCCAGGCCCTTTAAAGAATAGGGACGCCGGCCGGGGACATTAACAGTTGCAATTTTTTTATTCCTGAACAATATAAAGCGGCGCATTGAATATAAGAATGATTGCCATTTGATGATCACTGCCTATTGTATATAAATTAAGGAGGTCTTATGGGAAGTATGTCGCTGAAGTTGAAGTTGATGATGGGTGGAATTGCTGCCGTGCTCGTTCCTTTATTGATCGTTGGAGGTTTTTCAGTTTTTAAATCGAGCACCGCCCTGGAGGAGTCCACGTGCCTGCAATTGGTGGAAGTGTCCAAGGGGCTGTCGCAAATGGCCAATCTGGCCTTGCAGGAAGAATTGAAGATAACGGTCCAGACGGCACAGCGCGAGTCGGTGATTGCTGCCGCCGCCAAGTATGCGGAAGGGGCGGCAGATGCGCCCGAACTGGCCAAAGCAACGAATGAACTAACGGCTTTGACGAAGGGAAGCGGCGCCGATTACGAAACGCTTTTTGTTGCCGGGCTCGACGGGAAGGTAATTGCCGACGGGAACAGCGGGAAAAATAAAGGCATCGATCTTTCCTCACGGGATTATGTCCAGGCGGCCAAAACCGGAAAAGTCAATGTCGGCACAGTTACCCGGTCGAAGGGCTCCGGAAATATTGTATTGACGTTCGGCGCTCCAGTCTATTCCAAGTCCAATCAAATTATCGGCGTCGTGGGATCGGTTATGAACATCAGTTTCCTTGCAGAAAAGGTTGCCGCCACGAAAGTGGGAAAGACCGGTTATGCGCTCATAGTTGACAAAACGGGATTGATTATCGCTCATCCGAAAAGCGAATTTATCCTGAAAATGAATCTCGCCGAGCAGGAAGGGATGAAAGATATAATTTCCCGAATGATTCATGGGGAAATGAACTCCTCGCCGTACACTTTCCAAGGCGTGAAAAAAGTGGCCGGTTTCGCGCCGGTGCCGCTTTCCGGCTGGAGCGTCTGTGTTAATCAGGATTACAGCGAATTGATGGCTCCCGCCCATAAGCTGGCCTTAATTATAATTATTATCAGCCTCATTATCATTATCATTACCATCACCAGCGTCTATATGCTGGCCCGCAGTATAACCGTGTCGATCAGCATGATTGCCAATGATTTGAATAATGCCTCAGCGCAGGTGGCGACGGCGTCGTCCGAGGTGGCCTCAGCCAGCCAGAGCTTGGCCGAAGGCGCCGCCGAACAGGCCTCCGCCCTGGAAGAAACTTCTTCTTCCCTGGAAGAGATGTCCTCCATGACGAAACAAAACGCCGACAATGCCGGTCAGGCCAAGGCCCTTATGGGCGAGGCCAGAAAGATCGTGGACAAGGTTGACGATCAGATGAACAAGATGGTGACGGCAATCCAGGGCGTCACCAAATCCAGCGAAGAAACGGGCAAGATCATCAAGACCATCGACGAAATAGCCTTCCAGACCAACCTGCTGGCGCTCAACGCCGCAGTCGAGGCGGCCCGGGCCGGAGAGGCCGGCGCCGGATTTGCGGTTGTAGCCGACGAAGTACGCAATCTGGCGATGCGGGCGGCGGAAGCGGCAAAAAACACTTCCAGCCTTATCGAGAACACTATCGTCACGGTTAAAAACAGCCGTGATCTGACGCAGCAGACTAGGGAAGCCTTCAAGGAAAACATGGATATTACCGGCAAAGTCGGCCAGCTGGTGGACGAGATTGCAGCGGCCTCTCATGAGCAGGCCCAGGGAATCAGCCAGATCGGCAAGGCAGTATCGGAAATGGACAAGGTTATTCAGCAGTCGGCGGCCAGCGCCGAGGAATCGGCCAGCGCTTCGGAGGAGATGAATGCCCAGGCCGAGTCGATGAAAGAATACGTAGGCAAGCTGGTTACAATAATCGATGGCAGCAAGGGTGGCGATCAACAATTATCCGCCGGCGCCAAAACACCGCCCGTTCTGGCCAAAGGAAAGTCCTCCGCGGCGCGCCCCGGCGGCAAAAAGCTGCTTACCGCCGGAAAGAATGCGGCCGCGAAAGGAACGCGCCCCGAGAAGGTCATTCCGCTGGATAAAGATGATTTCAAGGATTTCTAACCGGGCAGAAAAGCCAGGGGAAGGTTTTCCTCCTCCTGGCTTGCCTCTATCCGCAAATACAGACAAGAAACCTAGGAGGTAAGAACAAATGGAAAAAGATATGACGACAAATATCATGGATCAAGCTGTGAAGAACATCGCCGACCGCGAGGGCAAATACCTGACCTTTTCGCTTTGCGGCGAGGAATACGGCATCGGCATCCTGAAAGTGAAGGAAATCATCGGCATGATGGCGATCACGCCGATACCGCAGACACCGGAACACATCAAGGGAGTCATCAACCTGCGGGGCAAGATCATCCCCGTTATCGACCTGCGGCTGAAGTTCGGGATCGAGGCGATGGAATATAATGAGCGGACCTGCATTATCGTCGTGGAAATCGCCTCCGGCGCCAATAAAATCGCCATGGGACTTGTAGTTGATTCCGTGTCGGAAGTGCTCAATATCAAGGCGGCGGAAATCGAAGATACGCCGAATTTCGGCTCGAGGCTGGATACGGCCTACATTCTCGGCATGGCCAAGCTCGGCCAGAACGTCAAGATTCTCCTCGATATCGACAAGGTCATGGGCGCCAAAGAACTCGAACAGCTGGCGGCCGCTTGAGGGCTCGCCCAGAGTGAAATAAGGCAGTGTTGATTCAATAACAGCAAATGTTAAGAAGGAGGCAAGCGTTTATGAATCTGGCAGCAGGTAAAAAATGAATTCTTAGCTATTTCAAAATCTGAAAAAATATGGCACAATATGCTGTACCGGAAGAAGAAGGTTATGCTTTGTTTTAACATTCAACTCCCGAAAAAGGTTGCGGTATGAATACTGGCAAAGAGCAGTCGCCCGTTTATGAATCCCTGTTACATATCTTTATAAAACTGAATGCCTCTCTGGACCATTCTAAATATGAGCGGAGTGTTGTAAAGCCTCCCGACGCCGTGATGCCCGAACAAGCCTATCTTTAACTGCTTCATAAGTGCAGTGCAAATTGAATAAATTAACGGAAAAGCGTTTGGCCGGAAGATCAAATTTATAAAATACATATTTATTTTCAGAATATGATGATGAATTTGTTCTAGAAGAAAGGAGTCCGTATGAAGAAACGCTCTTTACGTTTCAAAATGATTTTGGGTGGCGTGCTGGTTGTGTTTGTGCCTTTGATGATCGTGGGAAACATTGCCAGCTACAAGGCAAGGACGGGGATAAAAGAAATGGCGAAATCGCAGACTATGGAAATTGCCAAGGGGCTTGCCCATATGGTGGATCTGGCCGTGCAGGAGGAATTGAAAATCGCCGTCCAGACAGCGCAGCGGGATGTCGTCATTGCGGCGGCCGAGAAATCGGCGCAAGGAGCTGACGGTAAGGAGGAAAGTGCGAAAGCGACGGCGGAGCTGACGGCGATGGTGGCCAAAAGCAACAACGAGTATGAAACGGTCAATGTTGTCGCTCTCAACGGGAAGGTTTTTGCCGACGGCGTGAGCGGGAAACATATAAACATTGATTTGTCGGGACGGGATTATTTCAAAACGGCGAAGGAAGGTAAAATCGCTGTGGGGCAGGTGGTGAAATCAAAGGCGACTGGAAGGGATGTAATGACCTTTGCCGTCCCCATTTATTCCAAATCCGATCAAGTTATCGGTATTGTAACATCAATTATGAATATCGGTTTTTTGTCGGATAAGATAGCATCCACCAAATTGGGCAATACCGGTTATGGGTTTGCCATCGACAAAACAGGCACAATCATTGCCCATCCGAATAAAGACTTGATACTCAAGGTGAATATAACTCAAGAGGAAGGGATGAAGGAGGCCGCCGCGCGTATGGTTGCGGCGGAAACCGGCACACAACAATGCGCTTTCCACGGAATAGAAAAAATGGCCGGTTTTGCTCCGGTACCGCTGACCGGCTGGAGTATCGCCGTGACCCAGGATCTCAGTGAATATTTGGCCCCCGTCTGGAGCATCGTCTGGGTGATCACGATTGTCGGCTTTGCTTTCCTGGGCATTGCCATTGTGTGTGTGTATTTCTTTGCCCGGGGCATTGCCCTGCCCATCGGCAGGATCTCCCATGACCTGAATGATGCATCCCAGCAGGTGGCGTCGGCGTCGGCCCAAGTTGCTTCGGCCAGTCAGAGTCTGGCCGAAGGCGCCTCCGAACAGGCTTCCGCGCTGGAGGAAACGTCATCTTCCCTTGAAGAAATGTCCTCCATGACCAAGCAAAACGCCGATAACGCCGCTCAGGCCAAGGCACTGACTGCGCAGGCGAAACAGATCGTAGATAAAGTGGATAATCAGATGCATCACATGGTGACGGCAATACAGGAAGTGAGCAAATCCAGTGAAGAAACGGGGAAAATAATCAAAACCATTGATGAAATCGCTTTCCAGACGAATCTGCTGGCGCTCAATGCGGCTGTGGAGGCGGCAAGAGCGGGCGAAGCGGGTGCGGGGTTTGCGGTTGTGGCCGATGAAGTACGGAACCTGGCGCTACGATCGGCCGAGGCGGCAAAGAACACATCCGAACTGATTGAAAATACGATTGTCACTGTTAAAAACAGCCGCGAACTGACCCAGCAGACGCAGGAAGGCTTCAAGGAAAATGTTGAAATATCCAACAGGATAGGCCAACTGATCGATGAGATTGCCGCTGCCTCAAGTGAACAGGCTCAGGGCATCGGACAGATCGGCAAGGCCATAGCGGAAATGGACAAGGTGGTTCAGCAGACGGCGGCCAATGCCGAGGAATCGGCCAGCGCCGCTGAAGAGATGAATGCCCAGGCCTTGCAGATGAAGGGCAACGTGAATGAACTGGTGACAATCATTGACGGAGAGGGCAGAGCCGGCATGAGCTCATCCTATCGGCATGATGACGGTAAAGGAAGGCCTGACATGCAAGAACAAGGCAAGCAGAAGTTTCAGAAGTTACTGGCAGACAGGTCTTCTGTAAGAAACGGTATTTAGGGCCGACTGCTGGAATAAGCAGGCGGGGCTTATTGCAGGGTGGGAGCGCCGGTGGCTGGTTCTGGTTCGGAATCGGGCTTGGCGGCGGCATCGCCGTGTTTTTCACATGGTTTTGTCGGCTGGGTACCCGAAATATATAATTCTTCCCTCCGGGAGGGGCAAAGAGGTGTGGCCAGTTCGTTTGTCGTCGGGTCGATGAGAACGGATACGACAGTATCCGGTTTCGGGAAGTCGACGACTGGTTTTCCGGTCATGGCCCCGCGCATGAATTGTCCCCAAATAGGGGCGCAGATGGCTCCGCCCGAAAAACCAGGTCCGCCGGGGCGCGGTTTGTCATAGCCAACCCAGACTGCCGCTATTATCTGTGGAGTGTAGCCTACGAACCAGGCATCCCGGTAATCGTCGGTAGTGCCCGTCTTTCCGGCAGCGGGCCGGGTCAGACTGAAACTTTTCAAGCTTCTGGCGGTGCCGTAAATGAGGACGTCCTTGAGCATCTGTGTTGTCACGAAGGCGACAGCCGGAGATAAAGCCGGGGTTGCGGCCGCTGGTGTTTCCGTCCAAGTCTGGCGATTGCGGTCGTAGATGCGTACGATGGTTCTGGATTGGAGCCGCAGGCCGCCGTTGGCCAGAGGGGTGTAGGCGGAGATGATGTCGTGCAGAGTGACTTCCTCGGTGCCGAGAGCCAGTGAGAGATCATTGGGAGTGCGCAACTGCAGGCCCAGCTTTCCGGCAAAATCAACAAAATAAGGGACGCCGATGGCATCGAGAAGTTTTACGGAAATGATGTTATTCGATTGGGCCAGCGCCTGCCGAAGACTCAGGTCTCCGTAATATTTTCTATCATAGTTTTGGGGAGACCAGATTTCATTGTTTCCCCGGTTGTAGTTTACCTGCGCATCATTTAAAATCGTGCCTGCCGTAAAACCTTTTTCCAGCGCCGCCGCGTAGATCAGAGGTTTGATGGCTGACCCGGGCTGCCGCTTGGCGAAAAAAGCTCGGTCATAAGGATTCTTGGCGAAATCAACGCCGCCCACGGCCGCCAGGATGTCACCGTTGTTCGGATCCAGGGCCAACAAGGCGCCTTGAAGCTGAGGGGAGATGCGTTTAACGCCGTCCTTCAATGTTTTCTCAGCCAGCCGCTGCAGCGGCAAATCCATGGCCGTGATGACATCAAGTCCGCCCTGATTGATGATTTCCGGTCCGAAGCGTTCAATAAGTTTATAGCGAACATGGGCCAGATAAGAAAGAGCTTCGCCTGCTTTCATTACGGAGCCGGGATGAGTCCGAAGCCGCTTTTCCTGGGCAGCCGTGATCATATGCAGAGCCGCCATGCGCTTCAAAATCAGGCTTTTCCTCTTGCCAATATTTGCCGGGTTTCCCAGAGGATTATAGCTGGCCGGGGCCTTGGGGACGGCGGCTAAAAGGACACATTCGCTGTCATTCAGTTCCTGGGGAGCCTTGTCAAAATAGAGGCGGGCAGCCTGGGCGATGCCCCAGGCTCCGTTTCCGAAATAAACTTCATTGAAATACATTTCCAGTATCTGCTTTTTCGTGTATTTCCGTTCGTACTCCATCGCCAGTAGTCCTTCCCGGACCTTGCGCGTTATAGTCTTTTCCGCCAGCGCGAACTTGTTTTTGATGAGTTGCTGAGTGATGGTTGAACCTCCTTCGGCCATTCGCCCTTTCATCATATCCTTGACCAAAGCCCTGGCGACGCCGCGCATGTCGATCCCGCCATGTTCATAGAAACGGGCATCCTCCACAGCAATGAGGGCTTTTTGCAGGAAAACGGGAATTTGGTCGATCCCGACCCAATACCTCTGCTCCGGCAGCACTCGGCCCGCGAAACGCCCCTGGCTGTCGAAGATCCGGATGGACGTGTAGCCTCCCGGCAGGGGTGGATAAGTAGCGATCTTCTCCTGGGCAATGGCCGGCAAGGCCAGGACAAGGATCAGCAGAGGCCAGAGGATAAAGGCCATGAGGTTGTGCCTGCAAAGAGGTGGTTCCGAAATCGACATTTTATTCTACTCCTATCTCTGTCTTTTCTAGATGGATTTAAATATGCCTGTGGTGGCTTTTGCATTAAAAAAGGTGATCATGTCAAGTAATTTTGGCCTGCCCTCCTGATATTCAAGGCGGGCGCAAACAAGATTGGGATCATGATTATTCTCTTAAAGCGGGTTGGGGAGTAAAGCGGAAGGTTAAGGGAAATATAAAAACCCCTCACCAAACCTTTTTTCCGGCGAGGGGTTAGCGAGAATCGCTTATGCCGTCATGTCTTGAAACTGGAGTCCTTCATTGGACAATTGGTCTTTTCCGGGTGATAATCACCACGAAGAGCCCATGTTTTTCTTTTATGCTAACCTCCAGTAAAACAGACTCAATACGTGCATAGCGATATCGCGATTACTCAGTTTTTCAATATTCCCAGTTAACTTTGCAGGGAGCATATCCTTTTGATCCCGCCGACAAGGAAGAGAGCTGCAATGCTTTTTATCCATAAGCTGTAGTCAGCTTGTTTAATAACTGCTCTTTATAGCAGTTTAGCATTACCTTTTATAACCAACGATGCTTCTTTTATTACCTCCAAGTGAAATGGCGTAACTTTTATTCACATCATCCGGTCATTGCAGCTCCTCTTCAACTGTAATTTAGTCCTACCTGCAGGAAATGTCAAGGGATGTCCGCGACAGGGCTGTCCACGACGCTATATTCCGGGCTGGTTTTGAAGTGTTTAGTTCACCGGGGAAAATAACATAACACCCCGTCCCTTTCACGACTATTTTCGGCAAACAGCAGAGTCACTAAACCTCCGCAAAGAGGAGAAAGCCTGAAAGGAAAAATAATCCTTTTTACCGCCGGCCTTGTCTTTTGTCTTCCCTGATTAATACATCAATAATATCAAGTTATTGTTAATGTATGTAACGAATATCCAATCCCCTGGGCAGTTTTTTAGCCGTGGCGAAAAGCTTATCAATTGTTTTTAGACGTTAACGTAATGAATGGAATGAAGATTGCATTAAAAAACCCGTTGTTTTCATTACGACACTCTTCAATTGATAAAATTTTAGAAATATGTAAAATAAAATAAGTTTTGTTGGCAAAAAGCACTTATCGACTGGAAATAGTACCGTAAATACAAAAAAACATAAATAGATAGAATCGTGTAGAGACCGGGCCACTTGCAACTTACTTTTTGAAAAACCGGAGGATCACTTACCTATGACCACTAAATCCACAAAGGAAGATCTGGAGCAAAGAATCAGCATACTGGAAGAAGAGGCAATAAAGGGCAAGAAAGCCGAGGATGCGCTGCGGAAAAGTGAAGAAAAATATCGCAATGTCGTGGAGAATTCACAGGAAGCAATCTTTATCGCGCAGGACGGTAAACTGGTGTTTGTCAACAGGGCTACTTTGAATCTGACCGGATATTCTGAAAAAAAATTTATGTCCGAACCCTTTACGGAATTCATCCATCCCGATGATCGTAATACGGTGGTCAATAATCACTTCCGCAGATTGAAGGGAGAGGAAGTTCCCCCTGTTTATTCTTTCCGGATTTTGCGCAACGATGGAACCGCAAGGTGGGTTGAGCTGAAAGCCACGATTGTATCGTGGGAGGGAAAGCCGGCCACGTTGAATTTCTTGAGTGATATCACCGAACGCAAGCAGGCGGAAAAGGCGCTCTGGGAGAGCGAAAAAAAGTACAGCCAGCTATTTATGAATGCTCCCGCTGCTATTTTTGAGGTGGATTACACAAACCGTCGTTTCAGCAATATGAACGAAATTATAACCACTATGACGGGCTATTCCAGGAAAGAACTTACGCAAATGGATCCGTGGGAAATGTTGACGGAAGAGAGCCAGAAAATTTATCTCGACCGGATGAATATGATAAAAGAAGGGCTGGATGTTCCCATCGCCCAGGAATATACATTGCGGAAAAAAGATGGTGGAATCATTTGGGTAAACATGAGCATTGATTATGAAATTGCCAACGGTCTTCCGGTGAAAGCAAGGATTGTGGCTCACGATATTACCGAACACAAGCTGGCGGAGGAAGAGCACCGCAAGCTTGAACGGCAGTTGTTTCAATCGCAAAAGATGGAAGAGATCGGCCAGTTGGCCGGCGGTGTGGCTCATGCGTTAAACAATATACTTACAGGCATCCAGGGCAATACATTCCTGTTACAGATGGAGTATGATCCCGACCATCCGCATTATCAGAAATTGCGCCAGATAGAAGAGCAGGTGAAGCGCGGAGCAAATCTGATGAAACAGCTTTTAGGATTTGCCCAGGAAGGTAGATATGAGCTCAAACCAATATCCATCAACGACATGATTCGACGGAACATCCAATTCTTTATTGAGACCAAAAGAGAAATAGAAGCCGAGCTGCAACTGCCGGACTCTGTTCATCCAGTGGAAGCGGATGCGGGACAAATTGAACAGGTATTTCTCAATATCTACATTAATGCCGGTCATGCCATGCCTAGGGGAGGCCGGATCGATATCCAGACATCCAACGTAAATATACTAAAGGCTGAGGCCAAGGCCCTGGAAATCAAGCCGGGTGATTATGTTTTGATTTCCATAACGGACACCGGAACTGGGATGGACAAAGAAACACTCCAGAGGATTTTCGAACCATTTTTTACAACAAAGGCGGAGCAGGGCGGAACCGGTCTAGGCATGGCTTCGGCTTATGGCATAATCCGTAAGCATGGTGGGGTTATTAAGGCTTACAGCAAGCCCGGAGCAGGTTCCACGTTTAATATTTATCTTCCGGCATCGCGTAAAAAAGTCGCACCGGAGGATCAGGTACAGGATCAAAAGTTGCTTCTCTCCGGAAGTGGAGGAATATTACTGGTCGATGATGAGTCCATGATTTTGGATTCCGCGGCGGAAATGCTGAAAATGCTGGGTTATAGCGTGTATCCGGCGGCCAATGGATGGGATGCCGTTGCTGCTTATCGTGAAAAACAAAGCAGGATTGATCTGGTTATCCTGGATATGATTATGCCGGGAATGAACGGTTCCCAGGTGTTGAAGATGCTCAAGAGCATCAATCCCGATATCAAGGTAATCCTTTCCAGCGGTTACAGCATGCAGGGCGAATTGCTGGAAGTCATGGAAATGGGGTGCCTGGGCTTCATTCAGAAACCTTACAAATTTACCGATTTGTCCAAGATCGTGCATCAGGCCATCTGTAACGAGGACGAAACGGACACGGACTGAAAAGCAGCTGCAATTATCAAAATGTAAGCGGCAAGACATGATTAATCCGATTATTCTGCGCCGGGATTTCCATTCTTGGCGGCAAGTCTCCGGATTCAGCAGCGAGAATTACGCGGCATTGTCTTTGATTGGGAAACTTAAATAAGTTGGCAATAAAGATTAAAAAAGAAAACCCCTCGCTACACGTTACTGATGGCGAGGGGTCGGTAAGAACCGCTTATGCCGTCTTGTCTTTTGCTGGAGTCCTTCATTTAACAGTTAGTCTATTTAGGGTGATTATCACCACTAAGACCCTGTGTTATGCTTTGTGTTAACGTCCAGTAGATAAACTAAATACGTGCATAGCAGTATCTCTACAATTATCATTTACTGCCGCCACTCATTAATGTCAAGAGTTATGTCAAGTCTTTTTTTAGCCAATCTTCAGCCGGTTGATTTACTTGGAAAATCGCCAGGGGCGGTGAAATAGAAATAATGAGAATTTTTGTCCGCTTTGGAGGACGCAACAGCGCCAGCTTGGCAAACCCGCTGTGGGCGCTGATTTGCGCATACTCCTAGAGTGGATTCTTCTGCTGTTTGTCCTATGTATTCAATATTATTCCATGATATTTATCTTGCCGCCTCATCCGGCGATACTCCATTTATGCCCGGGGAAAAAGTATACATAAATTAGAATGTTATAAAAATATTGCCTCCTGGCCCTTTTTCATCTGACCCTGGTGATTATTTTTGCAGTAATGGCGGGAGCCGGTAACAAAAGGCCCCTTAAGGCATTAACCTTAAGGGGCGCAATATGTGGCAGATCATGACATTCGGGGGGAGGTCTATAAATCTTTCATCTTTTCTTTTGCTTCCGCGTAGAGCCTCATCACGCAGATGAACAGGCCCAGGAAGAACAAACCAAGCATGAAATTCGGCGCGGTTCCCAGCATCTTATCCAGCAGGTGGCCGACCCAGAGGAACAGGAAGGAAGCAAACACCATCGAGAAGCCCCAGGCCGACAACAGCAGGATCGAGTTTAAATTGACTGCCTTGGCCGTTTGTATTCTGTGAGTTTTATACATTGTCCGTTCCTCCTTTCGAAAGTTCTGCTTAGGATCCTTATTATCAGCTGACCAGGGTTTTCACGGCTTCAATCACCGGATTGGTGAAAAGAGCCATCAAAACTGCATAAAGGGCAAAGGCGCCGACTACTTCGGCCGTATACATCTTTTCGTATTTTCTCTTTAAGGAAACCAGAATCAACCCGCCGACGATCAGGCAGCCGAGCTGGAAAAACGGAAAGTTGGAAGCTCCCGTTGCCGCGTATTCGGCAAAACCGAAAGTTGCCGTCAAAAGAACTATCGCCGCCGTTGCTATCATTGTTCCTAATGTCTTTTTCATGATCTGTTACCTCCTTGAGGGTAATTTGTTTTAGTTGCCTTTATACTAATGAAAATTTCGTGCCAAATTTTGCAAACAACCCTAATGATATTGTATGTGTATGATATTACATATATAATGGCGGAAGATCCTGCGGGCGGACTAATCCTGAAAATGCGCCCTTTATCTGTTTCGTTGCCATGAAACGTTCCAACGGTTAATAAAACGTGGAACCGGCGGCTTAAGGGCCGGGAATGAAAAATTTAAAATGCCATTGATGTAAGGGTGCGGTGGATAAAGGCCACCGCCTGGCAAGAGAACATCGGGGAAAGAAAAAACTGCCAAACGGCAGTTTTAATTATTTACTTACCCAGAAAAATGATTTTGCGCGAAAATGCTCAAATAAGAAGGCAGAGCCGCTGCTGGCCCTGCCTTTCATATAAATCACAGCATCTGCGTAAGAGAACGTCAAGCCTGGACCAGAGCATTAGCGCTGCTTTGCTGGAGCAATTTATCTATGTCTCCCACGGCCTTGTCCACATCCTCGATCCCCTGGGCCTGGTCTGCGGAAGCGTTCGCGATATCATCCATTATATTGGTGACCTTATTGACCCGGGTAGTGACGTCGGCGAAGGCGGCGTTGGTTTTCAAAACCAGGTCAGCGCCGTATTTTACTTTCTTGACGGTATTCTCGATCATGACGGAAGTATTCTTTGCCGATTCGGCGGAGCGCATGGCGAGGTTCCGGACCTCCTCGGCAACTACGGCGAATCCCGCACCCGCTTCCCCCGCCCGGGCGGCCTCAACCGCGGCATTGAGGGCGAGGAGGTTTGTCTGGAAGGCTATTTCATCGATAGTCTTGACGATCTTTGAAGTGTCCTCGCTTGCTTTGGTAATCTCCTGCATGGAATCCGTCAGATCCTTCATGGATGTGTCGGCTTGGGACATGACACTGCTGGCCTCCTTCATGAGGTTGTTGGCCTTGCTGGCATTGGCGGCGTTCTGCTTCGTCTTGGCGTCCAGTTCCTTCAGTGTGACTGCGGCCAGGTGGTCCGTGTTCTGACCAACATGGATAAACGTCTGCTCCAGTTCGCGGGACATTTCTTCAATCTTAATCCTCGCCTTTTCCTGTTCCTGCGTGGCCTCTTTCTGGGATCGGAGCGCCTCCTCCTGAACTCCAAGCGCAGTCTTCAGACCCAAATAGAAAAAATAGCAGCTGAGAGCAGTGGCCAGAAAAGGTCCGAGGGCGTTGGAAATCTGTGTTTCCATTATCTGTTTAGACGTCAGCGTTATGGTTGGCAATTCGATCCCCGTGGTTTTAGCCACAATGAGAAAAACTATCTCCAGGATCATGACAAACGTCCAGAAGATCATGGTATTGATACCGAAAAAGGTTACGGCAAACAAGGGAATGATCAGGTTCCAGGCAATAGCGGAGGATGACAACCCGCCGGTCATGACGGTCAGAATGGAAAAATGCCAGCAAAGGGCGGCCATGATGAAATTTCCCGCTATGGCGATTGATGCCGTCGTTTTCAGGATAAAGGGAGCCAGGAAAGACACAACGATCATGACGCAGAACATGCTGATGGCAAGAGTGGGACTGCCGAGATTGTACCACTTGATCATATTGGGGATGAAAAAAAAGATGCCGAAATGCGAAAAGTAAACAATTTGTGTTGCCCGCCTGTAGGTGTCGTTATCCAGTCGCAGTTTTTCCGGGATAAACAAATTAATATAGTCCGTAACTTTCATGAGCGAACTTTTCCTCCTTTGACTTATGGTGAAATTATTGAATCCCTCATCTTTATATCTGCAGCAAATCAAAAAGAATACCATGATCATTGCTTGATCAGGGGTGATCGTGCAGGGGAAATTTAAGTTGATCTTTGGCTAAGCTCTTGCCCTGGTCTCAACTTCCGGTGAGCCTCCGGAAATTGCCGCCGAATATTTTCTCTCGCGCCTCGTCGGCGAGAGGCAGGCCCGCTATCCGATCCTTGATCAGCCCGTAGTCATAGTATTCACCGCTTCCCTGAGCTCCATAAGGGCCGTCGGTTCCATACAGGCACACTTGTCGGCGCCAAGAAAATCAACGGCCATCCCGATCAGCTTTTGATCGAGATAAGGGCTTGAAAGATCGATATACGTATCATTTTTATCCTGGATATAAGCCCAAAGCGCCCTGTAGTAAGGTATACCCGCGTGGGCGTATACAACCTTTAGGCCTGGATACTTCTCCGGAAGTCTTCGGTAATCACCGCTTCCGCCCCGCGCGCCTAAATGAATGAGCAAGGGATAGCAATGCTCCTGGCACCAGCCGGCGACGGAATCCAGGCGTTCGATCGCATACCTGTGCCAGAATGGATGGGCCTTCACTCCAACCATGCCCCGTTGGGAACTCCATTTCTCTATCTCGGAGACCGGTTCTTTATCAACAGCGGGATTAACGAAGATCCATCCCATAAACTTATCGGGATATTTGTTAATCGCCCAGGCGATAGTGCTGTTATCAGGATTGTTGTATATGCGGTACTTACTGCCGAGCAGCACGAAGCAGCCCTTACTGCTGAGCGTTGATTGGTAAAGAATTTGGCCCAAGGGATTGGCATGAACGAGGCCGGCTCTCATCAGGCTGCTGGCTATTTTCCTGGCCTTGCTTTCGATAGAGAAAGGTTCGACCATGGTGGCGATCAAGGAAACCTTGTCAACACCGTGCGTCTTCATCGCAGCGACCATTCTATCGAGAGGAAATAAATCGGGCTCGTAGTGCATGTGACAATCAATGATCATATGCCCCCATCTTCCCATCTGCCGAAATTAATATCTGCTGGAGCTTACTTTCCGGGAATTCTTTTACCACAAGTTAATTAATAGTTCAGCCACTATTTGATTAATTCCGCTGGAAATTTTGCCGGACCGGGGGTAAAGAAAGAAAAAGTTCAAGGAAGAACAGAAAGGTCGCTTATACTTGCAAATTGCGAGACAAGCTCCAATGCCGGCTCCAACCTGAATTGCCCGGAGGCAGGCATCATTGAGGGTCGGGGCAAGCCTGGAATATAAAGCAAATAATTTTCGGCGGACTTGGGTAATTTTAAAGAAACACTGGCAGATTCACAATTTTTATGTCAATAATATTGACAAATTTCCAATATAAAGACGACAATAAAAAATACAATGCTGATTAAATAGGACGATTAATGGCCTTTGAACGTCATGAAATGAATAATCGAGTGTTGCAGGACCTGAAAAAACGTTCCACCTTCGGTCTTCCTTTCTATGTTGTTTTATCATTCATCGTGGTTTTTGCCGATAATTTTCAGACAAGACATCTCTTTTTTTCCATATGTTTTCTTCTTGCAATTGGTGGCATTTGTCTGTTTCGTCTGGTTCACCTGCCGGTTGCTCGGAAAATGGGGGAGAACTACGAAATATTGAATAGAAACATTTTTTTTATAAGTGTCATTCTCACTGCCCTTATTTGGGGAGTGGCCTATGCCCTGATCATGCTCATGGAAAAAGAATATACTACACAAATGATTATGACCGTGTGTATCAGCGGTCTTTGCGCCGGTGGCGTGGTTGCTTTTATTCCCCACAAGTGGCTTTCCATTATTTTCAATATATTAATGCTGTTGCCAACCGCGGTTACATTGCTGGCGAAGGGATCAAATATGCCTCTTGCCGTGATGATAATATTATATTCTTTTTACATGGTTCTTATTGCCTATCGAGGAAACCGGGAGTACTGGGATGCTCTGGAAAATGAATATCTGCTGGAAATAAAATCCCAGGAAATGGCTCTTCTGAGCAACACGGATGTCCTGACCGGCATTTATAACCGGCGCTATTTTGATGTAGCGTTCGGTCTGGAATGGAAACGCTCGGGACGCATCGGCACCCAGCTTTCCATCATTCTTTTCGACATAGATCATTTTAAAATCATTAACGACACTTTTGGCCATCAGACCGGGGATGAATATTTGAAGAAAACTGCGGCAATCCTGACTTCCGTCATCAAAAGAGATTCCGATATTGTGGCCAGATACGGAGGGGAAGAGTTTATTGTGCTGCTTCCGGGCATTGATGCCGGCCACGCCCGGAAGCTGGCTGAAGAGATCCAGCAGAAAGTCGAATCCATGATTTTCGATCATGAAGGAAAGAAGGTCGGGACAACAATCAGCGCCGGCATCATGTGTTGCGTTCCGGACTTTAATATTAGATCCGATTCCATTATTTCCGGCGCTGATCAAGCCCTTTACCTGGCCAAACAGGGCGGTAGAAACAAGGTTGTCATTTTCTCATCACCATCCGGCGGTAATGATGTTCAATAAAAGCCCTGCTGACAGGGCTGCCGGAATTCGGGCGGATGCGCGCAATGTTGGTTCCTCAAAGAGCCTTTGGGCTTTTGTTTTCCGGCTGGCTATAAAGTCGGGACTACCGTCAGAAATAAAGAATGTCACCGTTTGAGTTCATCCCGGATAGCAACGCCGATCTCTTCCATTACATAGGGTTTTTTGACGTAGGCGCCCGCCCCCAACTGCTGGGCCTTCCGGACGCGGTCGGTTTCCGAGAAACCGCTGACTAGGATAGCCTTCTGACCGGGGTTGATTTGAAGAGACCGTTGATATGTTTCCAAGCCGTCGATACCAGGCGCCATGATCATATCCAGAACAAGAATATCCGCCTTGTTCCCCTTCAGGTATTCCACCGCTTCTTCACCGCTTTGCACGGCCTGGACATTATATCCGAGTTTATTAAGTAACCCGGAGGCGACTTCTCGCTGTTCGGCAATGTCATCAACCACCAAAACCGCTTCCCCGCCGCCCATGAATTGCTCTATGGGCACTTTCTGCTGCGTAATGGTCAATTCGTCCCGCGTTACCGGGAAAAATAGCGTGAAGGTGGTTCCTCCGCCGGCTTTAGTTTGTACATCAATATACCCGTTGTGATCTTTTACCGTTCCCCAGACAATCGCCAATCCCAGTCCGGTACCGCTTTTGCCCATCGTCTTCTTCGTATAAAACGGCTCAAATATCTTTTCGATATGCTCGGCAGAGATACCCATTCCCGTATCGGATACGGCAAGAACCGCGTAGTCTCCCTCCTTGATGTCGTCATAGCCCCGAATTGGTTTGTCCAGATATCGGCTCTGGGTTCGAATTGTCACCTTTCCCTTGCCGGAAATGGATTCCGCCGCATTGGACACGAGGTTCATCACTGTCTTTTCCAGATGAACCGGGGAACCTTTAACGTTCAGAAGATTCTGGTGATATTCCGTTTGGAAAGTCACTTGGGAATGAAAATCTTTCAGCTTCTCAAACATCGGTGTTTTGAGAAAATCCGCAACAATGATATTGAGATTAATCACCTCTGATGATGTTACGCCACGCCGGGCCAGGGTGAGGAGGTCCTGAATGATCGATGCTCCTCTTTCCGTGGACTGCAAAATCTTTTCCACATGACTCCTGGCGCGCTGCCCTTCGGGTATTTCCATCAGCAATAGTTCCGAATAGCCGGTAAGGACTCCTAAAACATTATTCAGATCATGAGCTACGCCGCCGGCCAGCTGCCCGAGGGCTTCCATCTTCTCCGCACGTTGTAAACGTTCTTCCAGACTTTGCTTTTCCTCTTCCGCTTTTCGGCGGTCAGTGATGTTGGTGATGATATTCAATGTTGCGGGCCGGCCTTCCCAATCGATCAGGACGGAACTGATCTCAATCCAATAAATCTGGCCGTCCTTGTCGACTGTTTTGAAAGTATGCCTAGTGGCCGTCTTGTCGCCGCCAATTTTTTGCAGGTATCGTTCCATTACTTCATCTTGACTATCAGGATGGATTAATTCAAAGACGGGCCTCGATAGAAATTCCTGTTCCGTATAACCGAAGGAAGCGATGGCCTTGCTGTTGACGAATTTAATCATCCCGTCCTGAACAACCATTATGATTTCATCGGCATTTTCCACCAGTATCCGATATCTTTCCTCGCTCTTCTGCAGGGCGTCCTCCGTATGCTTTTGGGAGGAAATATCCCGCGAACTCAGAATGACAGCGTTGGGGTTGCCTTCATCATCCCGCAGAAGATCAGCCACTGTCTCCAACCAGACGTAATGGCCGTCGGCGTGCCTTACCCTGTATTCTTCCCTCAGGGGTTTATTGCTCCGGAGACCTTCGGTGAAGTTACGGATGAGCCTTTCGACATCATCGGGGTGGACGATGTCAAAGCCGGATTTGCCTACCCGCTCTTTCAGACTGTAACCGAGACCTTTGAAATGCGATGGGCTCACATATAAATTGTGGCCTTGCAAATCGGAGACCCTGATCATATCGGACATGTTTTCGGTAATCAGCCTCAGCATTTCCTCGCTTTTTTTCAAAGCCTCATCAGCCTGCCGGCGATCGGTTATATCAATCACCTGAATGATAACCTTTACTGTACTTGATGAATCAAGGTAGGCGGCACTGCGCACTTCGCCGATACGCTTTTCGCCATTTTTCCGCACAAAAGAAAACTCATACTGAGAAGGAACGTCCTGTCCCAGCTGGCGGCGCCTGTTTCTCTCGGCTACAAACAATTTGCTTTCTTCCGCCAGGAGGAAAGTGAAATCCCGGCCGATGATCTCCTGCTTTCCATAGCCGCCCATGCTGCAAAACTCTTCGTTCACATAGGCATACCGAGAGGCGTCGTCGATAATGGCAATCCCGATAAGGGATTTTTCGACCACGGAGCGGAATTTTTCTTCGCTTTCACGCAGTGCCTCCTCGGCGTGCTTGCGTTCGTTGATATCGCGGGCCACGGCCTGAAATCCCATCACCCGGCCGTCTTCCACAAGTAACTGGGTATTTTGACCGATCCAGAACTCTTTGCCCTCTTTCGAGAGAAGGGGATATTCTGAATATGTATTGCGAATTCCTTTGACAAGCTGGCGGCCGAAGAACCTGACGGCTTCGTCCAGTTTGTCCGGGCGGATAAATAATGAATAATGCTTTCCAACAACATCCTCTTCTCTATATCCAAGACGATGGAGAGCCGCCTGATTCACGAAGGTGAAGTGTCCGGTGGCGTCTGTCCTGTAAACGATGTCACTCGCATTTTCCACTAAGGTCCGATAACGGTCTTCGTTCTCGCGAAGCAATGCCTCCATCTTTTTGCGCCCGGTAATATCCGTCACCTGCGTCAGAAAGAAATCTTCCTGCCCAATGGTGATTCTTGAGGAATTAAACAAGCCGTGTCTCCATTCGCCGCCCTTCACCCGCATCCGCAATTCCAGGTTTTCCACTGATCCTTTTTGCCGATATTCCTCGAGAAATATTGCGCGTTGTTCTTCGGTAATATAACCGGCGCCGGTCGAAGTATTGGCCAGGAGTTCTTCCCGCGTCCGTCCCATGACCTTCGCA
>Ga0364922_10230_pt1 | contig 33670 bp, 29 predicted proteins | sample ExccelJu500001D4_2_FD_206955 | JGI IMG/M metagenome (GOLD analysis project Ga0364922, IMG submission 206955) | Enriched cells from Trout Bog Lake Hypolimnion, Wisconsin, USA - BchlTB.June20.5000.01.D4 | ecosystem: Environmental > Aquatic > Freshwater > Lake > Hypolimnion/Profundal zone | place...
ATGTAAAATGAAAAGAAATATGGTTTTGATCAAGAAGATTTTGGAGCTTATGGAGACCATTAAACCAGGTAGCCAGGCAAACGAAGATTCATTTACAGAATATCTTGGACATGAAAAAGAGTATGAGCGCGATATAATTTATGCGCATGTAGAACTTTTAATAGAAGAAAATTTTATTGTGGGGAAAATTAATATGGATTATCCGGGAAATCAAGGCAGATACGGTTCTATGTCAATATCAAAGATCACATGGAAAGGCCACGATCTGCTTGAATCCCTGCGATGAATTCAAATTCATACGTTGGGGACGCCCTGAAGAAATTAAGTTACTTGCCGATGAGTTGATTGTTGTTCTCGCGAGCAATCATTTCGCCCTGGATTAAAGAGAGCCTGTCCATTTACATTCATGATTGTAGTCCGTATTATCTTTTTACTGTCATTTTTTTACTTGACATTATTGTTTAGTTGCTATATAATACTGCCATGAAAACCAAAATCTTAAATGATGTAATTGAACAAACAATGAGATTAATCAATAAATATAATTCCCTGGAAAAACAGCTGTATAATTTTGGTATAGATGAACTTCTTACTCCGGCGGAGATACATACAATTGATTGTATTGGGAGAAACAGCGGAATCAATGTAACAAATCTTGCGGAGAAACTTGGGATTACAAAAGGTGCGGTTTCTCAAATGGTTAATAAACTTAAAAAAAGAGATTTGGTATCAAAACTTAAAGATTCTGACAATGATAAGGAAGTTATTTTACTTCTTACCAAAAAAGGCAAAATAGCTTTTAACGGTCATATCAAATTTCATGCGGATATATATAAAGATTTTTTACCGTTGATTGATAATACTTCGATGCAAGGAATTAATTCGTTTAAAGAAATAATAAATAAAATTGAATTTCATCTCGATCGGTATAAAAAATAATTTTTAAATAATTGTTTAGTATCTAAACTATTACAATTTGTCCGGCAGAAACTAAGATGATATTGCCACCTCATACAGCCGGCAAACAAAGAGGCTATGATGAAAAGAATAATATTTTGGATAGCCGGATTATCAGTAGTATTCGGCAGTATTCTCATTATACTGATGTGGCCGTCAACGGGATTACGATACCTTTTCCCGGACAAGCAATTCCACTACCAGGCATTTCGCACCCTCGGCCATGCGCCTTATGGTGGTGCTCTTCCGGGCGAAGTCATGTCACTCATTCCTCGAATCACCGATGATGAAAGCTGGAAGCGGGAGTGGTCGTCCATGGCTGGGAAATGTGAGGTTATGGCGGAAAAAAGTAGTGATCCGGTATCGAAAGGGAATGATCTGCTTCGGGCCTCTAATTATTTTCGTGCAGCCGAATTTTTTATTCCGCCGTATGGCGAGAATCTGAAGGCAAAAAGAGAACTCCACCGGAAAAGCATAATGGCTTTCCAGAATGCACTATTAAACCTTGGCATCAGGCATCACATCGATCGCATATCCTGGAAAAATAGTAGCATGCTTGTCTATTATTTCCCCGGCAACCAGAGAAAGCCGGTTGTGTTTATCCACGGTGGCTTCGATTCGACAAATGAAGAGAGTTACTTTTTCGCAGGTGCTGCACTCGTCGCAAGGGGTTATCCGGTGGTTATGTTCGAAGGCCCAGGACAATCAAGTATGATCAGGGAATTCGGAGTCCGCTTCACCCCTCGCTGGCAAGAGCCTGTGGGTAAGATAATCGACTATATGGCGTCAGCACACCCCGAACTTGCAACACGGAAAATAATTCTCGTGGGCATAAGCTTGGGTGGACTCTTGGCTGGCCGGGCAGCAGCATATGAAAAGCGGATCGTTGGAGTGGTGCTTTTCGGAGCCCCATACGACATGATGGCTACCGCACTTTTCCAGATGCCCTCAGCAGTCCGCTGGCTTTACAGCCAAAACATGAAAGGGACCATCAATACAGTTATAAGCTGGAAAACAAGATGGGACCGGGGACTTCGCTGGGGTCTGAACAACGGCATGTGGACCATCGGCGGCGATACTCCCTTTGATATGGTAAATGCCTTCGAAGCCTATAACCTCAAAGATGTCCATGATAAGGTTCTCTGTCACGTTCTGTGCATTTATGGCAAAAAGGATATCTACACTTCAGACGAAAAGCAGATGGCGCTGTTCAATAATTCTTTCAAAAATGCCGCCAGCTATACCATTAAAATCTTCAGCGAAGAGGACGGCGCGGCGGAACATTGCCAGATAGGTTCCACTGAACAGTCAAGCCAAGCAATTATCGAGTGGATGCAAGAGCATTTCCGATAGAAACACACCATGCCAGGCCTTCCATTGGGCAATTTATAAATAACGAAGCATTAGCTACGGAGATGGATGAGGAGAATATGAAAGCAACCATCGCAACTATCATGCAAGCAGAATCAAACAAGATGTGGGAGGAACTACAAAAAATAAGTTCACTTATGTATGTCGCTGCCCCCGTCATCATATTTAAATTTCAGGATGGCTGTAGGCTGCCCGCAAGTTGGGAAATCGGGAGAGAATACCAATTAAAGATATTTGCTTTCCACATCGTTCCATTCGGCAAACATTATATTGTTGTCAAGAGCATAAACGCAAAGAACAAAGAAATATTCACCAACGAATCAGGTTCATTAACGAAAACATGGAATCATTTTGTACGCGTTGAGACACTGGATAAAAAAAGGCTCAAATACACGGATGAAATTGAAATAAAGGCAGGAATGCTGACCGTATTCATTTGGATGTTTGCTCAGGTATTTTATAGACACCGCCAACGGAAATGGAAAAAATTACTTAAATGTACTTGCTGTAATTGAGTGTTCAGGATTTTTGACAGGCATAACTTCTTTCTATCCTGAATAAGCACAATACGCATAATAATAAATAGCGCAACGCAGTTTTTTGTCTAATATTCTTTGACATATAAGATCAGTCCTAATATATTTACATTATGAAAAAGAAAACTCTTATCAATTTACATCAGAACTTCCGTTCCTTGTTATCGGTCAAGAATACTTCCAAATCTCCCACGCTACGACGCGTTATTGTCTTTTTCACGGCCTGCCTGTTTGTCGTTATCGTCCAGCGGCCACTTGTGGCACAGGACAAACCAGTAAGACCGGACTCGTTGGCGCGGACAATTTACCTCACTTTCGATGACGGTCCTCTAGAAGGCAGCGAATCTATAAACGACATTGTGCGCCGTGAGAAAATCAAGGTCAATGTCTTCGTAGTTGGTATCAATGCCAAGAACAGCAAACGATTGCAGGAATACCTCCAAATGTACAAGACGAATTCCTGGATCGAAGTGGGCAATCACAGTTTCAGCCACGCCCATGATGATTATCAGGCATACTACAACAATCCTGACGCCGTATTCGAAGACTTCCTGGATAATGAAAAGACACTTCTCCTAACCAACAAACTGGCTCGACTTCCGGGAAGAAATATGTGGAGGCTGAAGGATCGCAGCGTGAATGATGTAAAGAGCGGATCCAAGGCCGCCGATAAACTCTTCGCCAATGGTTTCATAGTTTTCGGATGGGATTTGGAATGGGCCCATGACCCCAAGAGTGGCTCTCCTATTCAGACCGTGGAAGACATGATCCATCTTATCGAACGGTGCTTCTCGGAAAAACGAACTGTTACGGAAAATCATTTGGTGATTCTCTGCCATGACGAGATGTTCCGTAAGATATGGGAAGAAAGTGAACTGAAGCAACTAATCGATAGTCTTCGGACCAAGGGTTTCAACTTTGCGTACCTGAGCGAGTATCCTTAGGAACCTTGGTCAGATAATGGGCAGGATAACGTCTTATCCCTCTAGAATCCGGTTGCTTTCCTTGCTTGTACGCGTTCAGAATTTTTCACGAATGTATTTTCCGTCAATCCGTAATAATATAATTTTCTTTTAACGACAGGCATCGGCATCACACCTTGCATTTTGTGCCAGATATTTTCTTGAGATCCAATTACAAAATATGTACACTCCATCCGATGAAAACCGGTTCTTATCAAAATATGTTTTGAGTGCAATTATACAACGTTAATTTTCCAAAGGGATCAACTCATGGTTTTTTTGAGAAGGATACCATCGAAGCAGTGTTAAATTCTATATTAATATGATATAATAGTATGTAATAATTTTAGAAATAATCTAAATACTCCGCTCATTAGACTGAGCTAATATAAAGATATTTTTATTCAAGGAAGAGGCTGCTTTACTGGAGGGGGAAATTGATGCAGCTTTTGTCTGAGAGCTGGCGACCATGCATGTATGCGGCCAAGTTTATATTAACATTGATGGGACATTTATTTATAAAGGCTTTTATGCAATAACTGTTGGCGGATAATGGAGCTGCACCGATCCTCTTAAACGAATATTTTCTATAGTTTTGAACCACGGCTTTACCGATGTAATGGCACTATCTGCAGATGGTCAGAAATTAGAGGGTTTAAATAATGATGGTGAGCCTGTGGCTTTCATACATAACAAATAAAGCAATATCGCAAATGGATGTTTATTGAGCAGTAATATCACTTTATCCATTCAGTAGGCAGTATGAAGAAAACATTATACTCAGCAATATTTATTATTCTTCTTTTCGGTGCCTTCCTGCATCAGGTGGCAGGCGCGGGTTCGTCCTCCGCCTACGCATTATCTGATCAAGAGATTGATAATATACTCGCACCAATTGCTCTCTATCCCGACCCTCTATTGGCTGTCATGTTGCCGGCCTCGACTTATCCGATGGAAATCGCTGACGCGGATGCGTGGTTGAAAAGAAACGGAACAACAGCAGGTCTTGAAGGACAAAACTGGGATGAATCTGTCCAGGCAGTTGCCTACTATCCGGACATTCTTAAAATGATGGCGTGGAATCTGGAATGGACTGCCAGTCTCGGAGATGCCTTTCTCAGTCAGTCGGAAGATGTAACAAAATCAATCCAACGGCTCAGATGGCAAGCCAGAAAGGCCGGCAATCTGGCGAGTAACGATAAACAGCAAGTTGTCATCGATGGAGATAATATCAAGATTATTCCGGCTCAACCGGAGTATATGTATGTTCCCCATTATGATGCTACTGCTGTGTATGAAAGAAGTTGGGGGCCGGTCTCTCCGCCCTTCATCACCTATGGCTTTGGTCTCGCAATCGGTGGCTGGTTGTGCTTGGACTTTGACTGGCATAGCCACCATGTAATCTATCATGGTTGGAATCGTCCAGGGTGGGTAAATCATGCCCGACCTTATGTACAAGTTCCGAATATTTATATCAACAGAAGCAGGCCTTTTATACATCAGACATGGAAGCATGACATGTCACACGGCGACCCGGAACAGCTCCGGACATCACAACCAAGCCGCTTTAGCAAAGGCAGATTTGCACAAACACCTGAATCCAGAGGAAGACAGACAACATTGACAAAATCCACAGGAGTGATTTTCGGCCCAAGGGGTGATACCAATTCACTCAGCAATCGCGGCAGACAGAGTCTTAACACAATTAATCAACCGAAAACGCCACCGGCTGCCGTTACTGTCAGCAAACAGTCGCCTCTTCCGATTTACAGCGGCGGCGGCGGTTCTGCTAGGCCACTCCCAACTGGCGAAAACATGCGGCCTGCCAAAACGCCGTCAGTTACCTATGGCGGTTATCGGAGTGGTAACGAGGCAAAGGCGCAGAGCATCCGCGGCCAGTCCAGCCGTCAGAGCAGCGGGAAAACGGGATCATCCTCCGCTCCGGCAAGCAGGGAGAGTGCTCATTCGAGCAGTGATCCCTCAGGTGGTAGACGAGGCAAATAAAAAAGATAGGGTTGAATTGATATTTTTTGACAATAGCTGATTAATGAATATCGAAAGGAAGTAAGTTATGGGAACAACAGAGCAGAGCCCCGTATGTCATTCATCACAGGGAAGGCCCTTCATTTATTTACTTATATTAGCTACAGCGCTTCTCTTTTCCTGGACTATACCAGTAGCTGGAATGCCATTGCAGAAACTCTTTCCCTCTCCCGAAGATGCTGCCAAAAGCCTTGCTGATGCCGTCAAGACAAAAGACAAAGCCGCACTGGATGAGATATTCGGTCCTTCCGGAAAAGACCTTCGTTCCGGTGACAGGGTACAGGACGCCGAAGAATTTGAAGAACTTGCCAAACACATCGCTGAAAAAACCATCCTCGTAAAGGACGGCGATTTAAGAATTATTCTTCATATAGGAAAAGAGAGCTGGCCTTTTCCTATTCCCATTGTAAAAAAAGATAATCAATGGTTCTTTGACACGGAATCAGGCAAAGAAGAGATACTGAACCGTCGAGTCGGGGAAAACGAACTCACTGCCATAGTGGTCAGCCACGCCTATGTAAAGGCGCAGCGTGAGTATACGCTTAAAGACTGGGATGGCGACGGGATATTTGCATACGCGCAGAAACTACGCAGCGATTCCGGAAAGAGAAATGGCCTTTTCTGGAGAAGCATGCCGGGAGAAGAGGTGAGCCCCCTGGGTGAGCTAGTTGCCAGAGCCTGGCATGAGGGATACAGGAAGAAAAAGGCCGCCTTCCGAAAAGATGATCCGACGCCCTTTCACGGCTACTATTTCAAAATATTAACAAGACAGGGAAAAAACGCGCCAGGAGGAAAATACAACTATATCATTAACGGGAACATGGTTGGCGGCTTTGCCTTAGTTGCTTTTCCCTCAAACTGGGGAAAGTCAGGGGTAATGACTTTTATTGTTAATCAGCAGGGAAAAGTTTACCAGAAAAATCTTGGATTGGGCACAACGAAGATTGCCAGGGATATGAAATCATACAATCCCGATATAACCTGGACACTTGTTAAAGAATGACGAAAATCACTAAATCCTTCTGATTTGGTTATATTTATGGGGATAGCTAAGAAAGACGAATTAAATTTTATCAACCCAATAATTATGAAAATACTTTTTGAATAAATCCACGATATAATAATGAGAATATGTCTGCGCTCAAAAGACTTAACTAAAAGGAGAAACCGATGAAAAGAAGAGACTTCCTAAAAGTTACGGCAGGAGTATCCATGTTGGCTGCTTGCCCGAGTACAATAAGCTTAGGTGCATCACAGATTCCCATGAAGGAGAAAAAACTCGCACTGGGAAGCCCGGCTAAGGTCTATCTTTCAGGAATAAAGAAGGGTGCATATGAAAAGGAAATAAAACTTGCTGTCCGTAGTTCTGCCGAAGCGGCTACTGACTTCTCCTGGTTGTCCAAGGGTGACAGTGTTTTCATCAAACCGGTCGTCAACTCGGGTAATCCCTATCCGGCCACTACTAGTCCAATCGCTATTGCAGTCATGGTCGAGCTTCTTAGAGAAAAAGGAGCGGGCCGCGTCATTGTCGGAGATATGTCAGGAGTCCAGAATGTGAGGTTCACACCGACATCACTTTCTGGCAGCTCCCGCAAATTGATGGAGTCTTCAGGTATGGCCAAGGTCGTTCAGGCCGCAGGAGCTGAGCTCCATTTTTTCGAGGAATCAGGATGGGATTCATTTTATGAAGATATTCCGGCTGCATGCAAATATTGGAAGCGGCCCCTGATGATGCCTAATATTCTCAAGGAGGTTCAGCACATCGTTCTCATGCCCCGGTGCGCCCGACATGCGCTGGCAGGGAGCACACTGGGCATGAAGGCAGCAGTAGGCTACTGGCGCCATGACACTCGCCTGGAATATCACCGGGATGCAGCTACCCTGCAAGAGAAGACTGCAGAAGGCAATACTGTTGAAACCCTGCGCACAAAGCAGCGGCTGGTGCTTTCTGCCGCCGACAAGATCCTCACCGTTTTCGGCCCGGATGACGGTTATGTGTTCGAGCCGGGCAACGGCCTGGTGATTGCGTCACAGTCGGTTGTGGCCCACGACATGGTATCGCTGGCCTGGCTTCTGGAAAACAGGAGCCGTATTCCGCAATCAGAAAAGCGTGATTTTAGAGACAACAGTCAGTTGTTTGCCAGGCTTGGCAACCATGCGGTAGTCAGCTGGCTGTCTGGGTTGGGAACGGCTTTGGCCTCAGAAACACTAAACAAAAACGATCTCGATAACATTTGGGATGATCGGGTTCTCCTTCATGCCTGCGAGGTTTTTGGCGGTGTGCCAGGAATTATTCTTGAGCCAGCCAACAAGGAGTTCCCCGAAGATCTGAAGACGCGACTTGGTATGATGACCGCATACAAAGCCTGATTACTATCACGGTTTTCTCACTATTGGCCAAAGAAGGCGTGATGAGATGAAGAGGGATTATTGATCTGCGTCAGATCATGTCAAGCTAACGAGACGGTTGAGCTTATTTTCTGTAATTGTTGTTTTTCTGCTTTTGCCAATCTATACAAGATTTCAATCTGTAAAAAATTGCTGAATCCTAACTTAACTTATAGTACAAGTATTTTGGACGGGTCAGTTTATTATTGAAACAATCAAGGGAGGCTATATGTTTAAGGGAATGGTCATTGTCATAACAGGGGGATCAAGCGGACTCGGAAAGGCTTTAGCTCAGCGATTCATAAAAATGGGCGCTAACCTGGCCCTCATTGCCCGGGACGCGAATAAGCTGGCAACTGTCAAAGCTATATTAGCCGTTACCTGCGACGCCGGTCAGAAGATTGAGATATTCCCCTGCGATGTTTCTGATTATGCCGCTACGGAGAAGACCATGAACAACATAGCCGACACACTTGGCTTACCCGATATCCTGATCAATAGCGCAGGCATACTCAAGGAAGGTTATTTTGAAAATCTCTCCTTAAATACCTTCAGAGAAATCATGGATATTAATTACTTCGGTGTGATCAACTGCACAAAGGTGACGATCCCCTTCTTTAAGCAGAAAGGCAGGGGGAGGATTGTGAACATCTCCTCTCTGGGAGGCAAGATGGCATCCTTCGGATATTCAGCCTATTGCTCTTCCAAGTTTGCCCTTGTGGGGTTGACGGAGACCATGCGCATGGAGTTTAAACCACAGGGCATCAAGGTTCATCTTGTCTGTCCTGGTGAGTTTGAGTCAGCTATGGTGGATGATTTGAACACTTATCGTACGGCAGAGAATCTTGTTGTTACTCAGACCGTGCCAGTTCTGCCCCTTGACGTTGTGGCTGATGAAATAATTAAGGGAATACAAAAAGATCGTTACCTTATTATTCCCGGGTTCACGGCAAGGTTTCTTGAACGGGTAAGCCGATTTATTCCATCACTCAGCCGTTCCATTATAGACTATAAGATAAGAAGCGTCTATGAGAGAGCCCTGTAATTCAAACACCCTTGCATGGGAGAATGAAAGATACATCGCTGCGGATTGCTTCCTGTAAACAAAGCTCATGATATCTTGGTATACATACTTTCTTTCAAATAGTAAGCTACAGGCAGGTCGGTCGATTTAAATTGAAGGAGGCGACATTATGAAACGATTGAAAATGGTTACTTTAATTTCGTGTTTTATCATGGTCATGTATTTCTTAATCTTCTCTTTTTCTTACGTCTCGATGGCGGAAGAAACACCCGAAGAATGCATAAATAATTGCATTAGCAGTTGCGCCAATAATCAGCTAGTCTGTCTAAATTTAAATCCAGATAGTAGACTCTGTGCCGCAGAAAACCAAAACTGTGTTGCCAATTGCAATGCAAAATGTGCTTCTCCTTCATCAGGGAGTGATTCTGCCCTCCCTCAAAGTCAAGTCCAATAATGAATTATGAATTATTGTGTTACCAGGGCATTGGAACATTAACGGCAATTGGCACTTTGAAGTGGTATGTCGTTTGACAGAAAGGCAAAGAACGATGGTCAAGGAAATGTCGCGGTGGGTGGCGGGTATGCTTTCTTATGGTAATCCTCATTTCAATTAATAATTGGAAACATTTATTTGGTGAATGATGCGAAATTTGATCGTAGCGAAAATTAAAATATGAACGGTCACTTTTTCTGAGATGTTCTTCCTTACTATTGTTTTTCTATTTTCCCAATTCATACACCATTTAAATTCGTAATAAACACAATTCACACTTGATGATAACCATCGGCACCGCAACACATCTTTTGCGATCAATATTTAATTGGCGTAAAAGAACTTTTTCCCGTGACTAAGTAAACATAATTATCCCTTCCGGGAGGCAAGAATGGCGGCACCCAAGGCTCCTATGAGCTGGGGATCTATGGTCAGTGGGGCGACATCGATTTGAAACAGGCGCTTCAGTTCCATGAGAAGTCCCTGATTTTTCGCGCAACCACCGGTGACGGTGAGGCGGGGTTTCATGCCGACATGCTTGAGGAGGGTGAAACAGCGCTTTCCCACGGCGTTCTGGATGCCCGCGGCTATATCTGGGGGGGGATTTCGTTTTGCGAGGAGGCTGATCACCTCCGTTTCGGCAAAGACGCTACATTGGGCCGTTACGGGAATAGTTTTCCTTGCAGTGAGAGACAGTTTCGAGAATTCGTCCAGGTCCATGCGGAAAATCCGGCTCATGGCCTCAAAGAAACGGCCCGTTCCGGCTGCGCATTTGTCGTTCATGGCGAACTCCCGCACGGAACCGTCGGCGGCTACGGCGATGGCCTTCATGTCCTGACCGCCGATGTCCACAATAGTCCTGATGGATGGGTCGCACCAGAATGCGCCCATGGCATGGCAACTGATCTCAGAGATGTTTTCATTGGCAAAGGGGACTTCGTTTCGCCCGTAGCCTGTGCCGATGAGGTAGGACAGACCCTGGATGCCCTCCAATCCGGGAACTGATGCACAGGCCTTCTCCAGGGCTTGCCGCGCCGTGATCTCCGGATCGATCTCGCTGGGAATAAGCGATGATCCTATGATGCCTTCCGGTCCGAAGACAATCGCCTTGCCCGTTGTGGAACCTACATCGCATCCACCATAGTACCTACTATTGTTCATGGTCTTTCTCCCCGTCGTCTTACTGATTGAGGCGTTTAGCTTTCATGATATTCTCCATGAAGTTTCCCACCTGTTCCTGAATGCCCTCCTTGGGCGTAATCCGCGAATCCATAAGATCATAGTCTATCACGAGAAGCGGTATCGCTGCGTCCCGGCACTTTTCCCGTAGAACGCCACTCATAGCTTGGGTGTTCTTGCAGCCGATATGTCCCGCCACCCAAACCATGTCGAGATCGAAGTGTTTGACCATGTAGAAGATATCGGGAAAATAGTTCATTTCTGCAGGACCGCGGGTATGCCTAGCCATGGACCCCTGCATGATGATGTTACCGAGACTCTTCAGCATGGAATCAGGCGATGAAGTATCTATGAAGGGTTGCCGGTTGAAAGACATGCTGTCGAGGATGATACTGACGCCGTATGTCCTCTCCGCCCAGACTAGGAGGTCGATGTAATGGAGCGTCGGGGGATTCCAAAGAAGGGCGCGGTATTTTTCATGGGGGACGGCGCTGACACCGGTTGCCAGATTTTTTTCCGTCAGTGATTTTAGATCGGCTAAATGCTTGATAGAAATATCATAGCCCGGATTGATATTGAAAAACCAGAGGTGGCTCATCCAGATGGCCTCGGCGGCCATGGGCGCTGGCCTGTGGCAGATCATATCCCAGATATCGAGCTCCAGCTCCGCCATGACGTTTCGCTTCTCGCAAATCTCCTTCAGACGATCCCAATCCATCCTTCCCGGGGTGTGTTTTTCCAGCCAGGCGATCATGTCTTTCAATTCATTGGCAAAATACGCCAGGGCTCGCTCACTTTTGAAATCATAAGGGACATCAACCCAGTAGGCCGGTTTCTTCAGTCGCTGTGCGATGATGGTGTACGATGACATGCCGCCGTCGCAGGGCAGATTGGATGACACGACGGCCAGAGCCGGGGGAAATGCGTTTTTCATGGCCATTCCGATGGTCGCTCTGGGTAGACTGCATATATCGGGCGGAATGCCCTCGTTTTCGGCTGCATCGAGGTATTTCTGCATGGTATCGGGAACAATCATGGGCAAGAGAATTCCCAGAAGTTCAGGCACCCATGGCTGTAATCCCATGGCGCGAAAGATCTCCGGGGGCAGAAGGTCTTCATGCAGGAGCAGTCGATCAGATCGGTAGAAGATTCCTTCGAGAAGCTCAATTACACCATCAACAACCCCACCGAGTGTCATGGCGACGGCCGTGCGGTAATTCCCCGATCTTCCTACCAGCAACCGCCTGAGAAGAGAGTTGACTTTCAGTAAATCCCATATCCAAGGATATCGCTTCAGATCCCGGAACAAGTCAAAGGGGCCGCGCTTTGCCGCCATGCGTCCAATATGCATCAGATTTATAGCCCGGTACTTGTTAAATTCAAGATAATCGCCGAGACCGGTTTTTGCGGTTTCCATGATATTTACCTCTATTTGCCCATGCTTTCGATAAACGCCTGAATTCGCGTCCGGAGCTGTCCCTCGCCGCCGAGGCGGTAATCCCGTTCCAAGCGGAGGACAGGAATTCCCGCTTTCCGAATATAAGAAAAAAATGATGAGGCTTCCACACCCCAAGTGTCGCAGAACTTCAGAATCTGGATAACAACACCGTCCGCCCGACATTCCCGAGCCATAGAAATGATATCTTCCGCCCGTTCCTGGAAGGCTTCCATCATGCGGGGGCAGGAGGTCTTTGTCAGATAATGCTTCGCCAATGCGGCGATGGGATCGCCGGTTTCCGGTATTGGCTGCAGACCGGGATAGGATCCAGTGCATAAACGGTCGCTAACCACCAGTCCTCCCTGGGATTCGATGATGCCAATATAGCCGGGATCGTCAAGATGCACACCCACAAGGAGGAGGCGCGCGCGGTAAGGCGGAAGAGGGACGCGTGTCGACAACTCGTCGCGGATTTTCTTCAGGATGGGAAGAAGCAGCTTTTTGGGTGAGGAGTTGGCCGCAACGACGATGCGGTGATATTGCGTCCCTGTCATGACAGGATTGTCGCCCCTGCGGTGCTCACCGATTTCCCCAAGGATAGCGTTGAATCTGTTGTGTTCCTGGATCACCTTTGCCAGCGGTTCTGCGCCCATATCCACGCCGAAGTGGTCCGTCAGCGCTTGGGCCAGAAGTTGAAGCTCCTCGGCATACCAGTTGATGGCCGCATTCCCGGTCCTGTGAGGGACATCGAGGATGCGCGAGAAACCCGGTCGCCGCAGGTATTCGAGGTTGTCATAAAGACGGCGGAGGTGATCGCAGCTTGCGGCAAAAATCCAGCCCTGGAGAAAATCGTAGCGCCCGTCCAGGGCGAATTCCAAGAGGCTTCGTGTATGGGAGCAGATGACGGAGGACAGGTAGTTGTCCGCGAGCTCCGTTCCGGCGATGTCGGGGGCGCGCATCCGGACGGGAAAGAACCCGGCCACGGAAAGCATGACTTCGGGGACATAACTGCAGGAATAGCCGATGGGGATTTGTCCTTCATCCATTGCCTTCCGGACCAAATCGTTGCCAGGATCCTCCAGTAGTTTTGAAAACCATTTGTCAATATCCATGCGAACGATCTTGCGCCTCACTCTTTATCTATAAAACCGGTAATGGCTGCCCGGACAGCTTCAATAGCAGGGCAGTGCGGTATCTCCATGAGGTTCCGGCCGGCGATGTCCGCTATACGGATGCCGTCATCTTCGGGGATCCAGCCGATCAGGGGGATGGTCAGCGGCAGGGATAGTCTGTCTTTTTCCTCTTCACTGCGAATGCGGTTCAAGAGCATGCAGGCCTTCTCATAATGGACCGCCTGACCGGCAACACTGCAGATGTTCTCAATGACTTTAAGTCCCTTAGCCGATGCGTCGGAGACAAGGAGCAGATGTGTAACTGTGGCAAGGACGCGGCGGTTCACCTGTTCGATGCCCGCCTCGCCGTCGATGACGACGTAATCAAAATTCTGCGCCACTGATTCGATGATGTCCCGGAGCATGGCGTTTACCTTGCAGTAACAGCCTTCCCGTTCGGGTCGGCCAATTGCTAGAAAAGCGACGTTTTCCCTTTCCTCTAGGGCGGCAAATACCTCGTAATCCAGGGCCGCCAGAAGGGCCTGGCGATGTTCGCCCTCTCCCTTTTCGATGCGGCCAATCAGGTCGTTGCGGATGTCATTGACGGTGCGCTCTCCCCTGAAGGCCAGGGCCGTTGCCAGGCCAACGGCAGGATCGGCGTCGATGGCCAGGATACGCCTTTCCGCCTTTTCCGCCAGGATTCGGATGACTACGGCGCTTATGGAGGTCTTGCCGACGCCCCCCTTGCCACAGACAGCCAGCAGGATGGGATTACTCTTGATGATTTGTTCCATAAAATAACTCCCCTATCTCACTGATTCATGGGCTTTGCGGCCGTATACGCGTTCGTATGCCCTGCAGAACGGGTACAAATCACTCTCTATCTTGCTGACAAACCAGAATGCCGCTCCCTGCTGCTTTTCGCGGGCACGCTTGCAGACCGTACAATTCATACAGACCTTCGCCATAAAACGATCGCTGCTTGTAATTTCTCTTTCCCTATTCATAAGTCCTCTTCCTGATTTTATATATTATATCAGCTATGTGCACTCCGAATGTTATTTGCCGCGGCGGCTGTGCATTTCCCTCAGCCCGTCCACGGCATCGCAGACGGCTCGGTAGTCACAGGCTGGGCAGTTCGCCTCGATTTCTTCGTTCATTCGGTTCAAAGCACCGATAATAGCCATGGCATCGTTTGCCACCTCACGGAGTTCGCGAATGGCCTCGGGGCTTTCCGTCACAAAGAGAATCTCCACCCCGTCGATGTATTCCTTAGCCTTCATCCGGTCCATGAGGGCGCTGCCCAGCATTGAGAAGGAAAATCCATTCTCGAGCGCGACGTGGCTCACACGGCTCCACTCCCGCTGGTATTGGGAAACGGCCCGCATCATGAATCCGGCAAGGTTGATATCGAACCGTAGGAGATCCATTTCCTGCCACCGGTCGCAGGTGTTTTCCTCGTCAAAGCCATGGACTGCGGCCATAACGATCTTGGCGAAGGGCAGACTCTTGCCCTGTGCATCGGGGAGATCGGGACCGATCACGGTGATCCGGCCGTCTTGTATATGGACATGTTCTTCAGCCCACAGGATCAGGGACAAGGATTCCTGCCGGGGGTTTCCCAGTTCGATGCCCGTATCCTGAGCCAGGACGATGTTCTTTTTACCGCCTGCCTGCCATGGACACCCAGTGCCATCGTAATGGAATGCCGCGACCGGCCGTCCCTGACACCGACGGCTTATGAAGTCTGTGATCTGGCCAATGGAGGCGTCAAGTATTCCCATAGATATGTTCCTTTCTTTTTTTCAGGATCTTGCCGCCGTGGCCTCACGCGCAAAAAGCGCAGCACCTATTGCTCCATTAAGCTGCGGATGGTCGATTTTTCGGATGGGGACGCCCAACGCGGTTTCCAGAGCGTGGAACATCCCGGAGTTTTTAGCCACACCACCGGTCATGGCGACTTCCGCATCTGCGACGATGCTGCCGACCATCGATGCTGCCCGGTTGGCCAGGGCGCGGTGCAGACCGGCAATGATATCGGCAACATTTCTGCCTTCATTAACTAAAGAGATGATCTCCGTCTCCGCAAAGACAACACATTGATTGGATAGTGTGACGGGGTCAGTGGCATTGCGCGCGAGTTTGCCCAAGTCATCCAGGGCAATCCCCAGGGCATCAGCCATGATCTCGAGGAATCGCCCCGTTCCAGAGGCGCACTTGTCGTTGTACAGATACCGGATAACGTTTCCTTGTTCATCGACTTTGATTGCCTTGGCATCCTGACCGCCGATATCCACGATGGTGCGCACTGCCGGAGCGGACCAGACAGCCCCACGCCCATGACAGGCAATCTCCGATTCCTCACTGTTGGAAAAGGGAATTTGCTTTCTACCATACCCCGTCCCCACGCACCAGGCGATCTTTCCCATGGAAAGACCTGCTTTTTGAAGGGTTTTATCCATGACCTCCTGTGCCGACAGGGCGGGCTTTGTCCCCGCAAGGATAATTTCACTGGCGAGGATTTTCTCTTCTTCCATGATGACTGCTTTGGCAGTCAGGGATCCGACGTCGCATCCGGCAAATATCATGAGGCGGCACTCCTTTCGCACTTGTCTGCGGCGATGAGAGCTGCGCCGACAGCGCCGACCAGTTGCGGGTCAACCTTTTTGATTCGCTTGATGGTCATCCCCAGAAGCTTCTCTAGAGCGGCAACGACGCCGACATTTTTTGCAACTCCGCCTGTCATGCACAGATCCCGCTCCAGACCGATATTGTTGGCCAATACGGCCATCCGTGAAGCCATGGCGTTATTTATTCCCGCACCGATATCCTCGGCGGCGATGCCGTCATTGAGATGCTGAATGACATCCGCCTGTGCCCAGACGGTGCAGGCGTTGGCCATAGTTATCGGTGCTTTCGCCCGTGCGGACAGCCCTCCCAGATCGTCAAGAGAAACACCTATGATCCGGGCCATGACCTCCAGAAACCGGCCTGTACCCGAGGCGCACTTGTCGTTGGTAATGAACTTTACTATTTTCCCGTCCTTGTCGATACGCATAGCCTTGCAGTCCTGTCCGCCGATGTCGATGACGGTCTTAACTGTCGGCAGAAGCCAGCGGGCGCCCATGGCATGGCAGGTTATTTCCGATACTGCTTCCTGAACAAAGGGTATCTTGTCCCGGCCGTAACCTGTTCCCACACAGAAATTAATGTCTTGTATAGTCAGCCCCGCCTTCTGCAAGGCGCATTCCATAACCGCCACGGCGGATTCGGCCGGTTTTATCTGTGACCGAATGAGCTCCTGGGCCACTATCCGGTTGTCGTTCATAATGATCGCCTTCGATGTGAGCGATCCTACATCGCATCCGGCCGTAATCATGAACACAATCTCCTTACTTTCAGAAATTCCTCAATCCTCGACGCTGTTGTTTCCCACGATTCCACACGCATATCGAAGGCGTCGGAGTAGAGGATGAGAGTGGGGAACCCGTTTTTTTCCGTATCACGGGCAAATGGTTTCACCATGCCCCACGTGTTCCGGCAACCCGGCGTTCCGTTATAGACGATAAAATCGGCCTTGTGCAGCTTCGCCAGGGCAAGTGTATCCTGCAGCCACATGTGGGGGGCATCGTAGGGTCCGCGAATAGATTTGATCATGGGCATTCGGGAATTGAGATCGGAAATGCTGTCGATCAGTGTGTCCAGATCCGTCGTATCGATTTTGTATCCTTCCTTCTGGCGGTCAAAAGCTTTGACATAATGGGCGTCCTGCGACCACATCTTGCTCAGGATGTTTCCGTGATAGCTGATGTCCATCCGGTCAAGGAGCTGCCAGAGTCGAAAATCCTGTCCGTAATGGTCAATGTAGCAGAAGAATCCCCGAAGTTTTTCCCTGCCGCTGCTAAGCCCCGACTGATTGCGGCCGGCGTTTTCCCTGCCGATGGCAAGCATGGATTCAAGAAGCTTCGTGCATTGGGGCATTCCGGCATACAGAAACCTGCCGGCATAAATCAGGAGATTGAACGTGACGGGCAGTGGATTGGGCACCAGGATTTGAAGCTCTTCGAGTTCCGCCATCAGGAGATCCTGTCTGACCACTTCCTCCAGAATGCGCCGGAGTTTTGCCGTATCGAGCTTTCTTCCTGTCTGCTCCTCCAGAAAGTCGATAAGGGCGCGGTAGTCTGCGCGGTGATATTCCGTGGAACGGGCTGCTATGAGATCCGGCGGCATGTTCAGCTGAAAAAATGGCTTGTCCAGATAAGCCGAGGCAAAGGCAAAGGCGTTGACGTTAGTGTCACACACGCCGGGGCTGTCGCACACAACCATGTCAATGGTCACGCCATTTCCCGCCAGATATGCCCCGAGGGAACCGCGCTGAGAGGAACAGGATGTTTCCGTGAAGCCGACCTCGTTGCAGTAGTCGAGAAAGTCAGCCGTCCCTCGTTTATAGGTCGCGCCCATTGCGACTGTCATCATTTCCAGGGTGATGGGGACGATATCAAGGGCGTAAAAGACGGCGGGGGAAAAGCAGAATGTCGTGATGGCGGTTTTCTGTCCGCGCTTCTCGGCATGGATGATCTTTTCGAAATATTCGGCCACCATCTCGAGGAGAAGCCGTCCCGGTTCGCCGATGCCGTAGATCGCATCAAGCGCGCCCCGAAAATAGGGGATCTGATTTACGGCCTGTCGATATTCCTTTTCACTCCCGGCCTTCAGGCGGGCAGCGGCGGCAAAGGCCCGCCACAGCATCCAGTCAAAGGGGTATTCCTTCAGCTCTTTTCTCATTTTTCCAACCTCTCCAGGAACGCGTCTATCCGCATCCGAATCCTCCCCGTTTCCACCAACGGGCCATATTCACGCTCAATCCGCAGGCAGGGAATGCCTGCTGTCTCAAGGTCCCTCTCGAAGATACCGTTTTCCGATCCGTGGAGGTCGCAGAAGCGAATGTTCTGTAAGATTACACCATCCACGGCGGCCCGCTTAATCTTCTCCTTCAGGATGCTCAAACGTCCTTTGTAATCGCCAAACATGCGTGGACAGTCGTTATGGAAGAGATAGCGCTTGGCCAGAGCGGCAACTGGATCGTCTTCGGGCTCTACGAGGTCGGCATAGAAGCGGGCTCCGAAACAGAGGTTATCAGCTACAATGAGGGCTTCATTGCCTTCGATGAGCCGGACCAGTTCCACATCGTCATTGGCACTGCCGACGAGCATGAGGCGCTTTCTGCCTGTAATCCTGTCAGTGTTGGCCTCGATCTGCGCGATTAAGTCCATAAGGAGGCTATTGAATGCCTTCCGAGGCATTGTGGTGCTGGCCAGAACTACAGCAAGAGCATCGGCACCGGAAATGGCTACATCTGTAGCGCACCGCAGAGCATCAAGGCGGGACAAAAGCAGTCTTCCCTCATTATAGATGTCGATGGCATTATGGAGTTGCGCGTCGGTAATGGTGACGTTAAAATGCTTTTCGACGGCACATTTAAGGAGATGCGTCTCCTCGATAAACCATTTCAAGCTGTAATCAGCCGTCTTGTGGGGGACGGCGTAATGGAAGAAGAAAGAAGGGAGCGTCTCTGTTATATCCTCGCCGGCTTTCCGCCAGCAGTCATCGAGGCGTCGCATGGAATCGCAGCCAGGGGTGACAACGACCCCTTCCAGAAAATGGTATTTTCCTTCGCTGGCGAGCTGCAGGAGGCACTTGGGGAGGCTGCAGATAAAGGGGCCGAAATAGGCATCAGCGATGTTCATTTCCCTGGCCCCGACCCCTCGGAGGCGGTAAGGGAGGATACCCGCCGCGTAGAAGATCTCATCGGGAACATAGGAACAGGTATAGCCGACAACTTTGCCGCCGCCGGTTTTCCAGTTCTGGACATGGCGGTTAAAGAGAATTGTTGAAGATTCATGAAAGATCTTCATCATGGCGTCGCCCCTTGTAGAGCCTTATTCAGTTGAGCGATAGCGGCAGCCATTTCATCCCAATCATCTCCGGGTTCCGGTGTGAGCAACTCGGACAATCCACGGATGACCGAGGGCATTATGGCACTAGACAAAGGTTTTACGGCGGCAACTGCGGAAGGGACGATCCATGCTGCCGTCTTTTTCAGTTCATCGGTATCGATTGTCGCGGCCACCCCGTCAAGGACTCGGGGGATGGCCTCCGGATGGGTGCACCTCAATGAATTCAGGAGGCGCAGGGCGGTGTTGATCGTTTCTCCAAGTTCTTGGGTGTCCATGTCCATCAGACCCGCGGATATGGCCTCATTGACCTCTTCACCCGGCAGATCCGTGAGCAGGTCAAATTCCCTCCTTGTGGCCCGAATCCTTGGATTCCGGCGTTCTGCTGCTTGACGCAGACTTGCCAGAAATAAATCCGGCCGTTCGGCCATCGTTTCCGTCCAGGTATTGCGGATAGTCTCCATGTCTTCGGCAAGGGCTGTCCGGGCCTTCATAATCACTTCCGGATTGAGAGCGGAGGCGAAGTCTACAAGGATAACTCTCAAATCGGCGCCGAATTGAGGCAGTCCCTGATCGCCAATAAGGGCGCTCCCTGTATGGGTCTGGCGGACGACTTCGGCAAGACCATTCACAAGATCGCCCGCGGCTTTGCCGTTCAGGCTGCGAAGGAGAGAGAAAACAACGTCGGCAAGGACGTCGGGGGCTTGGGCATGAAGGGGCGTCATGGTTTCCCGGGCTGAGCGCAGGACGATATTCACCATAGTGGGCAGTAGCGAAACTAGGCAGATAAATTTTGCGGGATAATCCCATATCGCAGTGTTCAACATACGAACGGACGCAACGATGGCCTCTTCGGAGCTGTCCATAGCCTCCTTAAGCTCGCCGAAATCAATGGTGGCGATCAGCTTGCGGATGGGGTGTTCCAGAGCTTCGGCGAAGCCTTCAGGATTCGCCATCAGGTTGCTGCAACTCCGTATTTGCAAGGTGAGCCAGCGGCCCAGGAGGCCCGTGTCAATTTCTTTCAGAGTACGTTGAAAGATCTCCTGCCGGCATTTAGGTGGTAAGTGTTGTCGTCCTTCGCTCAAGCGGACGGCTATCCCGAGGATTGCATTGATAAGGAGAGGAATGTCTTTGGCTATACCTTGGGCCATGACCAAAGTCATCTCCGGATATTTCCAGTGATCAGGTGTTTCCGTGTGTTGCTCCGCCAGAGTGGCGAGTCCCTTGGCGATCAATTTTTCAATCCGTCCAGCAACGAGGCGATTGAAGGGATCCTGGGCGCACCAGTCCGCTAGCAACCGCCGTGCAAGGCCCATTGCAATTGCCCTGAACTCTGCCGTAGACGCCAGTTCCTTTACAATTATGGATAGAAACTGGCCGTATTCGTCATCAGGCAAGGGCGTTTTGGTATGGGATTCCGTTTCCATTATTTTTCTGTTTCCTTCCCTTTTTTCGTTGTTTTGTGCGCCTTTTTAAGGGTCTTGGCTGGTGTTGCGAGAGGTTCCCGTCCCTTGCCTTCCAGACTTTTCAAGACGAATCGGTACAGGGTATCCGCTTTAGACGCAAAATCGATATTCTCCCTGATAATGATACGTTCCGTGATGAGACCGATGAGATAGGTCATGACTAGGGCGCTCAACTCTCGGTCGGGGAGAACATAAAAGGCAACGGCGTCGGTGTAGGTTGCAACTACGCTGGCGACAAGCCCGCCCGCATCATGGCCTTCCTGACGGTGGTAGTCGATTGTGATCAGGAGGACATCGGCGAAATGAAGCTCCAATTCGGCCACCCATTCAAGAAAGGCCTTTAGGCGATCAGCAGGGTTTATGAATTTTTCCACCCGGGAAACGCCGTCGGCCACATCCCGCTCGGCAGTAAGATAGAATACATGCTCTAGAATGGCCATCTTATTGGGAAAGTAGTGGTAAAGTGTACCCGTTGAAACTTTCAATTCCCAAGCGATTTCCCGCATGGTGACGGCGGAGTATCCTTTTCTGGCAAAGAGATCGAAGCATTTCATAGCCAGTTCGTCGCGATATACATCATGATTTACAATCTTGGGCATAGTTTTCTCTCCTTTTGTGATTCCGGCTGCGGCGTCGTTCGCGGAAGAAGCTCCAGACTAACTTCCAAGACAAAAAACTGGATTTGTGATCCAGCACGGCATTGAACATAATTCGGGCTGCCCCCTCAACTTCTTTTTTGTTTGTGTTGTCCAGTGTTTTAGAAATAAAACGGGAAACGGCGATTGGGTCCTGCCGGTCAATCTCATTGATGTAGTGGGCGGCGGTCGTGACGCCTGTTCCTAGGATACAGGGGAGATTCTGTGACAGATATTCCGCAATGGATTTCCTGAACTCCGGCGAGGATTCCCAGAGATTCGCGATGATCTTTCCCCAAACCTTGGCACAAGCAACAAAGCGGTCCGTGTCAATATCATTACTCATGGATATCAGATAACCCTTAAGGAGCTCCGACGAGAATTTTTCGTCGATTTCTCGGCCAGCTTCGGCTAAGGCGCCTGTGCATCGGTTTGTGAGATGGGGCAGGATCGAAAGGACGGCCAGAGAGACTTCTGGATCTTCCCACAGAAGCGTTCGGACGAGAGAGGGATCGTTTTCGCAGGCTACGCTTTTCAGGGTGCTGCGAATGAGGTCCTTGACGAATGGGGTTGCCATGATTTCCTTTATGACACTGCTTTTTGCGCTATCCAGAGATTGTCCCATGTCACTCGCCCTCCTTTCCCGTTAAGATCTTTTCTCCCGTCTCTTTGAGCACTTCGTCCGCCATGGCAAAGATGTCCACGGCGAGACCCTTGCCGTTTTTGACGATACTCTCCAGACTGTCCCGATCCACGGAGGAGGCCAGAGACCGGAGGAAATTATGGAGAAGCAGGGGTGACATTTTCCCCCTCAGCTGGATGAGGAGTTCGTCGATGCCGGAGATAGCGGCATTGACAATGGGGGGCAGAGCACTGATGATGGCCAGGAAGAACTCCGGATCCTGCCACATAAGAGTCCTGACAAACTGTCGGCTCGATGCCGGATCAATGTTTGTGAGGACCGTTCGAACGCCATCCTTGAAGGCAGGCTTTTTCAGGAGTTCTTTCAGGACGCGGTTCGCCAGGTCGATGACGCCCTTATCAGGTGAATTGGCTGTTTCCATAACGACCTCTTAAATGGTTTTACAGTTGTAGAAATACCGCGCCGCTTCCATCTGGCACAGCTGCTTGCCGCCCATCCAGAGCTGGATGATCTTGATGTCTCGCCAGTGCTTTTCGATGTCGTACTGCCGGTCCGGACCGTAAACACCCAGAACGTCCATGGCTCGGCCGAAGTTTTCCACAGCCCGGTCGCAGACGAAATCCTTCAGATTTCGGAGTTTGGCGAGGACTTCCTCGGAATACAAAGAGTGGCCGTAGGGGCGATTCCGCCTATCACCGATCCGGGCCCCTTCATAGGCGATGATTCGGCAGACTTCGATATCTCCGGCGATGCGACCGATAAGCCCGGCGATTGCGTCATTTTCTTTGAGGGGCCGGTTTCCATAAGTTCGGGTCGATACGAATTCATAGAGAACCTCGTAGAGGTTCATCATAGCTCCGACGAGAAATCCCATGCTTCCCACGAGTCCCCAGGGGATGATCTCCTTGAAAACCTGGGCATCTTTACCAGGACCATGGGCGCGATACCAAGAGGGGACGCGGACGTCCTCAAACCAGAGATCGCTGTTTTTGTCTGCTGCCATGCCCGCCTTTTCGTAGGGTCCGCCTTGGGTGACCCCTTTTATATCAGCGGGGACGAAGATGAGTGCAAAGTCGTTCGGGTCAGTCGAGCCCAAACGGGTCGTGCAGGGCACGCCGAATAGCCGCCCAACGCCACCTGTATTCGTGGGCCAGAGTTTGTGGCCATTGATGATCCATTCATCGCCATCGAGTCTGGCGGTCGTCTTGATCGTCTTTCCTGCTAGGAGTTCCATATTCTCTATATCGGCGCCACCCTGGGGTTCGGTCATGGCAAGGGCGGCAAAAACGGCCCTGTCCGATTTGCAGAACATGGGGGCGAATTCTGCCGCGAGCCGCCGGTTTACGTGAGGTTCCACGAGAATTGTCGTCAGGGGCCAGTAGGTTACCATAAAGGCCACGGCCATGGCCGTATCGGCGCGGCCAACTTCCTCGGCGAGGGTACAGGCGATCGTAAAGGCATAGTCGGACTGACCCAAACCCCAGCCGCCCAGATCGGCGGGAAAGAGTGCCTTCTGGATGCCGAGCCCCCTGTTTGCCATGAGGCTGTCGAATGCGGGTTCTATGAGGATGTGTTCCTTCCAGTCTTCATCATACTCGCGACGGTGGGGCATCACGTCCTTATCCACCCAAGCGCGGGTCACACTCCGAAAATGTTTATCCATGGGAGAGATATATTCTTCGGGCCGTGAAAAATCGTCGATGCTTTTCATGATTGTCCTCTCTAGATTTCCCTGCAGTCGAAAAAGAACCGTGTTGTGTCCATTTTGATGGGGACTTCTGCCCCTACGCCGCACAAGTATGACTGGACTGTCTTGATGTCCCGCCAGTGTTTTTCCGCATGCCATTCCCGGGAATATCCGGCGGACCCCATGAGTTCCAGGCCACGATTTACGGCCCTCAGAGCCCCTTGCTGTACCCTGTATCCTATTATTTGTGCAAGGGTATAGACATTCTGCAGTTCTGATCCATTGGGGTCTGCCATCTTGCTAATAAGGCGGGCAAGGTCATCAATTAGAAAACGGGCAATAGCAATCTCCTCCGCCACATCAGCCAGGACGGATGCGCAGAGGGGATTTTCCTTCATGACGCTGCCGCCCTTGATAGTGCGAGTGTTTGCCCACTCATAGACGATTTCGAAGAAGTTTATGGCCGCGCCGGTACTGACCGCTCCGCAAAGGAGGTTCAGCCAGACATAGATCTTCTCGATGGCGTCAATTCCTTCGATGATGGCTTCCCGGGGGATCCGGACATGATTAAAAGTGATATCGGCGTTTGTGCATGCGTTGAGTCCAGTCTCCTTGAGAATGTTGCCTCTTTGTACACCCGGAGCGTCAGCGGGAACGAAGGCAATCCGGGGTTTTCCCGCATTGTCGGCACAGACAACGCAAAAGTAGTCGGCCATGGCGCCGCAACCGACAGGGCGGATATTTTTACCAAAAAGTATGTCGCCGTCACCTTCATGAATGAGGCGAGCGTTAATGGATCGGCCGAAAAATAGGGGTGTCTGTTCATCCAGGGAGCCTGCTCCTGGCAGGATCAGTGCCGGGTTGATAGGTCTGTCGGTTCTGTAAAAGCGGGATACAAAGGTGCCGACGGGAGAGGTGCTGTCAACGTCAGAAGTTAGAATGGCAGTAAACTGAAGCGCGGACATGTATGCGGTAGCTGCATCCGCCCGGCTGATTTCCGTCAAAACAGCGGCCAGACCGGGGGCTCGGGCATTGCTGTTCCAACCAAATCCACGATCATTCTCGGAAAGGGCAAGGCGCTGAAGCCCAATGTCCATCAGGATCATCCGGCGCTTTTCGGCAAATTCTTTATCGTAGTGTTCAAGATAGGCAAGGCGCTTGGCAAGAATCTCCCTATCGGCCCATTGCCTGACGGTATTGACTATTCGCTGCTCTTCCTCATCAATTTGTTCACGCGTTGAAAGAAACAGCCCCTCCAGGGGTTTGTGCATCATGTCCTCCTTTTCAGAGATCCGGAAAAAAACGGAGTCACGATTTATTTATAACGGACGTTTGATATAGAATACATGAAGAATATATTCTGTCAAGTTATTTTATTCTGTGAGGGCTGTAATCTGAATAACAATCACGTATTCAATGAAATCATCACCCGCTTCAACAAAAATAATATAACTATTTCCATTTACTTATGTCCTTGAGAGTACCGTTTTTACCCCATTGGCGATCAGGCGACAAGCCTTATTCCCTCAGATCTTTCAATATCAATTCTTTTGAGCAGGAATTTCGTTAGATTTGTGTTGTTATGGTTATCCGCGAGAAATTCGGGCAGGGTATTTCTGAGCGCGATAGCCGTAACCAGTTCGGAGGGAGCCAGTCCCGGGCGTAGGGTTCGCATCCAGAAACCGAAAGAACGCCAGACCGGATCTGACATCATCCTTTTCATTTCGACACCTCAGAAGTAGTTCGCTCACGCTCGCCTCCCTGAACCTCACCTGGCACGGTCATTGCCCTGCCTTTTCCTTAACGCTAAACCACAATGGCCATTTACCACTGCGGCTCAAGGTGCTTTGAAGCCCGCTCCTGCAAGCCGGCTTCGAGGGACCTACCCTCATCTTTTGTGCAGCCTCGTGGCGCACGTACGGATTGAAAGCTGCTACATACAACAGACGCCCATGCTCCCCTTTTTTGATCTTCCGTAATACCGGGGCGATGGATATATCTTTATCAAGGATTGCAAAACCCAAAATTGTCTGATTTACAATTATTGTTTTAGTGATAATCCGGCACGTGTAGGCAAGGGACAAAATACAGCGCAGATGGCCTCATTAAGGTCTAAAAACAGGCTGTGGGAAAAGATGAATTATTGTTTGTTACTTTAGAATCAGATTGTTTTCTTCCCATTTATTGAGCATGTATCTTTTTCACAGTAGATTTCTTACAGAAGTCGTGATAAAAATGGAAGAACAAATGTCTTAAGATTTATAAAACATTTATCCCTAAATGAGGGTACCATGGACTGAATACTGAAACCCCTTTTTCGAAAGAGCACGGGTTTTTTTATTTAAGGTGGCTATTATGAAGTTGTTAGGGGAAATATTTTGGCTATTTTTAATACTGCTCATTATTTCATGTGCAGCAATGCCGGATATACACCTGCGAATTCCTGGAACCAATATGGAACTTACAAGACGAGCCCAATTAGCAATGCGGTTGGCTGTTTCACCAAAAAATAATTTTGTCTTGGTCGGTTCAAATGATCACTCCTTCAATTTATGGGATATATCGACAGGTCAGAAGTTAAAATCGTTCAAGATGTCATCCAGCTTTATAGGGTCGGGATTCTGGACGGAGGTATACTTCTTCCCAGATGGGGCAAAGGCTCTTTCCAGTCGCACGTCAATTAAGATATGGGACCTGGAAACCGGCAAAGAACTGCGGGAAATTTCCAAGTTTGTCGGGGACGTGGCAATATCACCTGATGCAAAATTTGCACTGGTAATTGGCCCAGATAATGCCACTGCTCTCCATCTTCTTGATCTTGCCACAGGCAAAATCACAAAGAAGTTTAAGGGGCACTTCGACTCTGGTTGGCAGGGGACCCTCTATTCCGTGGATATCTCTCCTGACGGCAAATACGGCATCTCCTCCAGCTTTGATAAAACCGCACGAATATGGGATCTGGAAACCGGACAAGAGCTACAGAGATTGATTGGCCATGAAGGCACTTTCAGGGAGGGAATGGTGAATTATGCAAAATTCTCTCCTGACGGCAAGTATGCTCTTTCCGGGGGAAGCGATAAAACTCTGAGATTATGGGATGTCGAAACGGGGAAATTAATCCGGACGTTTAGGGGTCATACCGATGTTATATATTCAGTTGCTTTTTCTTCAGACGGCAAACTCGCTCTTTCCAGCAGTTGGGATGCTACTGTAAGGCTTTGGAATGTTGCCACCGGCGAAACTGTCAAGGTATTTACAGGCCATTCGCAGGGATTGAAAAGTAGTTTTGATCCCGGAGTTTACAGAGCAAGTTTTGCAAATGACAACAGGTACGCCCTGTCAGTGGGGGATGCTTCCTTAAGGGTCTGGGATATTGCCTCCGGCCAGGAAATCGCAATGATGGTTAGTTTTGAAGATGGCGAGTGGCTTACGGTCACCCCTGAAGGTTATTATAATTCATCTCCACTCGGACACAAGTATTTACGGCTACTTATGGATGAAAAAGCTTATGGTATGGAGCAGTTCTATGATGTATTTTATCGGCCGGACATTGTGGCCGCAAAATTGAGAGGTGAGGACATCAGCGGATTGGTAACTATAACCATGCAGGATGCCATAAAAAGCCCGCCTCCCGTTGTTGAGTTTACTTTCATAAATAATAATACCGATCAATCCAAAGTCAAAGCCTGCTATCAGGTGAAAAGCACTGGTGGCGGCATCGGCGAAGTGCGGCTCTTCCACAATGGCAAGCTGATTCAGTCGGATGGTTATTATCGGGAAGTTGCAAAATCCGCAGTTGAAAAAATGCAGTTGGCCTCATTGGACAGTAAATCGATTTACAGAGATATGCGGGATGTATCCGTAAAGGGCAGAATTGATACCGGCAATGTAACCAGCAAATCCAAAGGAGATATTTTTGAAGACTGCAAAGATATAGATGCTGTCCCGGGAGACAATGAGATCAGCGTAATTGCCTTTAACGGTAGTAACACCGTCCAAGGATACATGAAGACGATTAATTTTAATTCAAAAACAAAAGCAGGAGACTCGCATCTCTATATACTTGCTATTGGCATTGACCAGTACAAGGAGACCAATGTCAATCTTAAATATGCCGTCAAGGACGCAAAGGACCTGGAAGAAGAGCTAAAAAATCAGTCAGCCACTTTATATAAGCCCTATAACATCCATTACGAGCTTCTGACAGATCTGGAAGCTACCAAGGCGAATATAACAAATAAGATTGATACGCTAGCGAAAACCATAAAACCCAAGGACAGCTTTATCCTATTTGTTGCTGGTCACGGAGTACTTCTTCAAAATCAGTATTACATGCTCACCCACGACTTCAATGGAGAGGTGAGTGACGCGAACATGATCAGTTCCAATGAAATTGTTGAGATGTCCAAGAAGATAAAATCGCTAAGCCAGTTATTCATCTTTGACACTTGCCATGCCGGAGGCGTGGACACTATTGTAAGTGGGCTCTATGACGCCCGCATATCCGTTCTTGCAAAGAAGATGGGTTTACATATTTACGCATCGGCAAGCGACAAGCAGTCTGCCATGGATGGATATAAAGGTAATGGGCTTTTTACTTATTCATTACTCGATGGACTTAACAACAATAAAGAAGCCGACAAGAATAATGATGGAACGGTTACGGTTGTTGGGCTTGGTGAGTATTCCAAGAAGATGACAACGAATATATCCAAAGAAATTGGTCACAGCCAAACACCGCTGATTATTAACTTTGGAAAAGACAGCCCGATCTATAAATTGCAGTGAGTCCTGCAAATACAAAGCGACAGGCTGGATGATTTGGCCAGATCACTGAATACGGGTTGAAAGATGCAGTGACTGATCCGATGTTTTCAAGTCTTTCGTACATGCGGACAACTTCCTCTGAAACAGAGTCGCAGGTAATTTTGACAAACATACTTCTTTTCAATCCGTTATCAACAATACTGTGTATTTTGCTCTGTCAAAAAAAACGAATAGTGCTATGATTATAATCATATTGTCGGGAAAGGCAGCACACTTGAAAGAACTATGACATCTTCAATTCAAGGAGATTCTCATGAACAAATACAAGATCGCGATTGTTATTGGAAGCCTTCGTAAGGATTCATTCAATCGCAAACTGGCTAATGCCTTTGTAAAGTTAGCGCCGCCGGAGTTCTCTTTCAAGGAGGTGCAAATCAATGACCTGCCGCTCTACAATCAGGACGATGACGCGAATCAGGCCAAGTCGGTCAGAAGGATGAAGAACGAAATCAATGATGCCCAGGGCATTTTTTCGTTACGCCCGAATACAACCGTTCGATACCTGGTGTGCTCAAGAACGCAATCGACCACGCTTCGCGTCCTTATGGTCAAAACGTTTGGGTGGATAAGCCTACAGGTATTTTGGGGTGTTCGATCGGCGTCATCGGCACGGCCATGGCACAACAGCATTTGCGCAACGTTCTGGCGTTTCCAAACGTACCGACACTCGGCCAACCAGAAGCATTCATCCATGCAAAGGATGGATTGTTTGACGAGGCCGGTAATGTCAGTGCAGACAGCAAGCAATTTATCCAGAACTGGATGGACAGCTACATCGCATGGGTGAAAAAGCACGTAGTCTGATGCTGATTCCCGTAAATATTCCTTCATGGAGGGGAGATGGGGGTACAGCTCGGAAACGTTGACAGAGCGAAATAAAGAAGCCAACAATCCTCTGAACGGTATGTGTATCGACGCCACTTAAGTGGTAACTTAGGTGGCAAAGCTAGGATGGAGGCATAAGCCAAGGTGCTTGGACAGATTCAATCGGAGCATTAATTAATAATGAAGCAAAACAGTCCTAAAAACAAGGCCCAAATTGTCTATTTCTCTCATGGCGGAGGGCCATTGCCAATTCTTGGAGACGCAAGCCATCAAGCAATGGTGAATTTCATGCTACAGCTTCCATCTCAACTTAGAAAGCCAGATGCTATCTTAGTCATCAGCGCCCATTGGGAAGAAAACACAGTAACAATATTAGGGGCACACAATCCCCCCATGTTCTATGATTATTATGGTTTTCCTAATGAAGCGTACGAAATCACCTACCCAGCACCTGGAAGCCCTGATCTTGCAAATAGAATCGTCGAATTACTGCATACAAGTAATATACAGGCTCACATCGATCCTCGGCGGGGATTTGACCATGGCTTATTTATCCCATTGAAACTGATGTACGCTCAAGCCGATATTCCCTCGCTTCAACTTTCATTGTTGCGGGATCTTAACCCGGCTGCTCATATCGCCCTTGGCAAAGCGTTGCATGAATTGATACATGAGAACATCCTGGTGGTCGGATCTGGGTTTTCGTTTCACAACATGAGTGCGTTTTCTTGGCAAGGAATTAACGCGCCTGATCCAGCCAATGATGCCTTTCAAAATTGGCTGATCGAGGTATGCACCGGCTCAATATCCCAGTCCGAACGCGAACAACGCCTAATCGAGTGGGAGAAAGCACCTTCCGCACATTACTGTCACCCACGAGAGGAACATTTATTGCCGCTCCACGTGTGTTCCAGCATGGCAGACAAACCGGCTAAAGTGATATTTGATGACCACATTCTGGGCAAGCGCAGCCTCGCATTCTTATGGTGAAGAGCTGAACAGCAAGAATTTTCCGCGTGCAGCGACGCAGATATAGTTATCGGTTTTGCCTTCGTCCAATGAAAAGACTTTGGCTATGAATGCCTATTGATATTTCCTACAGGCGATTCTGCTTTAGAATAAGCATCAATCCAAAGTTGAGGAACAGACAAGTGCGATCAGGTTCGAGACGTTTGTTCAATGCTGGATTGGCTTATTGAATCTAAGAGGATATCATGAAAAAAGCTTTAATAATATTTGTGTCAATTTTTCTTGCCTCCTGTGCGGCAACTCCTAAGATATATTTGAAAGCTGCGAACATGACGATGGAAGTAAAAGACAAGGCTCCTTATATTGAAGCTGTTGATTACTCTCCAGATGGGGAAAGTGTGGTTTCGGGCGGGTTTGACGGCACAATAAGTCTGTGGGATCTGAATAGGGTTAGGGAAACAATAAGATTCATAGGACATTCAGGGGCCATCAACGGTGTTGCCTATTCGCCTGATGGCAAAACCATTGTTTCGATAAGTTTGGATGGCACATTAGTTTTCTGGGATCTTGCTACTGCTAAGGAACTGCAAAGGATATCCGGCTTCAGTTGGTTAGACAAGTACAAAAGAGTCAGGTACTCGCGAAACGGTAAATTTGTTTTAGGGACAACCAACACCATGGTGAAATTATATGATGTTAAAACAGGCAATGTGTTACGAGAATTTAAAGGCGATTTTTTTCATGTAGGTGGCAGATTTTCCCCGGATAGCAAAGCTATTCTTATTACGGATAAAAGATGTACGGAAATTGTATTAAAAGACGTGGCAACAGGCAACGATATATGGAGGTCAATAATTGGAAAATCTGTCTATGGCTTTGTATTTATGCCTAACGATAAACAGATATTGGTAGTGCGTCAGCAGCATATTCCAGGGAATCGAGTGAATACAAATCTTGTTTTATTGGATGCAGAGACTGGCAATTTGATTAAGGAGTTTGCCGGAATTGTCAGCGATTGGAAATTGGCTCACTATATAGAAGCCCTTGCCGTTTCGCCTGATGGCAGATTTGCTCTAACCGGCGATCTCGGTGGCAATTACAAGTTATGGGATATTTTTACCGGCACGCTGCTGAGGCAATTGACAGTTGAAAATGAGAATGACCCTACTGCAATACTAAACATCAGTCCTGGTGCTGCTTTCTCCCCGGATGGTCGGACTGCCGCAATCAATTCCCGTTCCTCGTTAAGGCTGTATGATGTCTCTACCGGTAATGAGTTTGCTACCATAATAGCTTTTGCCGAGGGTGAGTGGCTCGCAATAACACCAAACGGATATTACAACTCTTCCGAAAAAGGAGCACAATATCTGAGTGTCCGGACCGGAGGAGCGGAATATAACGTGGACAAATTCTACGACGTCTTTTACCGTCCGGACATTGTTGCGGCAAAACTGAGAGGGGAAGATATCAGCGGTCTAGTGACCATTACTATGAAAGATGCCATCAAAAGTCCTCCACCAATCATGGAGATAGCTCCCATCAATTTGACAAATCCGGCCAGAGCCAGGATCTGCTATAAAGTTAAAAGTAGTGGTGGTGGCATTGGTGAGGTCCGTCTCTTTCACAACGGCAAGCTTATCCAATCAGATGGTTATTACCAGGAAATGGCGAGATCAACTGTTGACAAAACTCAAATGGCCTCTTTGGACAGTAAAGCCATCTACGAAGACATGAGGAGCGTATCCATTAGAGATAAAACTGATGCGATTTCCACAGTCACCATATCCAAAGGAGATGTCTTTGAAGACTGCAAAGACATAGATGCTGTCCCTGGAGACAATGAGGTCAGCGTTACTGCTTTTAATAGCGGCAACACCGTCCAGGGTTATATGAAGACGATCAACTTTAATTCAGCTGCTAAGACCGAAGACCCGCATCTCTATATCCTGGCCGTTGGCATTGATCAGTACAAGAACACCGACGTCAAGCTGAAATATGCCGTTAAAGATGCAAAAGACCTGGGAGAGAAAATCAAAACACAGTCATCCACACTTTATAAACCCCAGAATATCCATTATTCACTAGTGACAGACAGAGAAGCAAACAAGACAAACATCGTAAACAAGATTAATGAACTTTCCAATACGATCAAACCCCAGGACAGCTTTATCCTTTTCGTGGCTGGTCATGGAGTGCTGCTTCAGAAGCAGTATTATATGCTTACCCATGATTTCAATGGGCAGGTGAATGACGCAAATATGATTAGTTCCAATGAAATAGTTGAGATGTCTAAGAAGATAAAATCTCTGAGCCAGTTATTCATCTTTGACACCTGCCATGCCGGCGGAGTTGATACAATAGTGAGCGGCCTCTATGATGCCCGCATGTCTGTACTCGCCAAGAAGATGGGGTTACATATTTACGCGTCAGCCAGTGATAAGCAATCTGCGATAGATGGATATAAAGGAAATGGCCTTTTTACCTATACGCTGCTGGATGGATTGAACAACAACAAAGAAGCCGACAAATATAAAGATGGAAAAGTCAGTGTGGTGGGCTTAGGGGAATATTCAAAGAACAAGACTATGAACCTATCCAAGGAAATCAGTCACAGTCAGACACCATTGATTATTAATTTTGGGAAAGACAGTCCAATATATAAATTGCAGTGAGCCCTGCAAATACAAAGCGACAGGCTGGATGATCTGGCAAGATCACTGAATACGGGTTGTAGGATGCATTGATGCATGCATAATTTTATCTGTGATGTGCTGAAAGTGAGAGTTAAGTATTTTCTTAAATCATGCACTCTTTCAAACAGAATTCATTAATGTCAGTTTTCTTTACAGCTGACATATTTCCCATAAAAAGCCCAATTTGGCTTTTGGTCTTTATTATCGTGAAATGCCAAATGCTGTTTTTTCGATCACATTGTTATTTAACAGATTTTTTGCTTTTATTCCTGCTCCAAATAGTTTAGTATTGCAAGCATAATTTCGGAAAAACCGGAGGTGATGATAACGGCGTGCTTTACATTCTTGTCGGCGCACTGGACGATCGCATCATAAACAAATTGAGCCGGGAGAGTAATACAGGCCATGTCGACGGGGTCAGCGATGTCCAGGATGCTGCGGAAAACGGGTATTCCTTCAATTTCTCCG
>Ga0364922_10232_pt1 | contig 33564 bp, 36 predicted proteins | sample ExccelJu500001D4_2_FD_206955 | JGI IMG/M metagenome (GOLD analysis project Ga0364922, IMG submission 206955) | Enriched cells from Trout Bog Lake Hypolimnion, Wisconsin, USA - BchlTB.June20.5000.01.D4 | ecosystem: Environmental > Aquatic > Freshwater > Lake > Hypolimnion/Profundal zone | place...
TCTTGCATTAGCTTTAGACGCAGTATTATACCTAAATTGGGAAAAATCTTTGGAGACATACAGGACTATGTTGAATTATATTCAAGATTTACCAAAACTAATGCTAAATAGTAATCGATATGATAAGAAGATGAATCCTCTTGAATACATTATCATAGAAATGAAAGGGGGCAGTTTCAACACTGCCTATGTTATTGAAGATCTTGTAGTACGTTTCCCATCGTTAAAGATTAGGGGTCCAAATGAATTGCCATACAATGATTTCTCTTATCAGGGGGCACTTGCTGTTGCTGCTGCTAAGAATGACATTGGAGGCATAAAAAAACTGCTAAAAACAAATACACCAAATGCATCTCTTGCAATTGCAACTGCTATGCTTGCTGGCAATTTGGATGTTATTAAATTCTTTAAGGATGATTTGGGCGTTGATGATTCATCTGGAGTTCAAATCTATGCCTTGGGTGTTGGTTATGAAGAATCTCATGCTGGCAAATTATTATCTGCAGATATGTTTAACTATATGAAGGACGATATTCTAAAAGTTAGTTTCAAATAGTATGGAATAGAGTAGTATTGCCAAGGCAATACTACTCTATGTATAACTTCCTAGCAACTTCTGTTACATGATCGTAAGCAGTTCCATACTTAGAGATATAGACTACTGGATGGTCGTGCGACTTACCATTGAAGTCTACTTTTGATGTAAAGACATACTTCTTTATGCCTGAGATTAACTTGACATCCTTATCATATCTCTTAGCAAGCATAGTTAATGAATCTCTATCAAACTCAACCTCATACTTCATCTCGTTTTTGTATGCTCCGGAAGCGACTTTCATCAATTCACTGTCTGCTGGAATAGCTAGAAGCTTCTTGCATCCAAAGAACTGCTTATTATGTGAAGGGAATAGATTCATTCCCTTCAAGACTACTTCCAATGTATGGATCGCATTCTTCCTTATGGCAAAGAAGCAAAGCAGTCTATACTCAAGGTTCTTCCTCTTTGGAGTGATAGTGTCTACAGTAGCATCCTTATACCCATGAGATTGAAGGACTTCGACAATCTTAACGATAGAAGAACCTTTTTGCTTCTTCATCTCAGCAAATACATATAGTTCGAATGTGGTTAACATGCTCTCAAATTGATGATAGGCTTTTTCTGTTCTTTCTTGGTCATATAGCTTCTCAGCCTTCTCTTCCATTGAACTTTCCTCCAAATCTCTATTAATCCTTTCAATTTCATTTCCGATATAGATACCTTGTCTACCATCTCTTCTTTCTTGCTCTGTGATGAAGGGAACTTCAACAATATGTTTACGATAAATTGCATAGGCATCACATTCTGCACCAGTGTAATAACGACTTGCTATAAACTTTGAAGTAAAGTCTATTACCATATCAAACTTTTCATCATACTCTGGTGGTAGTTGATACTTCTTTATGGCGGGTTCCAGCTTCGACAAGAGAATGTCATGAAAGGTTATGAAGCGGTCATCATTAACCGAAACTTTCCTAGTTTTGAGAAAGTGATATTCAATGTTCTGTGTGATTGATGATAGATTGGAAATCAGGCAGGCTTGTAATTCGTTTTGCATATTGTTCCTTAAGAAAAAGAAGAGCAAAGAGATACTTGCTACTTATGCTTAGCAGCTTTCTCTCTATTGCTAATCCTGTTATATAGTTAGTCCGGAAGCCATAGATAGGTTAGGTACTATCCAGTTACTCTCTATACATAGTTAGTATAGGATTATTGTTGGAGGATTATTGTCTTATCTATCATTTAATACTTATATGGAAACACTCATCGATTTTTATTTTTTGCTCAAATATTCATAAAAATGGAACAAGAAAAAACTCCTATGAGATATCACTCTCATAGGAGTCCCTAGTACTAGTCATTTCTACTACTATCATCAATCTCTTTTGTTTTGCTAACTCTTCTCATATTGTTATATACATTCACTAGAGTCAGAATTCATATTCCTTTTGGCTTACATTAATCTACTTATGTGGTTTTGGCAAAATTTGGTCTAAATTCACCCATGAAAATTAAAATTCTTTTTGGGGTTGAAAAGACTGCTAAATCACAGGGATCAAGGATCAACCACATATATTCATGGTCTTAATAAACAAACAGCCTATAGAAGCAATTTAACGTGTTCTAGCAAAGAAAAAAGGACTTATATAGTCTCGGGGGAGTCATCCCTTAACCATACGAGTCCCTGGTTAGACTACTTCCTAGCTTTGATAATAATCCAACATATCAGTTATAATTTCCCTGAACATCTGATATTCTTTGCTGTCTTCGATACCATCAATACTCATAAGACTACAATACCATCCGTCCTTAGCCTCCTCTATTTCAAAAAGCTGATCAACATTGAAGATTCCCTCAAACTCATCAAGTTTATACAGGATGCGTTGCATTAGGGCTTCAACACTACCGTAATAATCTCCATCACGTTCCACCGTATCGAATACCATATGGTCTTCTACGGCTATGATGTGATCTCCTCTGTTTTCAAAGTTCTCTGTGTTTCCTTTTTTGATCCTATCCAGCTCCTTTTTAATCTCCTTCTTCAGCATTGCTGTCTCCTCGTCCTTCTCATGGACACATCTAATATAAGAGAAACCATTCTTTTCATTGGAAGAATCGTACTCTGCAATTCTTTATCAGGCAAGCACTTAAAAATGATTCGTACCAGGAAATTCATTGACCAATTGTGTTCAGCAAGTCTATACCCAGTAAATATTTAACAGTCATCCTAACCTACTCAAACAAACCATACTAATTGATTATAGGAGAAAATGATGATAGTAGAGAAGAAATTGAGAATATGCAGCATTTGTGGTACAGAGCACGATTCACCATATGAGGATGTTTGCTACGAGTGCTATCAGGACAATCTTAAACAGCAAATAGCAAAACTGATTATTGCGGTTGTAAGAAGGAAAGCATTATGAAGATTAAAAAGATAAAGGTATGTAAGGAGTGTGGGAAAGAACATACAGATCCTTACAAGGATTATTGCTACAATGACTACCAGAAACTGCTTATGAGAAGACTAAGAGAGAAATTGATGTCCTGCGTTTATTGCATTACCAATAAGACAAACGGAAGGATGTACATAGGGAGTACTGCGGACGATCCTACTTACCGTTTCAATGTTCATGTAGCAATGTCAAGAAGTGTCACATCAAACAATTACAACTCTCCATTATCGCAAGACATAAGAGAGTATGGTATTGATAATTTTAGCTTTGAAGTGCTGTGGATGTGTAAACCAGAAGCAAGGAAACAGATAGAGCAAAAGGCTATCGAGGATGCATGGAGAGATGGGAAAGCATTATACAATAAACGAGCCGCTTATAAGGCATTAGTATGATAACGAAAACACTCGTAATCTCGGACATCCATTTAGAGACTAGAGAAGAGGTTGATCCTTCATATATGACAATCAAGAACATGATAGCCAAGGAAAGATTTGACAGGATTATTATACTCGGGGATTATTTCGATTTCTCTTATATCAGTAGATTCAATGAGGACTTGCCTGGACTACTAGAAGGCAAGAGGCTAAAGGATGACTTCTCTTTGATGGAATCAGAACTTCGATGGATGAAGAAGTATTGCAAGGACATTACTTATGTTGAAGGCAATCACGAGATAAGGGTACAGACTCTCATCTACAAGAACCCAGTCCTTGAAGGCATTATTTCCATTGACAAGATATGCAAAGACATTGGCATTCCTTACATTGCTACTCACAGCCAACCATTTGCCATATTTAAGAATCTCTATGGTGCTCATGGTCTTGCCTTAACTAAATACTGCGCAGCTTCAAATATTGAAAAGAGTGGAGTATCTATCATCACTGGACACTCTCACAGATCACAAGTCTATATAACATCTCAATTATCAGGCAGTCCAATGGTTGGTATAAGCATTGGATGTATATCTTCTCTATCACCTAACTACGTTAAGGGTAAGTGTATAAGTGGATGGAGTCAAAGCTTCGCAATTATAAGTTCAGAAGGTGACTTGTGGGATATTCAAATGCATACTCTCAAAGGTCATAAGTGTATTGTCAATAACAAAATTTATAGTCCATTTCTAACAAAGGAGAAGGTATGATGGCTCAATATGTAAATGATGTTAAAGAGTTTCTAGAGTTTAGAGAGGCCATGTATAGGCATTATGAGCAGTATATATCCAAGGAGATACTGAGAAGAGTAAAAGAAAATATAGACGATTTAGTCGAAGGAGTAGAATAGATTGGAAAAGCAAATCGGTTTCATCATTGGCAAAGTGCTATCTTATATCATCTTCACTACTATTGCCATATGGTCTATCTACTTCATGTATAAGGGGCTTATTGCTATCATTCAATTATTCAAATAACCATTAAGGTTCGTATGTGTAATCACTTTTGATTGACATTCTTAAGATATAGGTTGTATATGTTGGGAACATTGATCACAAAGTCTTGTTTAGTCATCTTGCCCTCTTCGTTTAGTTTATTGATATGCAGAGAATGAAGGTAGAGGATTCGTTCAGCCAAATCAGTGTTTTCTTCGTTTAGTAGATGGTCATGCATATATTGTTCCGGGCTAAAGGTTTCTAATGAACCAATGATATCATTTATAGATTTTGTATTCAATGCTTCTTCTTCTTCAAGGAATATCATGAAGACAATTGCTAAATAGTAATTTGTTTCAAACATTAACCTGACGGTAGCATCACTATGATATATCGAGGGACTATTCTTTTCATGGTAACTAATGAGCTTTTGGGCTGATTCTTTAGCACATTCCATCTTTTTTAGGAAGATAGATATAAGGGAATTGAAATCCTTATCAGGTAAATGAAGTTGCACTAGTTTCCAATAATACTCATAGAATTCGTTTGCTCGATCTGGATAAAGCTGCTTAGCGTGTTCAATGCCCAAGGCTTTAATTAATTTCATTTTATCTTCAGCAGGAATACTATCAGGCTTTTGTTTCTTCATAGTTGGCCTCCATATTATACATTTGACAATAATAGCATACTTAAGTAGTTAAACAAGTGCTATTATTTGACTCCCAATTTATTATACCAAATAGAAATGATTGAGTATTCCGGCCCAAACCTGCCACCCATTCCGGGCGATTCCTGCCACCTGTTCCGGGGAAAGGTTGCCAGGCATTCCGGGCTAAACCTGCCACTTACGGCCCTCCGGCCGGAATGGGTGGCAGGGAATGAGCGGAACGCTATATAGGGTTCCGGCGAAAAGCTGCCACCCGTTCCGGGCCAAACCTGCCACCCCCGTGCTGACCAATTCTGCCTTCCTGCCTATCCTCGCCGGACAACGGCGGCAAGGAGCGGCAGGAAATGGCGCGCAAAAGGATCGGCATGAAGGCACTCAGGCAGGTGATAGAGCTTCACCACAAGACGGGATTCAGCAATCGGCAGATCTCAGCAGCCTCGGGGGTGTCCCGCCCCGTGGTGGCAGACTACATCGCGGCCTATGACCGCTCAGGGCTCTCCTGGGACGAGCTCTCGGCCCTGAGCGACTCAGAGGCTGTCCTGCGACTGACCCCGCCCAAGGGCGACATCGACGCCCGCATGGCCGGCGCTGTCGCCTTCTTTCCCTACATGCTCACGGAGCTTCCCGGCGTCGGCGTGACCCGGGAAGGCCTCTGGAGCGAGTACAGGCTCAAGCATCCCGACGGCTTCGGCTACTCGCAGTTCTGCCTCCACTTCCGCTCATGGTGCAGGGCAGAGACTGAAGTGACGCTCACGATGGAGCACAAGGCGGGGGATCGCCTCTACGTCGACTTCGCCGGCGTGAAACGTGCCTACCGCGATCACGGTGTTGAGCGCGAAGCCGAGCTCTTCGTCGCCATCCTCGGGGCGAGCCAGTATACCTACGTGGAAGCCCTTCGCTCCCAGCGGAAGGAGGACTTCATCATCGGCAACCGGAACGCGCTCTGGTTCCTCGGTGGCGTGCCGGCGGCGATCACTCCCGACTGCCTCAAGAGCGGGGTCTCGAAGGCGGACAAGTACGAGAGCGAGATCAATCCTGAATACGCCGACTTCGCCCGCCATCACGGCACGGTGATCTTCCCCGCCCGCCCCCATTCGCCCCGGGACAAGGCCCTCGTCGAAGGGGCGGTGAACATCATGTACACCCGGATCCTCGCCCCGCTGCGCCACCGGGAGTTCGAGTCCCTAGACGCCCTCAACGCCGCGATCTGGGAGCTCATGGACGAGCACAACGCGAAGCGCTTCCAGAGGCTTCCCTTCTCGCGCGCGGAGCTGTTCGAGTCCATCGACAAGCCTGCACTGAAGCCCCTGCCCGAGATGCGCTACGAGTACACCAGCTTCAAGACCGCCACGGTCGGCTTCAACTACCACATCGAGATCCGCGAAGACCGGCATTTCTACTCGGTCCCCTACGCCTACGCGCGCAAACAGGTTGACGTCGCCTTCACGCTCCGCACCGTCGAGATCTACCACGACAACCGGCGAATCGCCTTCCATAGGCGCGTATCGGCGCCTGGCTACTCGACTTCGCCCGAGCATAGGCCCGCCCATCACCGCTTCTACCTCGAGTGGTCGCCGGAGCGAATCATCTCCTGGGCCGGGGAGACGAGCGTCCACACCCGGTCCTTGGTAAAGGCCATCCTCGAGCGGGCGGCCTATCCCGACCAGTCCTACCGCAGCTGCGTCGGCATCATCAACCTCTCGAAGAAGTATCCCCTCGAGCGCCTCGACATTGCCTGCCGCATGGCCCTCTCCGAAGGAGCCCACAGCTACCGCGCCGTAAAGAGCATCCTGGAGAAGGGCCGCGACCTCTTAAACGCCAAGGACGACGAGAACCAGAAGCTCCTGCCGTTCCACGAGAACATCCGCGGCCAGGCCGCGTACAAATAAGCACCAGGAAGGAGTCTTCGATGAACAACGCCGCCACCCTCGAGAAGCTGCGGCTTCTCAAGCTCTATGGCATGGAACGGGCTTTCAGGAGCATCCTCGAGTCCTCCCAGGACCGAGTTCTCGGCGCCGACGAGCTCGTCGCGCATGTCACCGACGCCGAGTGGGACGACCGCCACAACCGCAAGACGCGCCGGCTCACGAAGGCCGCCGGCTTCAGGACCCGCGCGGCCTTTCCCGAGGTCGATTTCGCCATCGAGCGCGGGCTTGACCGCAACGCCTTCATGCGTCTGTCGGACTGCTCGTGGATCGCCGCAGGCAAGAACGTCGTGATCTCCGGCCCCACGGGCGTCGGGAAGAGCTATCTCTCCCAGGCCCTCGGCTCCCAGGCCTGCGGCCTCGGGTACCGCACCGCCTATTTCAACTGCTCTAAGCTCTTCCAGACGCTCAAGGAGAAGCGATCGACGGGAGGATACCAGCGATTCATCGGGCGCATCGCCAGGACGCCGCTGCTTATCCTCGATGACTTCGGGCTCGTGCCCCTCGACGCTCAGGACCGGCTGGCCCTCCTCGAGATCGTCGAAGACAGGCTCGGCCACAACGCCACGATAATCGCCACCCAGATACCGGTGGCCCAATGGTTCGACGTCATCGGCGACCCGACCATCGCCGATGCGGTGTGCGACCGCATCGTGCCTCAGGCGATCAGGATTCCGCTTTCCGGTGTATCCATGCGGGCTCTACAAGGCCAACGAGAGCAATCTGCCGCTTGCGCCATTCCTGCCACCTGAGTAGACTCCCGTTCAGCAGTCAGCATGATGTAAACAGGTGGCAGGATAACTCCGGAACGGCCGGCAGATTTGAGCGGAATACCCAGAAATGATTCTCTGAATGCAACATATGACTATATAATAATGATGAAGTGTTACATCTGTTCCCATGCTTCATGTAGAGTGCGGATTCAAGAACAAGGTTATTGTGATAAACATAAACAAGATGAAGCAAACCGTTTCCAACAATACAAACAGAACGATAGAGAAGGAATGAACTGGCACAACTTATATAACAACAATCGTTGGAGGAATGCCCGTTCTATATTCCTAAGAAATAACCCACTATGCGTTATGTGTGGACAACCAGCAACAGTAGTAGATCATTCTATTCCTCATAGAGGTAATGAAGAGATATTCTGGGACCAGTCTCAATTGCAATCTCTATGTAGTTCATGTCACGGCATCAAGACTTGTCAAGAAGACTTGGAGAGACGTAGGGATCGAAGAGAAGGACAACAACCTAACTAGTATCGGATGGGGATGTAACAAAAAGAGATGAGTTTTGATTATATACTACTCCCCTCCAATTCTCTAAATATTTACAAAGGAACATGACTCGATTTCGGAGATAACAAACAATGTCTAGACCTCCAATACCTACCGCAATAAAGAAGTACCAGGGAACATATAACGCAACAGTAGACAGGGATCATCACGATGATGAATTCCCCATGGATTCGAACCTTCAATTTCCAGCACCAGATTGTCTTTCTCCTCCCTTAGTTAAAGTGTGGAACAACACAACCAACAAGCTAATGACAGCAGGAGTATTACGCAATATTGATTTGCCCCTACTCGAACAGGGATTTAGAGTCCTCGAGGAAGCATACCTAGTCAATAAGCAGATACAGGATATGCGAGACCTAGAGAAGATAGAACCTTGGACTGATGCACAATTCAACAAGTGGCAAAAACTATCTCAGTCCCAGTCTCGACTCACTACTACGTTGGGATTGATCTTAGGCAAGTTTGGAATGACTCCTTCGGACAGGGCAAAACTATCCTTCACCTTATTGTCTGCTGATGCTATTCCAAAGAAATCCTATAGCCCATTACAGAGGGCAGTAAAGCCTGAGAGTGCTGAATGATAGTTGATCAAGCATTTGAATATGCCAGTGATGTTATATCAGGCAAGGTCTTGGCTGGAAAGTATATCAAACTATCCTGTAAGAAGTTTCTATCAGAATTAAAGAATCAAGATGATTTAGATCACTACTTCAATCAAGATAAAGCAGAAGAAGTATTGGAATTCGTTCAAACATTTAAGCACCATGAAGGAGATCTAGCAGGAACGAAATTTATACTATCTCCTTGGCAAGTATTCTTTGTTGCTAATGTCTATGGGTGGCTAAGGAAGGTAGATAATCAAAGACGATATCGAAAAGCATTACTATATGTGGGTAGAGGAAATGGCAAGACATTCCTAGCTGCCACTCTTGCTCTTTATGACATTGCTACTGAAACAGGAGGACTAGCAGTATCTGTTGCTACCAGTTCAGAACAAGCCGCACTGACATTTGACTACATGAAATTAATGGTTAACGCTCTTGCTGATGACCCTGAGGCATTGGATGAAGATGGCAATCCTATATTCGAAGTATATACAAATGCCATTCTTTGTAGAGGACGCAATTCAAAGTATAGAGTCAAGTCATCATCAGTAGGGAAGATGCAAGGCTTCCATCCTACTCTCCTTATTGCAGACGAGATATCTTCCTACCCAGACACTTATAGAATCATTGATGTAATTGAATCGGGAATGGCAACAAGGAAACAACCTCTTACTTTAATGATTACTACTGGTGAGAGGGATACGCATACCGTTGGCTATTTGGAATTCGAAAGAGCAAAGAAGGTACTGACAAACATTCTGCAGGATGAAACATATTTTGCATTACTCTATCTCATAGATGAGAAGGACAATTGGGCAAATATCAATTGCTTATACAAAGCAAACCCTAATCTCGGAGTATCCATATCACTCAATGAAGTAGAATCTAGATTGAAGGAGGCAAAGATATTCCCTGAGAAGGAAACAGAATTCCGAGTCAAGACAGCAAATACATTCGTCCAAGGAGTCCATTCCTCTATCCCTGATAAGCATGCTGAAGCAGCCAAATCGAAATACACCAAGTACAAGAAAATGCTTACTGATGAATACCTAGCTACCTGTCCATGTGCGGGGGGCATAGACCTTTCAGAACGATATGACTTTACAGCATATACCCTATATTGGTATATCGAGGAATTAAAGTTCTTCTATGCTCGTCACAAGATATACATTCCAGAGAAGCAAATAGAAACAAAGATGCGTAGAGACTCACCTATGATTATGGCCTGGGTCACAGAGAAGTATATAACGGCTACTCCAGGTGATGTAATTGATCAGTCATACCTATTCAAAGACATTGAGGATGATCTTTCAAAGTTCAAAATTAAAGAGATTGGATATGACGAAAGGCTATCGAGTAATCTGGTATTTCATTTCACGGAAAAGTATCCTGACTTGGATGTTCCCTTGGTCTCTATTTCTAACACTATGACGAAACAGAATGAATTTTTAGGAGAGTGGGAAGAAGTCATTGTTACTGACAAATTAATAGATGGGAATCCTGTATTCAGATGGATGGTATCAAACGCAACAATAACCTCAAGAAACGGAATGAAGTTTGTAGAAAAGATTCAAGACAGGAGGGTTAATTCTAGACGTATTGATGCTGTTGATACTTCCATCATGGCCTACAATTGCCTTCTGCCATATATATCTAATAGTACGGATGATCTAAACAACCTCTATGCTTCATGGGGATTTGAGACTAAATAGGATAGGACTAAGCGGATGGCTATATTTAATCGCAAGACAAAGATATCGGAACAAGTACGAAATGTAATTGGAAATATGTTCCCTATCTTTAACAGCTACATTCCAAAATATTTCACCGTTAACACAAACCCGACAGTTCAGACTTGCATTAACCTTGTAAGTAGAACAATAGGCAATATACCACTATCATTGTATTTCCATCGTAAGGGTGGAGGAAGACAAGAGGCTTTCTTTTCTAATGTCTTTGATGTTATTCAAAATCCTTCTGTAGATGAGACTCCTAATCTGTTTTATGCAACACTTGTATCTCATCTATTGACATTTGGAAATGCTTTTCTATTGAAGCAAAAAGACACTAAGGGCAATTTGATTGGAATGCAATTATTCTACCCCGGAGACATGACAGTAACTAGACCTAACGGTATTGGAAAGGTCTATCATTCAATGTCGCAGAATAGAGATTACACATCCAATGATGTTCTGCATATTCCTTACTACCTTGGATATAATGGACTATTGGGATATTCACCATTAACCTATGGAAAGGATGTAATTGATCTCGACAATAAATTGAACGATTACATCTCTTATTATTTCGATAACAGTATTGGCAAGTCTGTGTATTACTCATTCGATCCAGATAAGAAGATAAGTGATATTGAGACATTCTATAAACAGGTAGAGGCATTCAATCAGAAATTCAACTTGGGTACTTCTAATGCTGGCAAGTTTGGACTGGTTCCTCCCGGCACCAAGCTGAATGAATTGAATGCTACATCCAATGCGGAGAGTGATCTTCGAAGTCTAAAGATGATGACGGAGAAACAAATATGCAATTTGTTTCAGGTTCCATATTGCTTGATATCAGAAGAGAATAGATATAACAGCTTGCTTGATCGACAGCTTACATATCTTGCTGATTGCATTAAGCCATTATGTAATTTGATATCTCAATACTTTGCCAAAGGTCTTCTAAACAGTCTTGACTTTAAGTCTATGTATTTCTCCTATGATTATTCAACTCTACTTGAAACCGATACAAAATCAACTATCGATTATATGACGAAGGAACTATTGAACGGAATTCTCTCTGTTAATGAAATACGGGCAGAGCTTGACTTGGATGCATTAGGCCCAGAGGGAGACTATCACTTCATTCCAGTAAACTTACTGCCATTAACTGAAGAGAATATCAAAGCATATATGGCTAGTAATAAAGCACAGGTTGTTCAAACCCAAGCAGAACCTACTCCTCCAATTGATAAAGCAAAACAGTAAACAGGACTAATTGAGAGTAGATCAACAGAAGGTAAAAATGAGAAAGGAACTTAGGGAACTGGTCTTCAAAACCGAAGTCCGAGCATTAGCAGAAGAGGGTAAGCCAAATAGTATTGTTGGCATTATACCTTACAATAAGATGTCTGAAGACTTGGGTGGGTTTAGAGAGGTAATTACTCCTACTGCCTTCAAGAGAACTATATCTATCGGTAATGATATTAAGGCTCTTTATAATCATGATAGCAATTTCGTATTAGGCAGAACAAAGAATTCAAGTCTTTCATTTGCTGATACCGCTGATGGTCTTGTTTGCAGTTGTCAATTGCCTGATACCGATTATGCTAGGAATGCATATAACCTTATCAAAGATGGCTATATAGATACACTATCATTTGGATTCAACTTAATTGAACAAACAGTTGAAGTTGATAAGAACGGAAATCAAACAAATTATCTAACAGAAGTTGCTTTGAGAGAAGTTTCCTTCTGTGTTCCATTTCCTGCTTACCCTCAAACACAAGCTATGGCTAGGAGTATAGTTATGAATAAAAGAAATATTGATATTGAGAAGCTAGAAGCTATTTTAGCTAAGGATGATGACGAGATATCAAAAAGAGATATGACCGCATTAGCGGCGTACATAGATATGCTGAATGACTTAGTAAATGGACCTGACAAGCAAGATGCAGAGGCTGAATTAACCGGAAAAGAAACCGTCATCGACACTTCTTCTTCCACTGATCAGAACACAGGCATACTCGTAATGTTGCAGTCTCTTTATGATTCACTAAAAGCATAACAAAAACGTAATAGGAGAATAATTAAAATGGACGAGAAAGATAAGATCGTTGGTGAAATCAAGAATGAAATTGCCAACCAAGTTAGAAGCACTGTTGGAGAAGCGGTTAAGGCTGAGATGGCTGAAATCGAAAAGAGGTCAGCACCTAGGATTCTTTCCCTCGAGGAAGAGAAAAGAACTGTATACAATAAAGTTGGGGAGGCTCTTAGGGATTCTAAGGTTGGTGATCAGATTAGCTTACGAGCTATTACTGCTAACTCTGCTTCGGTGTCTGTAGTTAATGATGTTGTGACTGCTCTTGTAGACGGTGGCAGAATTACTAGTAGGATTACAACCTATACAGGTTCAGGCATAAATGCGACTGTTCCTGTATTTGCCCCTCACCTTGCCGTGCCTGTGGGAACTACAGAAGGTGCTACTGGTACTTCTTCTGATTCCACTGCTGTACTTGCTGGAAAGCAGCTTGTATTAAAGCCCTGGTATTCCACACTTCCAATCTCTCGTGGTGCTCTTTTAGGTGCCTTCAATATCGAGGCCAAGCTACCTGAGCTTTTCAGGACAGCTTTCAATCAGGCTTTTGATAAGGCTATCCTAATGGGTGCTGGTACTGGTAACGATGCTCTCGGAGTATTTACTGTATCTGCTTCTGGTGTACCTTCTGGTCAGAATATTGTTGCTGGTCAGGCTACTTCAGTTAAGTGGGCAGACCTTGCTAAGCTTGCTGTTACTATTCTTGGCACATTCAATATGCCTGATGATGGCAAGGCTGCTATTGTTGTAAGCCCAACTGTTATGAACAGCGTTCTTGCTGATGCTACTGCTGGTACTGATCCTTACAGATATGCCTATCTAGCTAATCAGACAATTCTAGGTGTTCCAATAATTATGTCCAGCTACGCCCCAGCCACTCTTACTACAGGATTAACTGTTGCTATCGGTGGATACTTTGGCCACTATGCTATGGCATTTGCTGATGACCTTATAATTGAGCCAGTAAGAACTGTCGGTTCTGATAACATCACTTATCAGTCATTCGTATATATGATGGGTACTCCTTTGGTTGGAACTTCTTTCAACCGACTTATTCTAGCGTAATCTCCCTGATGTAAAAATAAGGGACTGCCTAGGATCAAATTTCCATGGCAGTCCCTACTTGAAGGTGATGATAGATGTCGATAATAACAGTTACAGATTTCAATACATTTACTGGTGCTAACACAGATAATCCATCTCAGTCTCAAATTTTCATTGACAGTGCAGAAAGCATCCTTAAACTCTATTTAGGATTCGATCCATCTAGTCAAATATACACAGAGACAATAGATGGGTACGCTAGCCAAAGTATTCAGGTATCAGCAAAACCAATCACACTAATCACATCTATCACCATCGATTCTATTTCGCAAGCAGTTGTCAATTTTTATTCGGATGACGAGAACATTGCATATAAACAAAATGTTAAGGTATTCACTTCTGGCATTCAAAACATCGTTATCAATTATACTGCGGGATATACGATTGTACCTCCTGTGATGAAGTCTACAATATTAAGAATAGCAGGATTGCTCTATTCAGAGAGTAATGGGTCAATCGGAGTAACTTCTAAGTCATTCGATAATGGTTCTACTCGCACATTCTTTAAGACCACTAACTTTGATCCTTACTTAAATCCTCTGCAGCCATACAGACTCTATAAATTGATGCTGGTCTAAATGCTTATAGATATGAAGGTCGAGTTCAGTACAATTCGAGGCAGAATTGAGGCACTTCAACTCGAATTGAATAGTCATAAGATTCAAGGGAAACTGCTTGCTGGTATTGGTACTGTAATCAAGAAGATAATTAAGAAGTCATATTCTCACTTTCTGAAATCTATAACTGGTAATCTTCTTAATAATGTTAAGCGCTTTGTAAGAAAAGACAAGAAAAGCGTAATCATATATTCCGCTGCTTATGAAAACAAAATCCAATATGGATTCGTTCAAGCTAAAGGTGCATCCATTCTACCCAAGTCCGATAGTGTTATGAGGTTTAAAACCTCAGACGGTAATTGGGTTACATCGAAGGGATTTAAGATTCCTGCAAAGCCTTGGGTACAAGTAGCTGAAGACTATCCAGAAAGCACCGCTTGTCAAATTCAGGTAGATAAGATCATCCAGAAAGAAATTAATAGGATTGTTAACTCATGATTGATCGCATAGTTCAAAATCTTAATACATATATAGCTTCTAACATAAATACCTACTGTACTCAAGTAGGAGTACCTACAATTGACTCTTCAAATGTAGTTTACGGAATCCCCGACTTTGAAAAGAATCAAAAGTCGGTATTGTTCTTTTATTTGATAGGACCAGAGACAGACGCTCCATTGTCTACCCAATCGAAGACTGTTGAAGCTGAATTGACTTTTTACATCGTTGTAAGAGGAGACACACTCTCTAATCTTAACACAAAGTGTATGAGTTATGGTTCTGCGTTTGAGAAACTATTAAGAGCTGATTTAACTTTAGCTGGATCAGTATTCAATTCAATAATCACAGAAAAAGAATATTCAAGTGATGAGAAGGCATACAAGATCGTTGTGAAGATAACAGACGAGGAACTTCTATAGGACTAATTACCTATAGTGGGAGATATCATAATGGCAAAGAAAACAAAGATAAGCATTAAAATGAAGGGTAACTATCAGAGTTATCTCTTTGGAGAAATATATGAACTTGAACCAGAAGAGGCTATGCCCTTAGTAGTTCTTGGATACGCCGACAAAGTAGAAATTGAACTAGTTAATAACAGTGAGGTAATGTAATGGCTTATAATGTTGGGGCAGGAGCCCAGATTCAAATCGGTAAGGAATCCGTATGGGGAACTTCAGTTACTCCAACTATCGAAACAATATGGACTGCAGAGTCTATTGATGCCAAAACTACCAGGGCTGATGAAGGGAATCTATTAGCTTCAAAGAGTCCTATGGCAAGAGACCTTACTACAATTACTGTCGATGGTTCTATTTCTCTTATTGCTAGGCCAGAACCAATGGGAGCAATATGGAAGTGGGCATTAGGTGGTACTGATTCAGTAACAGTTAATGATGGTGCAATTTCCGGTTATGACAAGCACGTTATTGTGGCTGCACTTCCTACTGATACCATGCCATCCTATACAATGGTAATTAACAGGAAGCAAGCTGTAAAGAAGTACTCTGGAGTCAAGGTTAATACTCTTAAGCTTTCTGCAAAGACAGGAGACTATGTAAAGATTGATCTTGGATTGAAGTGCAAGGATGAAGCAACTGGTTCTACAACTGGATTAACAGCTTCTTCTGCAAAGCCATATAAGTGTGTAGGAGCATCTTTAACTCTTGGTGGTACTACATACGATATTAGTTCTATCGATTTCACGATTGATAATAAGCTTCAGGATATGCCCAATACTTTTAGTTCTGGATTATACAAGCCTGAGCCAATTCAAGGTACAAGGGAATTCACTTTCGATATCGAGATGCCTTACGATGCAAATGCAGAGACATTGAATGCGACAAACGTATTTACAGACACTCTTGTATCAACTGCTATTCTCACTCTTCTATCTCCATCATATGTTACTGGCACATCTCAGTATAAGTCAGTCATAACTCTAAACAATGTAGTAATAATTGATCAGACAAATAACGTTTCGGGTACGGGTGTTATCACAGCCAAGATAAAGGCAATGGCTTTATCTATTGGGGCAACTGAGCCAGTGTCAGTAGCAGTATGGGATGGTCAGTCAACTGCTTACTAAGGAATCAAATTAATGTACGTCAAGAACGATAATTTTCTTATTAAGTTTTCTATCAATTTCGGTAATCTTCTAAAGTGTGAAAGGGATGAAGATGCATCCATTATGCTTAGGGAGCCTAGAACTAAGGATACAATCAAAATTGAAGATTCAAAGAACAAGGGAACAGAACAGCTATTTGCCACATTCAAAGAGATAGTACCATCCTTGTTTATCGATCATACCTTCTTCAAGACCGAGTCGGAAAAGATGACACCAGAAGAAGTTATCGAACTTCTATTTGAGAGAACTGATCTTACAATTAGGCTTTTAGAGGAATATACAAAGAACGTAAATTTTACATCAGCCCCGAAGACAGAACGGAAATAGAGTTTATCTCGGGGATGATATTTGACCGTCAATTTGATCCAGACGTCTACGATGATTATAAAAAGTGGATACCCTGGATCAAAGAGGTCTTCCTCCCATCAATTGATGATAAAGGCTTTATAAAGCCTCTATTTGAACCTCTGGGTACTTTGGAACAACCCTTTATTACAATGTCGATCCTTCATGTAATCCAATACATCTATTTTCAAAAGCATGCTTCTCCAATCTAAAAAGGTAACATATCTATGGCCCAAGGAAAAATAGTAGTCACAGCTGAGGATAAGACTCAAGAAGCACTCTCATCCGTACAGAAGAATTTCCTAAATGTGGGTCATGCTGTAGAGGAGATGGGCAAGAAGTTTTCTAATGCTGTAGGCATATTAGCAGTAGTCGAAGCATTAAAGAAGGCTGGAGAATTTGCAATTGATTGCGTAAAGGAGTTTGGGAACATGGAAAGAACCATGATCCAACTCAAGACTGCATTTGGGGATAATGAAGCTTCATTCAGGAACATGAACGACCTGATTGAAGAGATGTCTACTAAGACTCTTTCCTCTAAGGATGATGTTGAAAAGCTTGTTGCAGAACTAGCCTCATTAGGAAAGTCTGATTCTCAAATAAAGCAAATAACAGAAGCATCTGTAGCACTATCAAATGTAACAGGGAAAGACCTCAACTCATCCATGCTCTTAATCAATGCCACTTATGATGGTACTGCAGGTAAGCTTGGAAAACTAATACCTGAAATAGGCAACCTAACAAAGAATCAACTAGAGGCTGGTGGGGCAGTAGATATCCTTAACTCTAAATTCGGGGCTATTTCAAATTCCATGAGTACAGGTATAGCACAGAAGTTCTCAAATCTAAGCAAGTCTATAACTGAATTCAAAGAAGAACTTGGTGCAGACATGGCTCCTAAGATTTCACCTATTGTAGATTGGATTAGCAAGATAGCTACTTCATGGGCAAACAATATGAGAGTCATGAGAGAGTATCGAGAAGCTGAAGCTGGTTATGCTCTTGAGAAATCAAATGAAGACAAATTGAAAATTGCACTTGGGCAACAGCTTATGGTGCAACAGGATATGCTGGCTAGGTCTAGACTACTTGCTGCTAAGATGAGTGACTTTACTGGAGGAGTTACTCCAACCAGCACAAAAGACATTAACAACACTCTTCAATTCATGGGTCGACAACAGGAATACAAGGACATTAATGGAACTGGTGGGCTTAAGGATAAGTTTGAAGAGTTAGCAAAGCAAATCAAAAGTCTAGAAGATGCCCTTAAACCAAACAAAGGAAGTACTGGTGGGAACCTTTTAGAACCTAATGAAGCATATAGCATTCATGGAAACGGAACTCTATTTGGTGATAGAGGAATGGGTGGATTGAATGGTGATCAAGCCGCAATATTAAACGAGTTCGATAAAGAGAGGATTATTGGAGGAACCAACTTAAGCAGCTTGGGTGCATCAGGGGAACTTATGGGTTCTCATCCCAGGCTTGGAAGTGATTATCTCTCTGCAGGAGCATCAGGGGAACTTGGAGGAGGGCATCCTGCATTAGGTGGATTAGCCGCATTGCTAGAACCTTTGACTTCTGCCTTTGGGCCTCTGGTATCAGCAATACAACCTCTCATTAATATCTTCATGTCTGCCAACCCTGTTATGGGTGCATTGATGCCAATAATTCAAGGCTTTATATCTGTAGTCGGACCAGCAATATCTGCTGTCATAAAACCCTTGTTTGATGCTTTGTCAAATGTCGGTGTTATGTTGGGTAAAGCAATACTGCCTATTCTTCAAGCTATCACGCCGATCTTCAATATTCTTGCTAATATCATAGGGATTGTTTTAACACCTGCTATAGCATTGCTATCACCGTTTATAGACATGATTACGATGCAACTGCAACTAATGGAACCAGTACTTAAGGCACTGGAAATTGCAATAATCATTATGACTTCTCCATTGAAGTTCTTGGCCGACTTATTTACATGGATAGGTACAGTATTCCAAACGGTTGGACATAACATCGCAGAATTCGCAAATCATATATTAGATCCATGGAATGCTCATTACTCTGGAGTTGGTGATTTTAGTTCGGATGCATTTACTGGACTTGCTGGTGAGATAGCCAAAGCATGGGCAGAAGACCCAACTTCGAATTTATCTGCTTATGGAACTGGAACTGGATCGTCTGGAAGTTCAGCTGCCACCTATCAAGGTGCACCAACAGTGAATGTCTATATAACCAATAATGCTCCTCTAGTTTCTGATTCATCTTTGGATAGCTTTGCAGAATTTATAGAAGTACGTATCAATCAAAAGGCAAGGTTTGCGTAATGGCTATTTCATTCAATATCTATCTCAATTCCACTTGGTCTGATATTACACAATACGTAGTCAAAGAAAGCTTCAAGGTCGAAGAAACCCTTTATACTGATTTATCTCCAAATTCTAATACGGCATCATTTTCTGTGTTCTCAAATACCTCCCTGGTCAACAGTCTCATAATCAATAAGGCACCGATCAATGTAGAAATAAAAGATGGTTTAACTTATTACTTCAAAGGAATTCTTGCTCCAACTTATAAAGAGAGCATTTATGGTAATGGGATATCTGTTGTTCAATTGACTGTCGAGGACTATACAAATACAAAGCTGAAGAAGCTTATCAGGACATCATTCAGACTCACGGGATTTAAGGTTTGCGATACTTCATCCACCTCTACCTCAATCCTGCATTATCTAGCAACTGCCGCTGGTGTATCTCTTGATGCCTCTGTATTGACTATCAATATCGTAGTTCCCGATTTATGTGTACTTGCGGAAGACAAGAAAACCTATTACGAAATACTAAAGGATGTTCTCTTCGAGGCAACGTACTCATTCTATTTTACTGCTGATGGATATCTAAAATTATATCAGTGGGGGCAAGCTACAGTAGTAGGCAATTCAAATGAATTTGATTATTCAACTACAACAGATATCCTTGATAAGGTAGAGAACAACAAGATCATAGAGAAATATGATGAGGTTGTTGTCAATTATGATAAACTTATCCAGAAGACTGGCATTACATTATTCGAAGACACAAATGGAGCAACTGGTGTACTGCCATGTTACATTCCAGTAAATATTCTTGACTACTATCCAGTAGGAAGTGGAACAAAGACTGTATACTCAGAATATAAGAATGATGCCTATGATATTGTTTCTGCTACCGCTGCTTCATTGTCCACTGTTGTTGATGGAGCAATAACACTTCAAACGGCTCTTACGAATTATGGAAGGAAAGGAAGCTTCTCTTACAAGAACACTTCAGGATCAACCAAGTATATTACCAAGATGAGAATTGTAGGTGATGCCTATGTCAAATCTGATTCTTGTACTCTAAGGTACACAATCAATCCTCAACTTGAGACGTCACTGGAATACAATTGCAAGTATCTTTATGATGATAACAATACTGCTATATTAGGTGTGGCACTTCAACAGTATTATACATTTGCTGATTTCACTTCTACTCTCGGTTCAACCAAGAACTTTGCTATAGGCACTTTGGTTAAGTTTAATGACACAAAGGTGACAAATTCTACTATTTGGCTTCGCATTATAAAAAGAACATACGACTACTATGGCCTAACAAAGGGAAGATATCAGTATGTCTGCGAAGGAGTGGGGGAGTACAATTATTCTGGAACCCCTACCTCTAATGTAGTTATTACTGCAGCTATTCCTCCCTCACCATCTTCAACCCTTACAACCCTTCTATCTGATTACACCAGACAGGATGATATCAAGGGGACACTAGTATCTGGTGTAATAAAGACCAACAACTATTTAGCCTCTACTGCAGGATTTATACTTAATTCCGATGGAACTTTTGAGTTCAATAAGGATAGTACACACAGACTTTACTATGATGGTAGTACCCTTACACTATTGGGTAATATACAAGCCACTTCAGGAACAGTAGGAAGCTGGAATATCAATACAGCCTTGTATAGTGGCAAGACTTCATTATCAAGTACTGTAGCTGGCATCTATATAGGAACTGATGGCATAAGTGCTGGTGCCACGGGAGCCCCTACTTTTTCTATTACCTCTGCTGGTGCCTTGATGGCTACCAATGCCACAATAACAGGCTCTATCACGGCAACCTCCGGTAGCTTCACAGGAGCAGTATATGCCTCCTCCGGAAGTTTCACGGGAAGCATAACGAGCTCTTCTGGTACTATCGGAAACTTCACATTAGGCACAGCATTATATTCAGGGAGCAAGTCGAGTCTTACTGCGGCTTCCACTGGCATCTATTTAGGAACGGATGGAATAGCTATAGGCTCTGGTGGATATAATGCGGCTTCATTATTTGCTGAAACCTCTACGGGAAATTTCAGCCTTGGAAGTGCCTTGACCTACTCAGGCTCTACATTGACCATTGCCACAAACTTCATAGTGACTGGTACAGCTTCCATTTCAGGTTGGATATTAGGTAGCAATCTTCTATCAAGTGCGGGTACATCTAACTCAATCCAGCTTGACCAAGGCAACGCAAGGATAAGCATTCTTGATGGCACCTACAATGGCTCTAACTATTCTACAGCCGCAAGGGTAGTAATGGGCTACCTGAATACTCTTCCCAAGAATAGTGGCTCTGGCAACTGGGGCTCTACTGACTTTGGATTTTGGGTTAAGCCGGGAAACACTGTATTCATTGATGGGGCATTGAATGTAAAGAATGGAGATTTGATTTCCTCTGATGCCAACATAAAGATATTGTCAAGTGGAAATGAGATACTGAGGTTAGGAACTGATACTACAAACTATGGATTACATTATTATTCCTCTGGAACATTGATAGGACAGATGAGGTTTGATGCCAATGGGTATGTACTCTCCTCAAAGCCAATATTCTCAAACAATACCCTCTTGAACAGCTTTATCCTTAACTCAAGTGGTGCCAACTACGGTTATGTAATGAACACAGCGGCTAACACTTGGGCATTAGGTTATGGAACTACCTATACCACTTTAGGCACTGCGGCTTTGACTTGGAATAGCTCAGGAAATATAACCATAGCAGGAAACTTAACCGTAAGCGGTGGAACTGTTACGGCTACTACATTTGCTGGAACTGCTACCAATGCTAACGTATTGCCCGCACAAGGTTGGGTAACAAATGCTCTTACTACCTTTCAGCAAACTACGGCTAATACCTACCAATATAGGGGAGAAACTTCAACTGGTGGGCCAACAGGAACATGGTGGATGGTAGAGAACTTAAGGCATTCCAATGGGACTAATTATTGGGGACCTCAGATATTCTGGGGTTGGGAAGATAATGCCTGTGAGCTTTATGTATATAACTATTCTGGTGGTACTAATACAGCAACTGCCAGATTTCTAAATACAAGGAACTATAATAATTATTCACCAACCCTAACAGGAACGGGAGCAACTGGAACTTGGGGTATAACAGCTTCATATATTACAAGTCAAGCAAACTCAGCTACAATAACCTGCTCAGCTTCTGTTGTAGGAAGCTATATAGTTCAGAGAGATGCCAACGGTTACATATTTGGAAACTACTTTAACTGTAGTGATGATATATCCACTGGAACAGTGTCTTATTTAATGGGAAAGTTTGGAGATAACTATTTAAGGTCGGCTACTGCCGCAAAGGTAGCGGCTTTTATTTCTGGGCAGACAATGAACATAAGCGGTTGGGCAACAAGTTCAGGTCAATCTGAAGCCGTTAAAACACATACCGCATATACAGGGCCAACGTATCTTACTGGAGTTAATATTTATACAGATGGCACATATCAAGCCCTCCAAACTAATAGCCCAGTCTATATGAGTAATGGAACAATATATGCCACGGGGTTAAGTTTGACGGGCTCTATAACAGTAAGTGGAGGCTATATATATGGCCCCAATACATCTCCATCATTGGCAACAGTAACTGTACCCGCAATGTTAAATGGGGCTTGTTATCGTATCGTTGCCAAGATAGCTGGCAATACACTGTTAACTCAAGTATTTGTTTATAGAAATGATATTTCTGGTGTAACCTACGTCCGTGGAACTACAGCAGATGGAACATATAGCATAAATATCACAATAACATCAGCTACTTCTGTTAACATTACAAGTGGTTACTCTGTACAGGGAATAGTTTCAATACAACAAGTAGGATAAAGGAGAACTAATAATGGCACTATTAAAGACAATCAACACAAGCATAGGTATTGATGCTGAATACAGCGTACTTTCCTATGAAATAAACAAGGTGGATAAATACCTACAGGCTAACTTGGCTATTTACCTTAATCAGGCTTCAAGGGAAGCTGGAAAGAAACCAGCAGATAGAAGTGGGTACTTTCTAATCCCAAACGAAGCCTGGGAAAGTGTTTATTCTGCTAGTGGTAATATCGCAGAGGCTGTATATGATTGGGTAATAGCAAACAAATCAGAATATGAAGGGGCAGCAAAGGTATAATTCAATCTTACTAATTAGCTATGGGAGATAGTTTGATTTATGAAGATAGCAGAAATAATTACAGCATATGAGTGCCTGGCAGAGATTGTTAAAGAACGAATAAAGTCCGATGTGGCCTTTCGTATTGGCCTAATGTCAAAGAAACTCGAATCAGAGTATAAGTCCTATATGATAAAGAAAGATGAATTGATTGCTCAATATGGTGAAGAGATTGAGGGACAAAAGAGCATCAATCAAAAGTCTCCTAAATGGGCAGACTTTGTGAAGGAATTGAATCTCATTCTTGAAACAGATATCGATATCCATGCCTACACAATTAAGCTAAGTCTATTGAAAGACCTTGAATCAGTTGGTCACCACATCCTTGGTATTATGCCACTCATAGAAGACGACGTTACAGAAGAGAAGACTGTCTAGTTTCCCCTCTCATTTCAAAATAAAGGTAAAAACAGCTATGGACGAGAATCTATTAGAACTCATTAAGACAGTTGCTAGGATAGAGGCAAAGCTCGAGGTTATTGATGAAATCAAACAGGATATCAAGGACCTGAAAGACGCTAATCTTCATGTGAGAGAGACCCTTGGAAAGGATATCGAATACAAGTGTGATGATTGCGAACCTATGAAGATGATAACAACCCATATAGAGGATGCAAAAGAAGCATCGAAATCTACATGGAATTGGAGCCAGTTCATCGTTACAACATTGATATCGCTTGGCACATTGATGGTGTTGTTATTAAAGAGAGGAAAATGACTCGAAAAACTAAATGGAAGTCTACTACATGGCTCGTTACAGTATGGGCTGTAGCGATCCTTAGTTACTGCATAGTGAGACAATTGAACGCATCTTGGATGTCTGCTGTACTTCCTATTCTTGCTGGTATCATAGTTACTTATGTTGGTGGTAATAAGGCAGTTGATTATAAGCATGGTCCTGAAATGAGAGATGAGAATAAAGGATGACAGTAAATGAATTAGTTATTCGTATTCGTAATTATACTCTTGCTTTCGAGTTTGGCGTGGATCAGTTATTTTAAGTCAGGTAATCGTAGGTGAGATGGCAATCCTTGTTGTTCACCATTAAGTACGAAGCCAATCATTCTTTGTAACTCATCTATAGCTTTTTCGAATTTGCTTTGCAAATCAAAAAGAATTGATAAAGGTTCTTTATCTGAGGAGCTTGAATAGATGTATGAACATATCGAATCTCTTAGGTCCTGTACTTGATTCCATAAGTATGTGAGTTTTTGGCTATCAAGATAGATACAGGATTTGATTGAGGTAAAATCATAATCACGAGTGGCATAATAGATTCGTTCATCTGTCCCACTGATATCAAAGAACTCAACGTTATGAATTAGATTTATATAGACCTGACAAGAATGATTTACTGTCTTCTTAAGAAGCTCTAGCTCAGCAAAAAGATTTCGTAAAGGTTGTTCTTGATGTTGCTTTTTTTCTTTTTCTTCTTTGCGCCGCTCATCTTGTCTTGTTATTCCCCTATTGATAAGCTGTTTGATGGGATCAACTCCAAGAGTCAATACAGACCCTAATGCAATTGGTAGAAAGTTTAGCAAAGTAGTCCATACTGTTGTCGGATCTGCCATACATCCTCCGCAAAAATATTATCATGCTTGGGTATAGTAATAATTAGAAGATAGACTAGTTCATATTAAACATCTTCTCTGCCTGATAATAATAGAGAACTGCGTCTTCATAGAAGTCGTTCCAATACATTTCCATTTCGGTTCCCGACTGTCCATTTGTAGGATCGAAGTACTGACCATTGCACCTGACAATTGCGTGCCAAATTATTCCAGACTTTGGTTTCAACAACACTAGCCTGGAAGCTGTTCCTAAAGAATCGTATACTATCTTCATAACAAGAAGGGACATATCTCGACATACGCCTTTCTTCAATGCTAATGTTTCACTTGGAGAATGCCATCTGTTATCGTTATGCACTACATAAGTTATATTCTTGTATACCCATGTATTTGCTTCTTCAATTGAATTAACTTTTGGTTCAGCTAAGGGCTGTGAATATCCTAGATGGGTAATAGCAAGAAATGTGACGCATATAAATAAGGTGCGAATAAGGTGATTCATAACCCATTCTCTTTTAGATATTCGTTGAGAAAATCATCCATTATTTCGTCGATTGCATTCAATACCGCTTGAGGGTGTTGTTTGGCAATAAGTCCGTAGCGGCTACCACCCCATGCTGATTGTGTGTTAGCGTAAAGTTTTCCAGCAACAGAAAAGCTTAGGGGCCGATTATAATCAATGGTAATGTCAGTGATATAGGCATTATCAATACTCTTTACTTTTAGAAAGTCTAAATTGACATATATCCAGCCTTGATCTGCGAGATGCCACATATCAGGCGTTGTATCAAGAGATTTTCTGCTAACTATAGGTGTCAATCCAGCTTGCCTGAGTCTTAATTCAATTTTTGTCGAAATGCGTTCATTATCAATATTCAGTTCAGCAGCTTCTTTAGGCAAGTCATTTAGCCTTACAATAATTGTCTTGCTTCCATTTGTAAACAAAGCACTATGTCCATCTTTAGCTTGTGAAAATGTTGGTTGGAATTGCGCAAAGACAGTCAACGGTAAAATACTTAAGAACAATGAGATAGATATCTTTTTCACTTGTGCTCCTATATTTTCCTGAATTATAACAAGGTCTATCCAGAATACAAGATGTGTATCATAGAGTTCCTGTCTTTAGGCATATAGAGTAAGATTGTGTTATGGGTGCTGGACGATCCTTCCAAGTGACGATGAGACGGACAGAGAAGGTGCCTGTCTATGTTGAAAAGAATATATATGCAATACGCTATGCAAAAATGCTAAAAGATATTCAGAACTCCTTCTACGGCGTGCTGGGCGCCGAGGGCTGCCGCTACGCGCGCACCGAGATAGCGGGGGCCATCACCTCCTTCGGCAAGAAGTTCCTCGTGGCGGCCAGGGACTTCTTCGAGGCCAGGGGCAGGCGCGTGCTCTACGGGGACACCGACTCGGTCTTCGTGCTCTCCGGGGCGGGGGAGGGGGCGGGCTACGGCGAGCTCATGGCCGCGGGCTCGGCCGAGGCTGTGGAGCTCAACGCCGAGATCGCCCAGCGGATCAGGGCCGAGTACGGCCTCGACTCGCTCCTGCGCATCCGCTGCGAGAAGGCCTACTCCCGTTTTCTTATTCCGCGCCTCAAGAGCCAGGCGGGGGAAGGAGGCCGGGGCAGGTCCAAGGGCTACGCGGGGCTCCTCCTCTGCCCCGACGGCTCCTCGATCGTGGAGGTGAAGGGCATGGAGGCCGCCCGCTCCGATTTCACCCCCCTCGCCCGCGACTTCCAGGTCGCCCTCCTCGGCCTCGTGTTCGCTGGCGCGGGCGAGGAGGGGCTGCGCGAGTTCTGCCGCTCCGAGGAGGCCGCCCTTAAGAGCGGCGAGCGGGACGGCAAGCTCGTGTACCGCAAGACCCTCAGGCGCCAGGCGGACGACTACGCCTCCGAGACGCCGCAGGTGAGGGCTGCACGGCTCATGGGCTGGACGGCCAGGAGGGGCAGGGTGTCCTATGTGATGACGAGCCAGGGGGCGGAGCCCAGCCTCTCGAGGAGCGACTCGGCCCTCGACTACGCCCACTACATAGAACACCAGCTTCTCCCCATAGCCGCCTCGATAGCCGACGCCATAGGCCTCGACGCGCGTTCATGGCTCGCTGAAAGCTCCCAGTTCGAACTCGACCTTTTCCGCCCCTCGGGTTGATGCTATAGTCGCCTCGGCACGGTTGATGGGTCTTCGGGGAGGGTCAATGCCGCCATCTCGTTTAATTTACGTGAAGTTTACGAAGAGGGATCGCGAGGACATCGCAAAAGTCCGGACTTGTCTATATGTTTATTTCCCTATGAGTCGCATTCGAACGATTCTGGGCTTCGCGCTTTTCCTTCCCCTCGCGGGGCTCGGCGCGCAGGCGGCGAAGGACACAGGCCTTGAGGTCCTCACTCTAGAGCAATGCCTCCAGGCAGCCCTCGCAAAGAGCGATAGCGGCGCCATCCTCGAGAAAAACCTCAAGATAAGCCAGGCCCAGTATAAGCAGATCGTGGCGAAGAACAGCCTTTCGCTCAACGCGGGCCTTAGTGGCGGCGCGACGGGCGGTCTGGGCAACACGGCGCTCCTGTCCGCGAATGCCACCGCCATCGGCACCAGCACTGACTATTCGACGGCGATCCCTTTGAACTATTCCGGATCCGTCTCCCTCAACGCGGCCTCCACTAGCCTGGTCCTGGGGGGAGGGGGCTCGTTCGCGACCGCGGGATCGACGGATGTGAGCGTGAGCACCTTCAGCCTTGCGCTGTCCCAGACTGTCTGGGACGGCTATCCCGGAGGAGTCGCCAAGGCCAATGTAAGGCAGGGCCTCCTCAATCTCCAGAACGCGGAACTCGCCAACGATGCGAGCAGGCTCGGCTTGGCCTACCAGATAAGGCAGGCCTACTATACGATGCTGAGCGCCCAGCGCAACCTCGATGTCTACGCGCGGAATCTCGAGCTTCAGACCTCTGCCCTTGCCCAGGAGCAGGCGCTTTATGACCTGCAGCAGGCGGTGGACGTAGATCTCCAGACCGCGAAGATCAACAGGATGAGCGCCGAGATAGACCAGAAAAACGGGAAGGTCGCGCTCGACGCGATCCGCAAGGCGCTGGCCAATCTCGTCGGCCTTCCGATGGACGCGCCCTTCCTAGTGGCCGACACTCCCGATCCCAAAGTATCCATCCAAAGCCTCGAGGAGGCCAAAGCGACAGCCCTTGGGACACGCGTCGAGCTCAAGCAGCTGGACGTGAACCGCAGGATAGCGGCAGTCCAGCTCGGCCTCATAAAGGCCCAGACATCACCGACGGTCGCCCTCACCGGCGCGAGCTACTGGCTGAACGGGCTCAATGCCTACCCCGCCCTCGGCGCCAACATCGACCAGAACGCGATGACGATAAGCCTGGGCGGCAAGATCGGTCTCCCCATCCTGGACTCGGGCTCCGCGGCCTACTTGGCCGAGGCCAACCGCTACCAGCAGAGCGTCTATGATTTTCAGGGGGACCAGCTTCGCAGGAGCATCGCGCTCGATGTCGAGAACGCCTATCAGGCGGTCCAGCTGCAGAGCCAGCGTCTCGAGCTGTCCAACCTGACGGCGGACAACAGCGCGGACCAATACAATCTCAAGAAAATCCAGCGACAGTACGGCACCGCGACGAACCAGGATGTCCTGGCCGCCACAGTCAACATGGTGAACGCGAGCAACGCCCGCGCAGCGGCGCGAAACGCCCTCGAACTCGCGATTCTCCAGCTTCAAAACGCCATGGGCCTGTAGGAGACCAGCATGAACCATTCACGGACCTCCGCCATCCGCGCCAGCATAGCAGTTGCCTTCGCCGCCCTGGCCCTGGCCGGCTGCGGCGCCGCAAAGGGGGGCGCTCCCGCCGCGCAGGTGCCCGCAGCCACGAGGACAGGGGGAGCGGCAGGCGGCAGCATCTCCGTCATGGCCCTCGAGGCGCCCGAGGGGCCGCTCATGGTGGTGAGCGACACCACGGGAACCGTCAACCCGCTAACCCAGAGCAGGGTGGCGGCGCAGATCGCTGGGACGGTGGCGAAGATAGAGCATATGGCCGGAGACTGGGTCAAGGCAGGCGACACGGTCATCCAGCTGGATGACACTCAGCTCAGGCTTTCTGTGGAAACCGCGAAGTCGGCGCTCGCGAACGCGAAGATCGTCCTGGCCACCAACGAGGACACGACAAGCCAGGCCAATCCCAAGCTCACGCTCCAGGTCCAGTCGGCCGAGGCGACCCTGTCCTCGGCCCGGAAGAATTTCGACTCGGCCCAGGCCCTGTTCAAGGTGGGAGGCGCGACCATGTCGCAGGTCGACGCAGCCCAGAGCCAGCTGCAGTCGGCGCAGGCCAATCTCGCCTCCATAAGGACCGATCTGGACCAGAACCAGAAGGCGGGCAGCCAGAGCCTGGCCATGCTCAGGATCGCGGTGGACCAGGCCGCTAACCAGCTAAAGCTGGCTGAAGTGTACCTGCAGTACGCCGCGGTCAAGGCGCCCTTCGCGGGACAGATATCGGTAGTCAGCGTCAATCCCGGCGAGTATCTCGGCGTCAACACGACTGCGTTCGTGCTGGTCAGCCCGGAGAAGGAGATAGACTTCAACGTCCCCCCGCAGGACGCCTCCCATCTCGCAGTCGGCAGCAAGCTCGATTTCTCCATTGAGGGCAGGACCTATCCGATCACGTTGAGGCAGCCGCCCTCCGCGCCGGTCGGCGGGATGGTGCCGATGGTCGCTTCGGCGCCGGCCTCCTTTCCCGTCGCGTACGGAGCGGTGGGGACTGTGAGCTACTCCCTCACGATCGCGCGAGGCATACTCCTTCCAATTGCCGCCCTCCAGACCAACGAAAACAGGAATTATGTATTTGTCATTGAAGGCGGGAAAGCCACGAAGCACGACATCATCATCATCGCCGAGAGCGGGGTCACAGCCGCCGCATCCGGCATCCCCGGCGGCGCGCAGGTGATCGTCAATCCTCCTCCCGGCCTGCTCAACGGTTCGCCGGTCGAGGCATTCAAGTCGGGGACAGCGAAGCCATGAGCACGCTGCGCGACCTCGAGGCGAAGATATTCAGCAAGATCAACCCCGCGATCAAGTTCTCGGTGACGCGCTATGTCCTCGCCGTCGGCGTGTTCGTGGCCATAGTCGTCTTCGGCCTCGTCTCGGCCTCGAGCCTGGGGGTCGACCAGCTCCCGACGATCAACATCCCCGTCGTGATCATCAGCACTATATATCCCGGGGCGACGCCCTCCGTCGTGGACGACCAGATCACCCAGGTCATAGAGAACACCGTCTCCACGATAAGCGGCATCACCGACATCAACTCGTCGAGCCAGACCGGTTCTAGCATCGTCATCGTGAACTTCGACCAGAGCTCAGACAAGAACTCCGACGCCAACCAGGTGGCCTCCCAGGTCTCGGCCGCGATAAAGCAGCTCCCCCCGGGCGTCAACGCCCCTACCGTCAAGACCTTCGATCCCAACTCGGCGGCCGTCGTCCAGCTGGGCATCAGCGCCAAGGGCGCCGGTCTGGACGACGTATCCAGCTACGTCTCGAACGACCTCCTGCCCATCCTCGAGCGCGTTGTCGGCGTCGCCAACATAACCACGGACGGCGCGCCGACGAGGCAGTTCCAGGTCCTGCTCGACCCGAACAAGCTGCGCGCATTCAATCTGACGCCGCAGGCGGTCTCCTCAGCCATCGCGACCTCGGCCATCAACACCTCGATCGGGACCATCAGTCACCGGCGCAACGTCCTTAGCTTCTCGACGGTGGACATCCCCACCGACCCCGCCTCCATCTCCAAGCTCCTCGTGGATTCTATCCACGGCGTCAGCGTGGGCGATGTCGCGAACGTCAGGCAGACCGCGAGCGTCGACAGCTACGCTCGGGTCAACGGGAACCCCGTGGTCCTCGTCAATGTCCAGAAGACCACCGACGCGAACACCGTCTCAGTCGTCCACAATGTCGAGAAGCTCATGGCCAAGACCAAGCTGCCGCAGGGTTATTCCTACGTAGTGAGCTACGACTCCACGGGCCCGATATCGGCCTCGATCTCGAACACCTTCAGCGAGCTGATCATCACGAGCATCGTCGTGGCCGTGATCGTGCTGCTATTCCTCGGCAAGCTGAACACCGCCCTCTCGGTCATCCTGGCCATACCCATAGCCCTCTCGGCCTCGCCCATCCTCTACAAGCTCTGCGGCTTCAACTTCAACCTAGTCTCCCTCCTCGCCCTCGTCAGCGCGATAGGCATCGTTGTGGACGACTCCATCGTCGTGTCGGAGAACGTCGAGCGCTACAGGAAGATGGGCTTCACGCTCAAGGAGTCGGTCCTCAAGGGGGCGAGTGAGGTCTTCAGCGCCGTCATCGCGGCTTCGCTCTCCTTGCTGTCGGTCCTCATACCGGTGAGCTTCATAGGCGGCTTTGTAGGGCGCTACATCCAGCAGTTCTCCCTTGGCCTCGCGGCGGCGGTGGCCTTCTCCCTCTTCGAGGCCCTCCTCTTCCTCACTGTGAGGCTGGCATACACACCCGAGGCAAAGATCTTCGACTGGAAGGATTTTGCCCAGAGTTTCGGCATGGTGGGCGCTTCTTTCAGATGGGGCTTCACAAGGTGGCGCAAGGGCTTCTTCCTCATCGCCGGCCTCGGCATCGCGGCTGCCCTGATCGTCAGCCGCCACTACATCTACCTGCCCGCCCTCCTCCTCTACCCGGCCGCCCTCGGGCTGCTCTTCTACGTCGGGAGGATCGTGCTCACCTTCTTCCAGGCTCTCACCATGACCCTGCACAACCTGACCGAGCGCTTCATCGACTGGGTAAGGGACGGCTACGCGCGCATTCTCCTGACCGTGGTCAAGAGGAGCGTCTGGATCCTCGTAGGGGCCGGCGTCTTCCTGACCGTGACCGTAGTGCTGATCGCCCCCCACATCCCCTTCAATTTCGTGCCCCAGGCGGACAATGGCTTCATGTCGGTCAATCTGTCCCTGCCCGTGGGCACCACGATCGATGTGACGAACGAGCTGACCGGTAGGCTCGAGGCCTACGTCCAGCGGCAGCCCGAGGTCAGCGCTATGCAGACCGTCGTATCGAGCACCAATTTCTTCACGGGCGCGAGGTACACCTACCGCGCGACGATGACTCTGACCCTGAAGCCCGTCGAGAAGCGGAGAGGCATCTTCGTCCTCATGCCGATCTACCGTCAGGCCTTGCTGGGCCTCGTCCACAGCGAGTTCCCTTCGGGCCGGATACAGGTGAGCGCGGGGAGCGGCTTCGGAGGGAGCAGCTCCCTCCAGGTCAACGTGACCTCGGCCAGCTTCGTCCGGCTCCAGCAGCACGACGCGAACTTCATCCAGGCCATCCAGCAGAACCAGTGGGTCACCGACGTTTCGTCGAGCCTCTCCGACACGACGCTCGAGAACGACTTCTACCCAAGCCCCACCAAGCTCAAGGGCACGGGCCTGAGTCCATCCTCCGTGGCCTCCGCGCTTCAGATAGCCACTTCGGGAGTCCAGGCGGCGAATGTCCAGGTAGGTGGCGACAGCTACCCCATAGAGGTCATGATCGACCCCGTGTACCTGGCGGATGGCCAGTCCCTCCTCAACCTGCCCATCTATTCGTCAGCCCTCCAGACCAATCTTCAGGTGGGGCAGCTCGGCGGCTTCACGCTCAACCAGGCGCCTACGAGCATGACGCGCTACAACCGCATCTACTATTCCCAGTACACCATCAACCTCAAGCCAAACGCACCGCCCCCGCTCACGGTGCAGACGCAGCTGGCGCAGGAGCTCCAGGCCAAGGGCGTCTTCACCGACGATCTCCAGCTCACATCGAACAGCAGCAACGGAGCGGCGGCCCTCGCGCAGCAGCTGCAGAGCCAGGCCCCCATGGCCTTCCTCCTCGCGCTCTTCCTCGCCTATCTGGTCATGGGAGCCCAGTTCAACTCGTGGCGCTATCCTGTCTACCTACTCCTGCCCGTGCCCCTCGCCCTCGTCGGCGCCCTGTTCGTGGTCTACCTCAAGGGCAGCGGCCTTGATGTATTCGGCCTCCTGGGGATGCTCATGCTCATAGGACTCTCGGCCAAGAACGCCATCCTGTACCTGGATTTCGTGGTTGAGAGGATCGGCAAGATGCCCTTCGTCGAGGCCCTTGTCGAGGCGGGCAGGCTCAGGTTCAGGCCCATAGTCATGACCACGCTCACCGTTCTGGTGACGAGCTTCCCGCTCATCTTCGGCCGCGGCCAGGGGTCGGAGTTCGGCCAGGGTCTCGGCATAGTCACTTTCGGAGGCATCCTCTTCTCCGCTGTCCTCACCTTCTTCGTGGTCCCCGCGGCATTCTACACCTTCGAGAAGAACAGGCAGAACGTGTCCTTCAACGCGGCGAAGGCCGAGATAGAGGAGGCCTGCGCCGAGCTGGAGTCGGGCACCCTGCCCGAGGGCGTGGCCGCCGAGGGCTCGGAGACGGCCTGACCGAGCCAAACGCGATGAGCGGAAGAGGGGCAGAACCCGATTTTACGCGCTTTTGACCTTGGCGGCGCTCCCTGCGGAGACGGGGAGCCGCCGCAAATGATATATTCTCCCTACCATGCATCCCAAGTTCCTTGCGGCCATCTGTTTCCTGGCCGGCAGCGCGGCGGTCAGGGGCCAGGCTCCCGTCGTGCCGAGCTCCCCCCCCACG
>Ga0364922_10171_pt1 | contig 32816 bp, 21 predicted proteins | sample ExccelJu500001D4_2_FD_206955 | JGI IMG/M metagenome (GOLD analysis project Ga0364922, IMG submission 206955) | Enriched cells from Trout Bog Lake Hypolimnion, Wisconsin, USA - BchlTB.June20.5000.01.D4 | ecosystem: Environmental > Aquatic > Freshwater > Lake > Hypolimnion/Profundal zone | place...
ACTATTGCATTTTTTGCTAATGCTGCGGGCGATGGACCAGCTCCAATCACTGAGGCAATTGCTTGAAGGGTAATTCCCGTGTCGCCAACGAGTGCGCCGGAATTGTTAATTCCCCCGCCCACAGAGCTGGCAACAATATATACAGCAGCCCCTGTAGAACCAATAATCGTTCCTGCATTAGTAATACCGCCGGTAATTGTTGTTCCCCTGGAAATATCTAAACCAGATGAAGCGCCAACAATCAAGCCTGTGTTTTTAAGGCCACCTCTTAATGCGGTACTTTGAATCAGAACGCCAGTAGACCCTAAACCACGAATAGTTCCTGTATTGGTAATACCGCCGGTAATCGTACTGCGATAAATCTGCAAGCCAGTATTGGTAGCTTGAACAAGGCCTTGATTTCGAATTCCGCCATTGATGGTGCTACTGGTAATGGCAATACCTTTATTGCCACCAAAAATAGTTCCCGTATTTACAACGCCATCATTTACTAAGGCGCCATTGATACCCAGACCCCAGTGATGACCGCCATCATTCAGGGGATCGCCTGCGACAGTGCTACCTGCCTGAATCAATCCATCATTATTAATGACACCATTAATAACGGAATTCCAACCAATTTGGATGCCAGCATCTCGGCCAATAATTGTTCCGGAGTTATTGATGCCACCACCAATAAGGGACTGATAGGTTTCCAATCCGTTTCTACCGGAAATTGAGCCGCTATTGGTCAGACCGCCTGAGATGGTGGAGACAGCCATCAAAATACCGTCGTTATCTCTGCCAACAATAGCGCCACCTACTGTATTGTTGATGCCGCCAGTCAGACTGGAAGAAGCGAGATAGATACCGTAATGCTGACCACCAATAGAACCGCTATTGGTAATGCCACCCGTTACAGTACCGTTTTGAAGCTTGATGGCACTGGAGTTTCCGAAAATAGTGCCTGAGTTATTAATACCATTGCTAATCTGGCCACGGGAAGATACCAACACACCAATGTTTGAACCAGTAATGGTTCCAGCATTGGTAATGCCGTTAATAAAGCCGCCATTATTAGCAATGAAATCAACTGTAGAGTTAGCGGTAATTGCAATACCTTGACCAGGAGCACCAGTGATGGTGCCACCTACTGTGTTGGTGATACCGCCGGTGAGGCTGGCATTACTAATTGAGATGCCGTAGCTAGCACCACCAATAGAACCGCTATTAGTGATTCCACCTGTTAGCGTTGAAGTTTGCAATAAAAGGCCTGCAGCAGCGCCTATTCCACTAATAGTTCCGCTATTGGTAATGCCATTAGAAACTACAGAATTTTCAATGAGAATTCCACCATATATCGGATTGCCATTGAAAATAAAACCAGCGTTATAAATCCCCCCACTAATGCTTGACCCAGCTATACCAATACCAAAACTTCCACCTTCGATAGTGCCTGTATTTGTAATGCCGCCATTGACATAGCTGCCAGACTGAATCCTAATGCCAGATGTGCCTCCAAAGATTGAGCCACTATTGGTGATGCCACCAATGACGGTGCTTTGACCAGCTATAAGTAGACCGTGACTATGTCCTGTAAAAGCACCAGCACCTATGATGGTGCCGGTATTTGCAATGCCGCTAGTGACCGTGCTATTACCTTGAATCAGAATACCGGTGCTATTTCCGAAAATAGTGCCTGAGTTATTAATACCATTGCTAATCTGGCCACGGGAAGATACCAACACACCAATGTTTGAACCAGTAATGGTTCCAGCATTGGTAATGCCGTTAATAAAGCCGCCATTATTAGCAATGAAATCAACTGTAGAGTTAGCGGTAATTGCAATACCTTGACCAGGAGCACCAGTGATGGTGCCACCTACTGTGTTGGTGATACCGCCGGTGAGGCTAGAGTGGTTTTGAACATAGATGCCATATGCACCGCCGCCAATAGAGCCACTATTAACAATGCCAGCTGTGATGGCAGATTTACTAAGGGAAATACCCGACAAAGGGGCGGCCCCATTAGTGCCGATAGTTCCTCTATTGGTTACGCTGCCGCTCAGGGTTGAGCTATTAAAAACAATGCCAGCAACACCCCCAGTAATTTGAGCCCCAACATCATTTGTAATCCCTCCAACAAGCGATGAATGGGAGAGGTATACGCCCTCCCTATAACCACTGATGGAGCCGCTATTAAAAATACCGCCAGTTAGGCTGGAGCCAGAACTAATACTTATGCCAGCAATATTGCTTACAGTGCCTGCACCACCCCCATTGGCAATAATGGTGCCACTATTAATAATTCCACTGGTAATCGTAGATTGTTGTAATGCAATACCAGCCGAAGCCCCACTAATTAAGCCACCATTATTGGCAACATAATCAACTGAAGAATTTGCTGTAATGAGGATGCCAGCATTATAAGATCCGATAGTAGAACCAGTGATCGTGCTGCCCACCATATTGGTGATGCCTCCAACAATACTGGTAGCGGAAATGGAAATACCAATTGCCCCACCGACAATAGAGCCACTATTAGTAATGCCACCGGTAATTTTTGATTGCTGCTCAATAAGGATACCAGTAGCACCAGCGCTGATTACTCCACCTGCATTATTAATGTAATCAACTGTAGATTGCACAATATGCAAACCGTGACTAGAAGTATTGGAAGAATCGCCAGAGATCGCTCCACCAACCGTATTGGTTATGCCCCCAGTAAGAGTGGAAGAGGCAATATAGATGCCGTAAGCGCTACCTGCAATAGAACCACTGTTAGTGATACCGCCAGTTACAGTGGAGAGATATAAACTCAGTCCAGCATTCGATCCACCAATGAGGCCACCTTTGTTGGCAATGTAATCAACTGTGGAGCCAGCAACTATGTTGATACCATTACCGCCACCAAACTGAGAAGCGGAGATTGTTCCGCCAACCGTATTGGTAATCCCCCCCGCTAATGAGGCTTGAGAAATACTAATGCCGTAAGTACCGCCTCCAATCGAGCCACTGTTAGTAATGCCGCCAGTGATCGTAGAGTGACTTAGATCAATGCCAGTATGACCAGGGGTGCTAATTAAGCCACCATTATTAGCTATGAAATCAAGCGTAGAGTTGCCAACAACATTAATTCCATTTCCAGTGGATCCCGAGATAGTGCCACTAATCGCATTGGTAATTCCACCCGCCAAAGTCGAATTGGCAACAAAGATCCCTACTGCAACACCACCAATAGAGCCACTATTAGCTATTCCGCCAGTGATCGTCGAATGACTAAGGCGGATGCCAGTGCTACCGTTAATAACACCCCCATTGTTGGAAATGAAATCAACAGTTGAGCCGCCAATGATGTTTATGCCACTTAAAGTTACACCACCAGATCCGCCGATAATAGAGCCACTATTGCTAATGCCTCCGGTAATTGAGCTGGATTTAATGAAAATCGCTGCACTGGTAGCAGCTGAAATGGAGCCGCTATTAGTAATTCCGCTAGCGATCGTACTCCCTACTATCCCTACTCCAGGTCCATGACCGGGTCCACCTAATGCGTTAGCATTAATAAAACCAGAGTTGTTAATCGAGTCAGCGACGGATGAGCCAACAATAATTCCACTAGAACTACCGCCAATGGAGCCAGAGTTTTGTATGCTGCCGGACAGACTGGCCTGCGTTAAAGAAATGCCTACTAAGCCGTTGATTGTCCCACTGTTATTAATGCCACCGGAAACCGTACCATTAGGTCCCAGACCAATACCTGCACCATAATTATTTAGAAAACCGCTATTGGTAATACCATCAGTCACAGTGGTCGAAAGAATGCTGATTGAGCTACTGGCGGGAGAGGGAAAATTGGCAATAGTCCCGCTATTGGTAATGCCGCCAGAGATAAGCGAGCCGGTAAGCCTTATTCCAGTGAACGCTGCTATCGATCCCGAGCTATCAATGCCATTACTAATGCTTGATTGCTTAATCAGCAGCCCAACGTTATTCCCCAAAAATCCAGAGCCCCCAGCCAGTGTTCCAGAGCTATTTACACCCCCAGCCAGTGTAGAGTTACCAATTGAAACACCGCTACGGCTTCCAGAGATGGATCCTGGATCGATGATTTCCAAAGATCCGCCAATCAATCCAGATGCCGTCAATCCATCAGAAATACTTGGATTAGATGCGCCATCAACTAGATAACTCCCAGAAGTCCAGTCGGTTGCCTGCGAACTCGAGGCGCCCAGCAACATTACTGCTACAGCAACCGCATCCACTATCGCCTTTTTACCGCTACCGCCCTTACCACCTGACTTCACGTTTTCGCCAACGACCATCAAGCACTTGCGTGCTTTGTTCCAGATGATTCGATAGGCCTTATTCACGAAAAGTTGTTTTTATTTAAAAATTAGAGGAGGTCAGAAACGTTAAAAGGAAAGCCTTCGAAAAAATCGTCGAAAAAGCACACCTGAATATACCTATGAGAGACTAAATACACAATATAAATAAGGACTTGTTGGATTTAATCCAAAAAGTCTAAAGGGGGGTGAGGGGTTACCCTAATTTGTCGCTATAAGTTGCTGCATTTCTGAGAGAATTTTTTCCATATTTTCAGAAGTCAGTTTTTGACCCTCAAGCGCCAAATGGCGATATAGATCCCCAGTGATCCATTTTTTTGCAAAGTACAACTGATCTTCCAGCTTAATCTTGTTAAGCCAAGTATTTTGGGTGCTCGCACTTCCCGCCAATTCATGCTCCACAAAAGCTTTGGGCACTACTAAACAACGCCAACCCCGGGAGCGGGCGGTAAAGGAGTAATCAGCATCAGAGCAAATAAAGCGCATATTTTCATCAAAAAGCCCAATCTCGCGAATCATCGCCGTACGTAGCAACATGCAGGCACCATTCACCCAGTAGGTTTCAAAAGGGGTCTTTGGCAACTGCGTTAAGTTATAGGAGATATGCCTTCCCCAAGGGAATGCCTCGGCAGATCCCGCCCAGTTGATACTTTTGTCAGTTGACAAGGCAATTGGGGCGCAAATTCCCACATTAACCCCCTGATTCATCGTTTCTAGCAGCTGACTTAAGCAATCAGGATGCAAATTGGCGTCCTGATTTAAGACCAAAACAAAATCATAGTCAGTTGAAAAAGCAAACCGCCGCAAACCAATATTGATTGCCCGCGTGAATAACACATTATTTTCTGAATTGTCATGAACGAAAATATCAACCTCTACCCCATTTTGTTTTTGTAAACACTTCACGGAAACCGCTAGTGCTTCTCGCGCATGAAAATGGGGAATAACAACGCCGACTTTTTTAATCTCTACACTCATAAATGATTCATTGGGCTTTTTATTGGGGCAAGGGGCTTAATTAATCTCGTCCATAGTAAAGGCCATTGCTCAACCCAGCAACACACATGGCCATTTTTGGGAATTTCAAGTACCTCAATCGCACTACCTTTCGGAAATTGCTCAATAAAAGCAGTCGTTAGATCTAAAGGTACCAAGCGGTCTTCTGCGCCAACCAAATAAATTTGTGGAATCGATGTCAACTGGATAATTGCTTCGCGTGGATCTAGCGAACCGTCCAAAGGCTCTAGTGCTAAGTTTTTTGCCCAGATATGAGGATTGACATTACCTGCGACCGAAATGATGGATTGGACATCATGTCGCTGCGATGCCGCCAAAAGCGCAACAGCCGCACCCCCGGAATAACCAACTAATATCAGGCTTTGAGCCTGTGCGCGAGATTTAAGTAGATCAATCGCTGGATTGATTGAGTCAATTACCTTTTGCGAAAAACGCTCAGTAGTCCAGACTTTAAAAGTGCAAACCCGCGAATTTTCTAATCCAACAAACTGACAAGGTCGAGCCAAATAAGCAGCTGCCCCTTGGGGTTGCGCAAGAGCAAGTTTTAAGCCAATAGGATCTTTTGGCGTGGGGTCACTTGAGGGAAACTCGCCATGTATCCAGGATGAGCCATCGCCTTCAATATAAATAGTCAGAACACCATCATTGGATTTTTGCGGGCTAAGATATGCCCGCAGATCATATAGGGAAGTGTTTATCTTAAGTTCTTGCCAATGCAAAACTAGGGCCAAATCCTGGGCTTGGTGAGAGCGCTCTTGCCCATCCAAAGAGACGCACCCGCCTAAGAAAAAAAGAGAGCATCCCATCGCAACCCAATACACAAGTCTTAGGGGGTGAAGACTCATTACTGAAAATCAAGCGCCTTTATTGGAGACATTTAATAGGGGCTCTAATTGGGCTAATAGTGGCTGTAAGAATGCTTCATAATTTTTCCAACGCGCTACCGAAGAAGAATAGATGGGTTGACGAACTTGAGTCAGGCTGGCGGTACGAATACTGCGTTTATTTTTATAAAAATCCAAACAAGCCTGATCCCAATCCAATCCAATCCACTCGATTAGTTTGCGAGCTTGAGGCTCAATATCCTCGACAATCGCCTCATATTCAACCTCTAAAAAACTCTCAGGGGGCAAAACGGAGCGCCAATGATCCATTAGCCGGGCGTAATTTTGGTAATGCATCCCCAATTCTTTTAAGTCATAAGTCGCATTTTGGTGTCGATTAAATAAACGTGTAAAGCACGACAGGCACGTATCAATGGGATTGCGTTTGACATGAATGATTTTGGCATTAGGTAGCATCAGTGGAATTAACCCTAAGGCTAAATAGTTTGATGGCATCTTATCGGTAATCCGCAAGGCATCATCACTATGGATCCGCAATCGCTTTAAATACTCCCCACCCCATTGGGTTAATTTTTCCTTAGTGACACCAACAAGACTACCTGGATAGCCAATCCCCTGCCCATTAGACCCATGATCTTGAACGACCTGGAGCAAATCTTGCAATTCACCTGCCCCATGGACTAAAGGATGGCTAGCAATAATTTGTTCTGTGAGGGTAGTACCGGAACGTGGCATTCCTAAAATAAAGATCGGAGATTTATCACTTACCCCCGCTCCACGCAATGCTTGATAGCGCTCAGGGGTAAACCAATCAATAAGACTATTCATATTCGTAGTCTCTTCATTGGAATCAAATTGAAGCTTGCTTCGCTTTAAGCGAGCTCCTTCTAAAAAGTGCGGGAACGCCTCTTTATAGCTTCCAAGATCGTCGTAAGCCTTTCCTAATGCGTAATGCACTGAGATCTGCTTATCACTGGATAAAGTTTCTGCTGCAGAACCCAAGGTCTTTAATACTGCCAAATTAGAGTCCTCAGCCTTAACCTTTCCTACTTGCGTTAAATGAAAGTGCGCAGAGATGTGACTAGGGTCTATCGATAAGGCAAGCTCAAGCATCTGCTTGGCTTTCATACTATCGCCAGCCTCCAGCGAAAGATTGGCTAACCCCGTAAGCGCATCGACATAAGCAGGCTCGAGTGCTAAAGCCCTTTCAAAGGCATCCTTAGCTAAATCTTCTTTAGCCATTTCGGTATAAAGGCTACCAAGTTGACACCAGGCGTCAGCTTTCACGCTTGTTTGATTAACGGCTTGTTGTAATAAATTTAAAGCCTCTGGAAGATGATCTAGTTCTTGATAAACTTTAGCTAACCCAACTAAAGCTTCTGCGTATTGGGGGCGATTTTGCAAGGAGCGAGAAAGCAAAGACTGCGCTTTATCAAATGCATCAAATTTAAAGTAAGCCAATCCTAAATTACACAAAGCCTCAGGCGAATTAGGGAAAACTGCCAGTACTTTTAATAAAGGCTCAATGGCTTCTTGAGCACGATCCTCTTCGACCAAGACTGCGCCTAGGTTAGTCAATGACTCTAAAAAATTAGCATCAATACTGAGCGCCTTGCGATACCACTCAAGCGCAATATCCCGGTTTCCCTGTGCCCGCTCAATACTTCCCAAGTTATTCAAAGACTGTAATAGTTGTGGTTGAATAGCCAGAGCTTTTTCATGCATAGCCTGTGCAAGCTGATAATTTTTGGCATCAAATAAAGCAACCCCTAAATTGCTATAAGCAGAGGCCATGGTGGGGTCAATGGCAATCGCTCTTTGCCCGTGTGTAATCGCTTCATCGATACGGCCTTGCTGACGACACATCTCCGCTAAATTACTTTCAAAGAGCGCTACTGTAGGGTCGCTAGAAATCGCTTGGCGCACTAAATCCAGTGCCAAGATGGCTTGCCCTGCTTGGTAAGTCACCACTCCCAATAAATGTAAGGCTTGAGCATGTAAAGGCTCAATACGCAAAATTTGGCGTAGCACCTGCTCGGCTTGCGTTAATTGACCGCTCACATGTAGTTGACTCGCTAATTGAATCGCCTGATCGATGCTCAGATTTTGTAACGGAGCTGCAGCAGTCACTGGGGCTGCCTGCGCAATAGTAGCCACTTGAGAAGATCGTTCTTTAGCCGGAACCTGGGGAATTGCCAAGGTGCCAATTTCCATAACCACTTGATCAATGACACTAGCCCAATCACCAAATCGCGGCTGATTAAAAATGCGCACACTCGGGTACCACGGACTATCAGTTCGACCATGAAGCCAGCGCCACTCGGTATCAAAGCGATTAAGCATCCATACAGGTTTGTTCAGTGCTCCCGCCAAATGCACCATCGATGAATCGATGGAGATCACCAAATCCAAATTCTCTATTAAAGATGCTGTATCACCAAAGTCTGTAAGCTCCTCGGTCCAATCTATCCAATCCACCTGTGCTGGGATGTTAGGACGCACTTCTTCAGGGGCCCACTTTTGCAAACTGACCCAGGTAATAAAAGGAAGATTCAATAAAGGTGCTAATTGAGCAAACCCCATGCTGCGTCTTCCATCGTATTGATGCACTTTACGACCAGCCCAAGCAAGCCCGACTTTAAATCGGCCAGGGGCTACAGTGTTTAAGCGATCTAACCAATGTGCTTTAGCCACTAAAGGCACTTGCAAATAAGGGGTTTGCGCTGGAATGGAGTCCAGACGGGTTTGGCAGGCGCGTGGCAAAGACATCAAAGCGCACTGCCAATCCCACGTCGAGTAATCTAAGGGCAGATGGGTAAAGAGCACAATCTGATTGGCATAAGCCCACTCCATTAAACGCAAGGTCGGCGCTGAGCAGACAAAGCCGACCTTTGCAAAACGCGGCGCAACTTGAGACAAGTAACGAGCAAATTGAAAAGTATCGCCAAAGCCTTGCTCTGTAATGACTAACAAGCGCTTATCTTGGGTTTGCTCTTGACCATTCCACTGTGGCAACGGACAGCTTGGTCGGGCAAACGTACCCATGGCACTTTCAGCCGAGCCAGTCCAGCGAGCCTCATAATTTTCCCAGCCGTTTGCAAAGTCACCCAGCTTAAGTTGTGCCATTCCTAAATTTAAGCGCGCCATCGCCATCTCAGGTGCAAAACGCAGAGCCCCTTCAAAACAGTAGCGAGCCTCTTCGATATGCCCCATATCTTGCAATAAAAATCCCAAGCTATTTAGAGCACCAGGAAATTGCGGCTGAAGGTGTAGCGCCCTCTCATAGCTAGCACGAGCCTCTTCGAATCGATCTAAGCGATATAGGGAAATGCCATGCAAGTGCCACAAAGATGCCGATGCCCCATCCTCCCCTAGTTGCGGCATATAGGGATCGAGCAATTGAACTACGGCTTGATGATCTCCTTTGCCCTGCAAGGCTAGGCATTGATCAACCACCGTTTGAGAAAGGGCTGGTGTCGCAGAGATCTGGGGAGGTATAGCCACCGGGGATGGAGCGGGAAGGCTAAAGTCAGGAATATCGCCTGGATCGCGGAACTCTTTCACCAACTCATACAAGGGTTTGAGATGGCGTGCGAAATGCTTCCAGCGTGCTACCGAAGTTTTATAAATGGGTTTTCGTACTTGGGCCACACTGGCCGTTTGCACTAAGCGCTCATTTTTATAAAATTCTAAACAATCAGCATTCCAAGGTAGCCCCACAAATTCGAGCACCCTTTTAGACTGCGTCTCAGTATGGGCCACCATATCCTCATATGGCAAATCCAAAATAGTTCCAGCAGGCAAGACTTTGCGCCAATGGTTCATGAGGCGCATGTAACGCTGGTAGTAACGACCAATGGTCTGCTGATCGTAAGCAAACTCCATCGTGTCATTAAAAAGGCGCGAGAAACAGGAAAAACACGAATCCATCGGATCGCGCATCGCATGAATAATTTTGGCATTAGGAAGTGCCAAATAAATTAAGCCGAGATAGAAAAAATTGGCTGGCATTTTATCGGTGATAAATGCACTCTTTGGCGATAAATTCCAAACCCTTCGCACATAATCTTTACCCATTTTTTGCAAATTGGTTTTGGATAATCTTGTCAGCTCTTGAGTATAAAAACGCTCTGCCGATGCTTTTGTAATATCGGATACCACCTCATTGAGAATCGTCAACTCTCCGGCACCAAACACCGAAGGGTGGCTTGAGAGGATTTGCTCAAGCAAGGTAGTGCCTGAACGCGGCATACCGACGATAAAAATCGGGGTCTTGCCCTTAGCGGAAGAAAGGGGGCGCTGCTCTAATTTGCTTGCAAAAAACTCTGGTGTAAAAGTATCAATAATGGCATCGACTAACTCATCGGCACGGCGCTCATCACACGGCAATATCGCATGCTGCAGGCGATTGCCTTCCTCATAAGCAGCAAAGGCGCGATCGTATTGCCCAATGTCATCCAAAGCCTTTCCTAACGCAAAGTCATAACGAATTCGCGCATGGTCAGAAAGTTGCTCACGATTAGCATAAACCCCTTCGAGCATCGCTAAATGGGGGTCATCTAATTGATAAGTTTTTAATGAAGAGAGGTTGTAATGTGCCTCTACAAAATTAGGACGAGCAGCAATCGCTGCGCCAAAGCTGGCGCGAGCTTCCTCAAGGTTACCTTCTTCGCTAAATATAGCCCCTTGATTGTTTTGCGCTTCTGCATGCCCAGGATCAATAGCTACCGCTTTTTGATAAGCTTTTAATGCGCCCGCCTTATCGCCTTGCTGCTCAAGCGCAGAGCCCAAGTTATTCCAAGATAAACCATGCTTGGGATTAATTTTTAGGGCTTTACGGTAATGCAAAATCGCTTTACTGGATTGCTGAGCATCGGTATATGCCAGGCCTAGGTTGTACTGCGCATCCAGATCATTTGGCGAGAGCGAGCAAGCTGCTTTGCCTGACAAAATCGCCTGCTCTAATTTGCCTATACGACGTGCGATTTCACCTAAATTGCGATGGTAAAGAGCCTCTTGGGGCTCGCACCGAACCGCTTGAGCAATGCAGTGAAAAGCCCCATCTAGGTTATTAGCGCTATAGGCCAACAAGCCCATGGCATGCCATGCCTGAGCATTTGCGGGTTCCGCCTGAAGAATACTGCGATAGCTAGATTCTGCTTGCGTCAGATTACCAGCCAATTCGTGCTGTTGCGCTTGCTGCCAGAGACTTGAAAGGGAGGTATTCACTGCGCAAATCCAAACATTAATTGAGTAAGTAGGAGATTACCATGCCCCACTTTCTCGCAAACTGAATACACCATCCCACCAAGAAAGTGGGAGGAATTACCCAAGAATAGTTTGAATACCGCTTGCTTATAAGGCAGGGATCTTTTTGAGGTCCACTTGAATTGTGGCGCCGTACTGCGCATTTAATCCAATGACTGAGCGTAAGGGAGCATGCTCTTTTTCTGAAAACCAAACTTCAAATGTGGCAGAGTCATCCTTTGAAGTCGTTTTATAGTACCTAACAGCCTTTACTTTAGCCCCATCAAAAGGAAATTCCCAGGCTTCACCTCGCACCAAGGTATAAGTTTTGAGTGAGCGTCCATCAGTCACAGGCAATACCACAGATTTAGCTGGTAATTCACGTCCAATAAACTGATAGCCCACAGTAAGCATGTCCAAAAGCTGTCCAGCATAAGGCGCACCACCAACGGGGGGAGTACGTGAGGAAACTTTGTAAAAATTCAACGTATTTTTAGGCGCATCTACTTTAGCAATAAGCAATTCAGTATTTCCACGCTTTTCTTGATAGGTATTTGTTAGCAAGCCCTTTGGGCCATTTGCGCCAACTGAGTCTCGGATGAGCTTTTGATCTTGCAGCACAGTAGAAAGCACCGCACCCAAAGTACCAGTCGAACTAATATGGTATTGATCTTTGCGAAGATCCACCTTATCCACAATTGTCGCAACCTGCATAGACCCTTTGACTAAACTATAAACTTGCTCATAAGGGCTTGGCGCTTCTCCCGATTGTTTAAGGTACGCTGCGCGTTTGGCGGGATCAGCTGTTATTTTTAGGTCATACTCAAATTGGGCATTTTGGGCAAAGACTGATCCTGAGGCAAAACCCAGCAAGATCATGGCTAAGAACGGATGTGTGTAATGCAAAACAATTTTTTTCATTTCTGTATTTTATAAGAATATTTTTACAATATCCCCTAAATATTTACTGGATAATGACACATGGTCGCAAAAAACCTCACTTCCCCGAGTCTAAACATTTCTATTGGGGATCGAGAAACTCTATTAAAACAACAGGGTAAGATTATTTGGTTTACCGGCCTTTCTGGGGCCGGAAAGTCCACTCTAGCAAATGCCTTAGAAGTTGCGCTGTATCAGCAAAGAGTCCACACTTTCCTATTGGATGGGGATATTGTTCGATTAGGCTTAAATCAAGACCTAGGCTTTAGCGATGCAGATCGCACTGAAAATATCCGGCGCATTGCACACACAGCCAAATTAATGATGGATGCAGGACTCATAGTTATTTGCGCTTTTATTTCGCCATTTCGCAAAGAACGGGACCTAGCAAGAAATTTGGCAGGAGATGGGCGCTTTCTTGAAATCTATCTCAACACTTCACTAGAAGATTGCACCAAACGAGATACCAAGGGTCTTTACAAGCAAGCTAACGCCGGTACATTGAAAAATTTATCAGGTGTAGGAAGTAACTATGAGCCACCTGTACGCCCGGAAATCATTCTCAATACTGCCGAACTTTCCATTGAGCAATCTATCGAAAAAATATTGGCACTTCTTTAGTAAATGTTGATTTTAATAAATTAATCAAATTAAATTTTCATTTACTAAAGGGGCAATTGATAAGGGAAATATAAAATAATGGATTCACGAGAGGCTATTACGAATTTTCTCTTTATCAAAGATTCTCCCGCAATCGTAGATTTTGCCTTTGTACTCGGCAGTCCAACTTACTCCAGCATTGAACCAGCTATAGAGCTTTACCATACCGGAAAAACATCATGGATTGTAATTTCAGGTCATGGGCCTCAATTTCAAAATGGCATGTCCAGTGAAGCGGAATTATATAAAAGTTATGCCATTGCAAAAGGAGTTCCAGCCTCCCAGATTCTGATTGAGACGAAAGCAACCAATACTAAGGAAAATTTTCTTTTTGTGCGCGATTTGATTCAAACCCACTTTGGCTGGAATAACATACGTAGAGTATCTATTTCTGGAAAACCCTTTCATATGCGCCGTGCCCTTATGACAGCCCGCGCATCTTGGCCAAAGCATATTGATCTCATCATGCTCCCATCCAATCATCCTGATGACCCACCTTCTGAAACCTGGTGGCAAACAGAAAGTGGCTGTCATTTTGTCATGCGCGAATTGCAAGCCATTGGAACTTATGCCTTAGCTGGGGATATCTCAATTACTTAAATGACCACTGCTCTTCATGTGATCCCTCAGACAATTCATCTTATAGGCATCAATGGCTCAGGAATGTCTGGGTTAGCTCAATGCTTAAGTCAACTTAGTAAAACTGTATCAGGCAGTGACCTCTATTTATCTGATGAAACGGATAAGCTTACTTCTCATGGGGTAAAGATTTATCGAGGTCATTCACGCTCAAACCTCAATAACGCGGAGCTCGTGGTAGCGAGCGATGCGATTCCAAAATCCAATAGCGAACTAAATGAAGCTCGCCTTAAGGGAATTCCCATATTAAGTCGTTCAGCCTGCCTCAATCTCATTTGCGAGGAAAAATGCTCGGTAATGGTTGCTGGTTCACATGGGAAAACCACCACCGCAGCAATGATTTCATGGATTTTGCGAAATGCAGACATGGATCCAAGTTTTGCTATTGGCGCTAACGTTCCCAATCTTCTGTCTGAAAGAGCGCACATTGGAAATGGAGAGCATTTTATTATTGAAGCTTGTGAAGCTTTTCGAAATCTTCATACTTTTTGCCCCTCCTATGCGGTAATCAACAATATAGATGAAGAGCATCTTAACCACTATGGCTCTCAAGAGGCGCTTGATCAGGCATTTTTAGCATTTGCTAATAGAGCAAGAAATAGCGTCATCGTAAATGGAGATGACCCGGGCATCCAGCGAATTTTGGCTCAAATAAGCGGTCCCATTATCAGTTATGGACTATCCAGGTCCAATACCGTATGCGCCGTAAATTATCAGTACAACTTAAACGGAGCAAGTTTTGAGGCATTCATCAACGGCAATTATGAAGGCGTAGTTAAACTTACGATTCCAGGCAAGCATGTACTCATGAATGCATTGGCAAGCATTGCCTGCGTACTCATTCTTGGCATTGATTTTTCAAGTATCGCTAAAAGCCTTTCTCAATTTACGGGTGTCAAGCGTCGGTGGGAGCGCTACGAACTCAATAATCAGTTTATTTTGATAGATGACTTTGCTCACCATCCATCGCAGATTGCGGCACTTGCTGATACAGCTCTAGCATTGCGGCTGCCAAATCAACGAATCGTTATAGCATTCCAACCTCAGCTCTACTCTCGTACCAAGTCACTACTAAAAGAGTTTGGCCGCGAACTCGCCCGATTTGATCAAGTACTGCTTTTCGAAATAGATGGTGCAGGCGAAAGAGACGGAGGTGAAATAAGCTCAACAGATCTAGCTAAACAGATCACCAATTTTTCAGGCAAGGTAGAGCAGTTTTTCAATTTTGAAGATTTTATCGAGGAGACCTCGGAGATCTTACGACCTACTGATTTGGTCATTACAGCAGGAACTGGTGGAATACGTGATTTAGCAAAAATACTATCTTTACAAGAAAGGAGCAAATTATCACCAACCCTTTCTGAAATTGAAGATCCTTTTTTGCCCGCTCAATTAATGAACTCCCCCAGTTCAACAGAAGATCAAAACAGGAAGCGAGCAGATCAAACCGTACTCTCATTATTGAGCGAAATAATTACGGCGCATCCAGAATCTTCCGCAATATCTGAGGGCGATCAAAAACTCTCCTACCAAAAACTCAATACAGCAGCCAATCATATTAGCTGCTGCTTATATCAAAAAGGGCTTCGTCCAGGAGATGTGGTTGTTGTACATATGCGCCCGTGTATGGAGGCCGTTATTTTGATGGTTTCCATTGCAAGGCTTGGAGGCATTTATCTACCGATCGATCCGACAACTCCTGTTGATCGCGCTCAGTTCATGCTAGATACCGCCAAGGCAAATTTTGTAATTAGCAAATCTTCCAATCTGAAAGCCAAAACCGTTTTATCGTTTATAGAGCTGTGCGATCTAGACACTTCTCATTTTAATGCGTCCAGTAATTACAAAGCTCCCTTAATTGGCCCCCAAGATCAGGCCTATATTTGTTTCACCTCAGGAACAACGGGCAAGCCAAAGGCAGTTCCAATTACCCATGGCGCTTTAGCAAACCTTATCTTGAACATCCGAGATCAGCTCAAGATCAATAACTCTACAAAAATACTGCTACACACCACGCTTAGTTTTGATGTCTCTTTAGGAGAAATCTGGTTAAACCTATGTGGTGGAGGTGAGCTTTGTTCAACAGGAAAAAATAGGCCTTTAATAGGTGAGTCTTTAGGTGAGTTTTTGAAGAATAAAAAAATCACTCATCTTTTCGCGACACCCTCAATCCTTAAAACTATTCCTCTTGATAGTTATCCCGAGCTAGAGTGCGTTGTGATGGCTGGCGAGAAATGCCCCCAAGAACTGGTAAATGATTGGGCAATAAATCGGTCTTTTTTTAATGCCTATGGACCTACTGAGGCGACCATTTATTCCACTATAGGCCAATGCCGTGCAGGCCAAAAAGTCACTATTGGTCTTCCTATTCGCAATGTAAGCGCTTATATTTTTGGTGAGAACTTTTCACCGGCTGCAGATGATCAGATGGGAGAGCTCTACATTGGGGGTGTCGGTTTATCAAAAGGCTATCTCAATCTTTTGGAAGAGACAAGTAGTCGATTTATTAAATGGCAAGGGGAGATGCTTTACCGAACTGGCGATTTAGTGCGACGCCTTACTAATGGTGAAATTGAGTACATTGGCCGAATGGATCATCAAGTCAAAATTCTAGGCAATCGTATTGAACTTGAAGAAATTGAATGTGTCATTACCCAATTTCCAGAAATCATAGACGCAGTAGTTCTGGTTGATGAGCAAAATGAGATTAAGAGCCTAATCTGCTTTGCAATTTTGAATAAAGCTTATTCCCCTGATTGGCCAACCCTCAAAGAAAGGCTGGCGAAGTGGCTCCCTCCATATATGCTTCCCAAGCACTTTATTCCAATACAAAAAATTCTTCTCACACCTAATGGCAAAAAAAATCGCATCGGCCTATTAAGTCAGTACCGCCATCATATCTTTGAGCGTACAGACTTCACAGCACCTAGAACGTTAACGGAGAAAAGAATAGCGGAAATTTGGCAGCGCTTTCTAAAGATCCCAAATGAGATTGGAATGTATGAAGACTTTGCTTCCATGGGTGGAGACTCGCTTGATGCCCTAGAACTGCTGACGGAAATTGAGAGAGAATTTCAGATTGCCTTTCCACCAGAGCAACTAGTGGGTATTACAACTATCTGGAAAATGGCAGTTGCGGTTGATGAGATGGTGTGGCGTACTCAGCCATCGGAAGATCATTTTTCTGATGAATTTAAATTCTCACGGATTTATAAGAGCTTAAGGTATCTCACTGCCAATTGGCATGGCAATCGACTGGATCAGGATTCTCTCATCGTATCGGTAGGCAATAATTTGACGCCTGAATTTGAGGTCTTTATTTGTATTCAATATGAAGACGAACTCGTCAACATTTCGCAAAGCCTAGGTGATCGTTTCCGAGTTCATGGCCTGAGGTCGGGACATCTTTTAACAGATTACAACGCACAGGACACTAACGCACTTTGTAAGCACTATGTAAAAGAAATATTGAAAATAGGTGTATCGGGCAAATTTATTCTTGGGGGCATCTGTCAGGGCGGAAGAATAGCAATACGTATCAACGAAATATTGCGCCTTGAGGGCTTCAATGCTGAACTTTTAATGCTAGTTGAGCAAATGCATCTATCGCCTATTGACGGAAATCTCGTCTTTTTTTATTCAGAAGACAGCAAGTTAAATCCCGAGCGGCGATTTTTTGGAACAGTGTCAGCATATGAGGAAATCTATGGAGAACGCCATCAAATTTATTTAATTCCAGGCATACATGGAGAAATCCATCTTGAACCTCAGGTTCATTTAATGGCTGAAAAATTAAAACGTCATCTTGGGGTAATCGACCCTCAAAAACATCTGCATGAAAAAATACTAGAGACACCCGATATTTTATTTTCAAGCCAGGCAAAGCTAGTTGAAAAAAGTGGGTTATTTGATGATGTGTTTTATCGGGGTCAATTTCCGCAAGGATATGAATTTAAGTTTGGGCCTGCGTACCATTACGTGAGTGTTGGTTGGCATCAAGCCTATGATCCTTGTCCATTTTTTAGTACCACAGCTTATTTAAAACGTGCCCCGGATTTATATAACAAAAGCATCAATCCTCTTGTCCATTTTTTACATTTCGGAATTTTCGAAGGGCGAGAAGCTTGGACGCAGGAAGACGTTATTAAATGGCATCAGAATTGGCAAGATAATCCGGGGTTAGCCAAGCAGGTCATTGAGTCAGCGCAAGGTAGTTGGCCAATATTAACGCGCGCATCAAGGGTGAATGTCTATGTGCATTCGCGTGGTCATATGGCATTTCAGGTATTCCAAGATCTTTTTGTGCAAGGCTTTCGTGCGATAGGTATTGAGTCTTTTAAAGCAAATGAAACGCAATGGAATACCAATAACCACAATGTGAGCAATGAAGCTACACTCGATATTATTATCGCTCCCCATGAATTTTTCTATCTTGGTGGATCTCCCAAAATAGAGGACATCAATTGGTCGCAAGTGGTTATTCTCAATTCTGAACAAATACCTTCAGTTTGGTTTAGGAAGGCATTGCCTTACTTATTTAAAGCCTCTTATGTGATGGACATGAATATCCAAACAGCCGCTAGCTTGGTTCAACTTGGTATTAATGCACGCTTTATACCTATTGGTTATGTTTCAGGAAGTAATGTTTTTGCTGGCACTCCAGAAACTCCTATTGAAAATCGTGATGTAGATCTTCTTTGGATTGGCTCTAATTCGGAGCGACGAGAGCAATACATTATGAATAATGAGCGTATTCATCAAAACCGTAGGGTATGTATTCGCCTGGTGAATATCCATGATCAAACCCTTCGCCTTGATGATCCCAACTGCATTGGAAGCAGCGACTTCACCGCCCTTTCACAACACTCAAAAATTCTCCTCAATATTCATCACTTTGCAACCCCATATTTTGAATGGCAACGCTTAATTCACTTTGGCTTGATGCAAGGTTGCTGTGTGGTCACGGAAAAGACTACCCAACAACCAGGACTCATTCCGGGGGAGCATTATTTTGAGGAGGATCTACAACATCTACCCGAACTAATTACCTGGCTTTTGGAAGATCTCGAAGGTCAAAAAATGGCTGCCCGTGTTAGCGCTGCAGGATATAGGACTGCTATGGAACTCTTTCAGCTTGATCGAACTCTAAGTAAACTGTTTGGTATCGAGTAGGGTTTTGGATAATTACCTTATTAAAAATCTCAGAATTTAAGATCTGTAAGTGCCTTTAAAAGATGATTGATCGCCTCTTTCAATAAATCCCTATTTTCTCGAAACATTAAAGACCCCCCAAGTCTTGGATTAATCTCTAAGATTTTTAATTCCCCTTGTGGGGATATCTTAAAATCTATATTGCAAGGACCACTAAATTTCAAAGGCTCTAGACAATACTTAAATTGAAGCAAGATATCCTCGCTCAGCACCGCCCTTCTCATTGTCTTAAGATTATGCGGGCCACGAATTGCTTGAGAATCCATCAAGGTATATTCAAGCGATGAGTGCCAAAGAATTTCTCCATTCTTACAAATGAGATGGGATACATAATCCCGATCACCGGGAATGTATTCTTGTAAAAGTACGGTTTGGTGCAGCCATATCTCTTGCTGTGAAATAGTAGCGAGCTCTGATGCAGATTGAATCAAGGCAATCCCTAGCCCCGCATTTAAATTCACCCGCTTTAAAATCATTGGGTAGGTAATTTCCTGCAGACTTTTGTAACACTTGGGGACTAAGTGCGACAAACCCAATTGATACATGTATTGATGAAAACGGGCCTTATTAAAAAAGGTCCTAATAGTGGCTTCTGGAGCAACCAAAGCTGGGTAAATCTTGGGGCACATGCAAATGTGCCACTCCATCAATGGCAAAATTACCGTGCGTAAATTTGAATTAATAGCAGGCGGGATTGACTGAAGATGTTCATTTGGAATGACGAGCACTTCTTTGACAACTGGATGGTTTTCCCAGAGATCAGAGCTGGGATCAAGAGCTTGCATCCAGTCTGTTGACCAGCTACCAAAAATCACTACTCTGAGGTGATGAAGTGCCAATTTATCTCAATGCCCAATGAACTTCTTTTGATCATATCTTATAAAGATTTTCTCAAGACGCTCTAGAATAATTTTGTTGTGCTATTAAAAGGCAATCTGGCAATTTAGCAATCTATGTATTATTTATAGATGTGCCTTGCACGAGAACCTAAGGCTATTAAATGCAGTGTGATCTGCATTGCTAGTTCTTTGCGAATATCCTCAATCATTTGCTGTTGTTGAATATCGGCTGATAACACCGAATGAGGGGAAAAGTTTATATCTCTGACGCCGTAAATTTCGGTTGGAGAAATCACTTCATGACCGACTTGATCAAAAGCTCTAAAAACGACAATATCATTTAAATCGTATCCTGAAATTTGTCCTGAGCTTGTAGACGAAGCGATTTGACTATTAGGTGCATCTTGTAAGATTTCTACAAGTAGGTCGGCATCTACGGGGTGAACAGCCACCTTCACATCTAGGTAAGTTAAAAAGTCTACCTGAAGCTGTCCAAGTAATTGGCGTGAAGGCGAACCGGTAATGGCAATGACTTGATAGGGAATTAATGCCTTCTGGCGCATTTCATACAGACAAGCACTTAAGCCCATCACCAACAAAACCATGCCCGTGGCTCGCAAGAGTCGCGCAGCCGTTTTCTTAAACATATTTCAATATCCCATTGATAAAATCATCGCCTTACTAAGGGTATCAGAGCAGCTTATCTTATTTACCCTAAAATAGTGCTTAGATGCAAAGCTATCCTCTCTTAGTGTCATTCCCCTCTTTTCACCCACATTTATCCATTCAGACCCATTTGCGTTTCTTTTACAAGTGAATCAAAGTAACCTTCTCAAGGGTCATTTTTTTAGCCTGCTTTTACTGCTAGCCTGCATTGGTCAGTGGTCATCAGATGTTTTGGCTCAAGGCTCCACTCAGTTGGGCGCCTATCCACTCACTCAAAAGTCTGCTGTCTCTAGCCCCTTTGGGCTGCGCAATAGCCCTTTTACTGGGGAGCATGAATCCCATGAAGGCATGGATATTCCTGCACAAGCAGGCAGCCCAATACTGGCTACTGGCGATGGCAAAGTCACTTTCGCCGGCTTTGCCCCAGGCTATGGCAATCTGGTAGAAATTGATCACGGCCAGGGATACACGACGCGCTATGGTCACGCGCAAACACTCTTAGTAAAGACTGGGGACCAGGTAAAGCAATCGGAGCAAATTGCTACCGTGGGTAGTACGGGAAGATCAACAGGCCCTCACCTGCACTTTGAAGTCAGCTTGAATCACACCCCTTTTGACCCCAGACTGCTTCTGGGTGGCACCTATCTAGATCACGCTTTAGCACCCAACGCTATCTTGATCTTTACCTCTACTAAACTCAAAGCGCCTTGGCAATTACAGCAACTGGCCAGCGGTAAATACCAAGGTCAAATTTTATACACCTCAAAAAATACAAGACGGTCTGGTGCACCTTTTGTGATTGTTAAATCACATCCTAGTGTTCAATAGCAAAGTTGCGAAAGCATAAGCAATCTTTACCAATAGTTACGCCCCACCTGTTTAAATTACACCCAGCACCCCCAATGCAAAATTAGGTACTGGTTTAAATTCCTTTAAATTAAAATGAATTTCTTGCTAAATATATGAGCACTAAATGGGAGAAAATGGGACTCATCAGCCAACGCCATCGTTGACTTGAGTTATTGCTAAAGGCTGTGACCTGTCTGGTTTTATCGGACCAATTTCATCTAGAAACTCTGGCTCCTGTGGTTAATTTGTTTTGCCATCCGGCGACAAACTCTGTTGGGGTTTGATAATCCAAACTTGAGTGTGGTCTGATTAAATTATAGTGCTTTCGCCATACTTCAATAATTACTTTAGCATGCTCTCTGCTGTAAAACCAATTCATTGCCAAGCACTCATCCCTGAACTTACCATTAAAACTCTCATTAGTACCGTTTTGCCAAGGTTTACCTGGCTCGATATGTAAGTTGTGCAAACTTCGCTCTACAGCCCATTCTAATAAGACGGTACTTACGAACCCTGGACCATTGACGAAGTCGTAGGCCCAAACTTCATTGGGTCCGGTTGCTACATGCGGTTGTCGATTTTGACTGCGATAGCGCTTGCGGATCCTTTTGGGGGGCACCTGCAGACCCGCTCCAGCCCAAATGCATGCCGTCCGATCGCGACCTAGAGCAAGACCATCCCGCCTTAAAAAGATTCGAATCCGCCTAGCGCCATAGCGAGGATATTGCTCGGAATACTTGCGCATGGCAGCCACGATAGGCTGATCTAGCAACGCTTAGCAGCGTACAAGCACGTCTTTGAGAGATGCCTCGCCTAACTGCATAGTGGGCCTGCTCCAATCGCTCCTGCACGCTCACCACTTTTTTACAGCAATCTCCTTCATGACTTCAATCCCAAGATCGCATTCTGCCAATATCTTCTTTAGACGGCCGTTCTCTTGCTCGAGCTGCTTTAAGCGTTTGACATCGTCTGTACCTAGATCGCCAAACTTCTTACGCCAGCTGTAAATCGAGGGTTTGCTAACCCCGTGGCGCTTGGCTACCTCTGCTATTGGCGAACGATCTGCCTCTTGCAATATCCGAACAATCTGTTCGTCTGAGAACCGTGCTCTCTTCATACCCGCTCCTTAGGTTGAAGGAGTCATTACCTCTAAAAGCCTTTGGTCTGAAAATCCCAGGACAGGTCAATATTACTCAAACGAAAATACGCCTTCGAAAAAGTAAAACAGATCAAGAATTACATGGCAAATAAATATTTATAAGCCAAAGAGCCGCTGAAGCAACAAATTTATGGATAAAAAAGCCAAATTAGATAATGGCTACATTTTCAGGGGTATTAACAATGCAATTGACATTACTCAAGAACTAAAGTGTAGTGAGATTAATCGTATTTATAAACGTTTAGCAAAAGATGCTAAGCTGCCAAAAGAAATAGTTGATCACATAAGCGGGCATTCAATGCGCGTTGGCGCAGCACAAGATCTTTTGAAGTCCGGGGCTAGTATGCCAGCAATCATGAACAAAGGAAGGCGGTCTAAAACCGATACAGTGATGCGGTATTTAGAGTACGAAAATTAAACATAAGTAACTTTCAATAAATTTTACATTAGCGTTAGATAATAAAATTTTTCCTCATTACCCATTATCTCAAAATTTTTTTCAGTTTAATCTACTACGTTAATTCTGTAAAATTAAATGGTATTTTTTAAAAAATCTAATTATCTAATTTTTGCCATTAAATAAGTGCCTGAAAGAGTTAACAAGGTACCTACTGCCATTGGGCGTCAAATGATCTCTAGTTGCATACAAAAGGGTACCATCCTTATTTCCATAACATTGCTCATCATCACAAAAATATTCAGAAGAGTTTACAAAAATAACACTAGGAAATTCTTTCCGATACGTATCTATTAGTCGCAAAAAATCTTTATTTCTATTTAAATATGCTTCTTTAGGAATGTTTATTTCACAGCCTCTAGCATATATTCTTTGGGTGCATGATTTTGGATCCTTTAAAAGCTCAGGTACATCTAGGATATAAATTACCTTTTTATTCGCATTAATTAATGCCTTTAGGGTCTGTCGAGTTCCTTCATCAAATGCATCTAGATTTTTAATTATTTGATCATCTGTTAAGACGCTGCTCTCATGAAAACGACTTTGTTGTATGTGAAGTGCCGGATAACCACTAAGAACAACAGTTTTAACGGATGGAGTTTTAATGGCGTAATCTAAAGCCCGACTTATAAATTGACCCGGGCAGTTAAAGTAAACCGCGGATGGAGTTTTTACTGGATATGACGGATAACATCCCGCATAAAGCATGACTGCAATATTTTCAGTATTACCTAAAAATACATCCCTTAAACCAGTGGCTAAGTGACCTGCATGACTATCACCTATAAGTAACACATCAATTGGCTTATTAGGTGACAATATAAAACAACCTCCTAACCCAGATGCATCAGACTTTACCTGATCACACTGACTCCAACCATTCCAATGTAAACCATATTCATATACATCTTCAATTTGTGCCGCCTTTCGATGTATAAAACCATCTTTAATATAGACAATATAACCTGTTAACCCAATAAAACTCATTAATAAAATCAATAAGGGAAGAATTATTCTGGAAGCCTTAAATTTACCTATGCGTATTGGGTATTCAATTAATTTATAAGTTACCCATGCGAGAGTGATAGATAATAAAACAGCTAAAACTCTAATCCATATAGATGGGTTTTCGCCTTCAATTATTCTAAGAAAAGATAACAATGGCCAGTGCCATAAATACAGAGGAAAACTAATTAAACCAAACCATACTGCTATTTTATTCGATAGGATCGTTCGGTTAATTACTCCATTGGGCCCTACGGCAATAATTAATACAGTCCCTAACACAGGTATTATTGCCCAAAACCCAGGAAATGAAACTTTTTTATTTATATTTATAAATCCGTAAATTAGAATAAAAAATCCCAATATTGAAACTATGCTTATCAATGCATTTATGTTTAAGTATCTGTTTATTTTCCACTCAGACAGAGCGCACTCAATCCTGTCGATAATTACTGCAAAAGTATTCTTTTTATATAAAACTAACCAGGCCAATAAACTTCCGCTTAAAAGCTCCCAAAATCTTGTTTGAGGCAAATAAAAAGTGGCAAGAATATCACTCCCAACTCCTCTTAAATTTAAAAGAAAGGAAATAAGGCAAAGAATAAAAGTAAGAGTTAAAAGATTAAATTTTCGCTTCCATGCTAACCACAGAAGTGCTGGCCAGATAATATAAAATTGCTCCTCAATACCTAAACTCCACAAATGTAAAAGCGGTTTAGTCTCTGCGGAATTGTCAAAATAACCCACCTCCTTCCATAAGGTGAGGTTGGATATAAATGCAGCCCCGGATAGAACATGCTTGCCCAGCTGCCTATATTCATCAGCGAGTAATATGAGCCAGCCAATTACAAGGCAGAAAAGCAAAATTAAAATTAACGCAGGAAAAATACGCTTAATCCGACGTGAATAAAATTCAGAAAAAGAGAAAGTTCCCCCTTCTAGGTTTTCAAAAAGAATAGTAGAAATTAGATAGCCAGAGATTACAAAAAAAACATCTACACCGATAAACCCGCCTTGAACCCAGTTGGGGAAGGCGTGAAAAATAACCACCCCTAAAACGGCAATAGCCCTAAGGCCATCAATATCGGCTCGATACTTTGTATGCTTGAAGTTACTTGAATATGTCATAAAGGCTAGCAATGATAGTATTTTTCATCTTATTTAATTTTAGAAAGAAAATTTCCAAGAAAAGCTGCACTCCTTTTAATACTTAGCTTTTGTTGCTTAAGAAACGCAACCATCCAGGACACTATAATCCCCAACTCCTTTGATTTTTGCTGAAACCAAAGACCATCGATACTATAGAACTCCTCAAGCACCTTTTGATGGAGTTCACTTGCATATAATCTATTCAATTTTTGTAATCCAGTTAATTTATAAGCATTTTCTGGATTACCCACTGAAGATAGTAAAAGCAGTATTCCTTCGATTTCCAAGTGAAATGAGGTGGGGATATTAGGATATTGCAATAGATCCGAAAATCCTTCCTTGAGGAGTTTTGGCGAAACTCCATCAAAAAAGGATTCGGCAATCAAAAAATGCTCGTTTACTATACGAATAGAATTGGAAATTGTTGGAGCACTAGTATTCCTCCCTCGCACTATCCGAAATTTTATTAATTCACTATCCAGGATATATATTGGATATTTCTTGAGTAGGCGTATCCAAAATTCAAAGTCTGGTAATTGACGCAAATTATTATTATATTTACCTAGCTCTTCATAACACTGACGACGAATCAACACACTTGGAGTGGCCAGGCAGTTACCAAACTCAAAAAAGTGACGAAGCCATTTGCCCTGAGATCTATTGGGCTGATTAAATACATCCCCATTAGACATCGCTCTTTTTTCTACCCGATGCCCCAGATGATCAATAAAGCCAACGCGACTAAAACATGCCCCAAGCTCAGGCTTATCTTGCATTATGCTCAGCTGAAGATCTAGCTTATGGGGATCGCACCAAATATCATCAGAGTTTATTATTGCCACAAACTCACCAGTAGCGCGCTCAACTAAGTCGTTAATTCTTTTGCAGGCGCCTCGATTAGTTGAGTGGGGATAGAATTGAATCCTATTATCTTTAAATGATTCGACAATTTCACAGGTTGAGTCCGTTGAGCCGTCATCCGCAATAAGAAACTCGAAATCAACGCAACGTTGGTTAAGAACACTTTGAATGGCCTCTGCAAGATATGGGGCGTGATTGTAGGTGGTCATGATCACTGATACAACTGGATGTTTCATGACTTAAACCATCTAGAAATAATTTTGTACAATTCACCCTGAAACAGCTGGCGCATCTTTAACGCTAAGCTCTTTAAATCTTTAACCAAAAAAAAACTTTTGGTCAGATAAATTTCTTTACCAAGTCTATACTTTAGTTCCTGAAACTCAATAGCAAATTTTTCATCCGATAGCTTATTATAGGTCGATATTAACCCTCTCTGCAATCTAATCTTTTCTAGGTGAGTATGCCTCGACCAAGCCCCAGAAGAGTGAATCCGATATACTGACATTGGCTCTTTAAAAAAAACAATTAATCCATGCATACCGATACAAATATTTATTATCCAATCATAAGATTGCTCTTCATATATTTGAGACGGTAGCCTATAGAGCGCGGATTTTCGGTACATACAGGTAGAGAAATTACCGATTAAATTATCAAAAATAAGCTCTTGTGGTTTAATGTATTTATAGCCACCTTCAATAGTTGATCGGGGATAAAAGCTGCCCTTATCTTCATCTTTAACCATGTAATTAGTCGCGCAAAGACTGCATTCGTTGTTAATTTTAAGAAAAGCTATCTGGCTTAACAATTTCTTTGAATTAATCCAGTAATCATCCCCCTCTAGTACCGCAATATACCTACCCTGACAAGCAGCAAACCCACGTTGGTAATTCTTTGTAATACCGAGGTTAGCATCTCTCTTGAGATATTTAAATACAAAACGAGCATCCCTCCCTTCATAGGCTTTAATCATTTCCAACGTTGCATCAGTAGAGTCATCATCCGCTACCACCAGTTCAATCTCGGCCATATATTCCTGCTCAAAAATTGAGTTTAGGGCTTTCTTTATATATTGCTCATGATTGAATGTTACCAATAGAATGGATAGTTCTAGACTCGAAGCTGGCATTTTTATTTTTGAAAAATAACTTTCGCCGGATTACCTGCTACTACTGTAAATGGCGCAACATCACGAATCACTACTGCGCCCATACCAACGATGGCCCCCTCACCAATCACCAATGGCCTGTCATATCTGCCTTGCTTTAATAGTGCGCCAGCACCAATATAGGCATGATCTTTAATAATGACATTTCCATTGCATTTGGCGCCTGGAGCAAAGGTAACAAATGAGCCAATTACACAATCATGAGAAATGTTACATTGACAGTTGGCCTGAAAAAAACGCCCAATCTTTACATTGGATGTAATGATTGTCTGTTCTGAAATCATGCAGCCATCACCTATCTCATTGTTATCCAATAGGATTGCACTAGGTGCAATCAGAGAATATGGCTCTATTCCCTCCGCCAAGCATAAATTAGCAATTCTTTCACGGACTCTAGAATCGCCGATTGCAATATTGAATCGCTTTATACCCTCTAGAGCGCGAAAGGCTTCTAAGCTTAATGAGCGATATCCATTAACCTGAGTCTCTTCTTTTTGCCCCTCAACTACAAAAATGATTTCACTATTTCTTGCGATTGGGTCTGCATAGAGAGTTGCACGAAGCATTGGCATAACCTCACGCCCATGTCCACCGGCGCCAATTAACCCATAGTAGCTACTCATAATTTAATAAGATTTTTACATAGTAAAAATTTATTCCAAATTTTTTTACGTGTACTGCTTTTTCGATGAGAATAATCTTCCGTCTGTAAATCTGATTTAATAGATTCCAAAAATAATCCTCCAAACCCAGCTACACCAGATATTCGATAAAAATCAAATACACTAAAATGATATTCTTCCCTCAATATTTTTTCAATTTCATATTTTTTAAGAAGTCTAAACAATAATGAAATGGCAGCCATTTTTCCTGCAGGTAATAAGAACGTATGATCAAGCAAAAGAAATAGCTTCTCACATTCATGCCTTAAAATTGAGGAAGAAGCATTTTGATTTCGAAAATTATCAGAAAAACCATCAATAAATATTTCATCAGGCATGTCTTCAAAAAATGTCCCAAAAATCTCAACCAATTCATTTACATTGCGAGCGATATTCTCTTGGGATACTACGCTAGTATTATTTCCAGTGCGCAAGTGCGCAACTAAATTTTCCTGAATAATATGAATTGGGTAGCTCTTAACCAGTCGAATCCACATTTCAAAATCTGGGAGCTGTTTAAATGCAGGATTATAAAAACCAATTGCTTCGTAAACTTCCTTGCGCATCAACATACTGGGGTGGCATAGACAATTACCACTATTAAAAAAATGTCTGAGCCATTTGCCTTGGGTACGATTTGGCTGCCGGAAAATATCCCTCCAAATTGATTCGGAACCAGTAACCTCGCTACCGTGATCGTCAACAAGAGATGCCCAAGTAAAGCAAGCACCAAGTTCCGGCATAGAATCCATTATAAAAATCTGTTTTAAAAGCTTCTCAGGCTCCCAAAAATCATCAGAATTAATTAAAGCAATATATTTACCGCGAGCTTTGCCGACTAAAAAAGCTAGATTGCCAACTGGGCCTAAATTTTGATCTTGCAAAAAAGCAAATATTCGCTTGTCATTAATCGAAGAAATAACATCCCAACTGTTATCCAATGATGCATCATCGGATATTAGCAACTCAAAATCTTCAAAATGCTGGGAAAGTACGCTTTCTATTGATTTTTTTATGTACTTTGCGTGATTATAAGATGGCAGAATTACACTGATTTTCGGAGCACTCAATACATCGCAGGATATGCGCTTATCTTGTAAAGTCATCCACAATCTCCCAATGTCCTGCGCACTAATTTCATAAAGCCATTAAGTACACTATATTTAGAGTTTAAGGTGGCTCCACTACACCTCATTAATTCAGCCTCAATAATTACAGTTTCCACTTCAATAGATTCAGCATCCTTCATTACGCCATCTAATTGAGTGTTTTTTCGTTCAATCAATTCTTTCAATAAGGTAATACGAGGACCCATTTGCATTTCTAAGGAATAAAGCTGGCAAATGCGATCTCTTGTACATTCTCCAAGTTCTTTTAGGGCTAATGGATGTGTATAGTAATACTCAATTTTCTCAAGAATATCTTCTATGTCATACTTAAGAAGAACGATGTCCTTTCCGTTAGTAAAGTGACCCTGCGCAGAATTAAATTCATCAACAGCAAAGATAGCAACACTACGTAAGCCAGCCTCAGTGCAACTTGCAGTAGGAAACCCATCAAAAGAACCGGGAGCAATTTTTCCACTTATGTTGGGGGACAAGATAAGATCCATTTTGCTAAAAAAATCATTAAACTCGTCGGGATCCAATGACCCATAAAACTTAATTCGATCCTTAAAGGGACTTACATCAATCACAAGTCTATCAAAAGGACCTACAACATGAAAATAAATGTCATCATGTCTATCACGCAAAATTTTGGCAACATTTACAAATACATCATATCCCTTATCTTCTCCATAACGCGTATATTTATGCGCCATAAAACAAATATCTAAGCGAGTCTTATCAATACCCCAGCGACTCTTTGACAAAATTAAGCTCGGAGAGTTGATCTCAGGCATGACAACACCAAAAATCATCTTGATCTTCTGGGGGTCGCACAATCTGCGGTCAACGATATAGTCATTCGTGATTTTTTGAGTAACAATTACCTTTTCAAAGAAGGGGGAATCAAATACTCTTTTCAATTTTCTATCACACTCAACATCATTTAGGACAAAACCAGCGCCTGGATAAAGAGTAAAAACAAAAGGCGTTTTTGCTGCTTCTATTTTAGGAAGCAACCTATAAATATTTGTTAAAAAATTAACGTAAATTAAATTTGCAAGGCTGATAGGGAGGCTATCGGTATATTGAACAACTCGACTTCCAAGCGCATGATTTTTTCGTTGGTACTGTCGAATAACCTCATCAATAGAAGAGTCCTCTAGAACGCCCAAAGATAGTCCCGAAGTCGCCACCAAAGAGTTCGGAAATGACTCAAGATAATGCGTAAACTCCACATATCTAAAGCCACTTCTGGTAGAAGGAAATACATCGTCAATAACAAGCAGCTCTAACCGACCTTCTTTTCCGCCATACAAATGTTCAACGGTACCATATAATTGAGTTATATATTTCTGAAATGCCTCGTTAAACTGATAATCAAGAAACTCATCGTACTCACCTATTAACTTTAACAACTCTCTTGTCTTCTCTAAACTTGTTCTTGAACTCCACTCGCCGCCTGAATGCTGCCTGTAGACAGAAAGCCTCTCATCTAAGTACCCAATTTTCCCAAATTGGGAGCAATACAAATTAAAAAACCAGTCCACCGTATAAATTTTATAAATATCGTAAGGAATTATTTCCATTAATTTTCCACGATAAAAGCAAGCAGAAAAATTACCAATGAAATTATTGCTAGCAAGTTCACTGCCAATAAATTCTGTCTTATCTAATGCTAGATGCGTCTGAAAAATTTCTCTATTCCCCCCCTTGCTATCACAGAACTCTAGGCAATTAAAAGACATCACGCAATCTAAATGCTGACCTAAAAAGTCTATATGCTTTTGAATTCGTAAATCCGAACACCAATAGTCATCCCCCTCGCAAAAAGTTATGTAGTCAGAGCCGATTGCTAGCTCATTAGCTCTCGCTAAGTTATTTACAACCCCTAGATTTTTTGAATTAATCTGAAATTTAATGCTGACGCGATCATCGTCAAGGTTAGCAATTAATGATTGAATTATTTTTGCAGTCGCATCTGGAGAAGCATCATCAATAACTATCAGCTTTAGAGTGAAGTCTCCACGTTGATTCAAGATAGATCTAATGCATTGTGCAATGTAGGCTTCATGTTTGTAGGTCAACACAATCACTGCGACCTCGGGAATGCTGTCTGCGCCAACATTATTTATTAGAGAACTGTTTTGAAACTGTAACCTACGAAGGTATATATCTATTAGATAACGAATGCTTCGGAGGGGTCTATCACCTTCAATCCTGGTAAAGATTAAAAGGCCTAGAGCATCGCTAGCCAACTCAAATCCCATTTCAAGCAACATATTTATATCTATGGATTCATCTTCATCCATATATTCAACACAAATAATTCCTTTGCGTGATAAAAATTGTAGGATCTTAGAAATTACCTTGGGATGAAAATTTTTTAATACAGCTATATTCAAATATAAAAAATCTATTTTTTTATCTTGATTTGAATAATGCTCAATCATCAACCCCAAAGATACTTCTGACTCTCTTCCAGTTAAGCTGGAAAACACCTTAAGCCCTAGCTCGAGTGTTAGCATTTTTGCTAGTTCAAGTTTTAACTTCTGATTCAACCCATCCACCTGAAAATAACTAACCCTAGAATTGTTCCCTATTAAATTTTTATCGACAAGATTGCCCTTACTCATAGCGAATTTCTCTTTTAATAATTCTGCATATCATATCCACCTCTTCAATTGAAAGAGTATGGTATAGCGGCAAACAAAGAATTCGCCTTGAAATGTCCTCAGCTAAAGGCACATTTTGCCCAGATATATAGGGTAATTCAGATAAAGAAGGGTAGAAATAACGGCGCGGAAAAATATTATTGAGATTTAGTTCTTTTAATATTTTTATTAGTATTGCTTCATTTTCAAAGATTACTGGGCAATATGCATTGTTATACTCAGCCTCTAAAATAATCTCCTGAAACTTAAGTGTGCAATCTGACAAATTTACCTTATATCGATCACATATAATTTTCCGAGTTGCCAATATTTCGGGGACGTATTTTAGATTGCATAGCCCCATGGCTGCATGAAACTCAGAATTTTTTCCATTAATGCCAATGTCACCAAATTCTGTAGCAGATGAATGCCCAAAATTCCTCATCATTGCCATTCGCTTTAGAATTTTCGGGTCTTGTGTGCTAACAGAGCCACCTTCTATCGTATGGAATAGTTTGGTTGAATGGAAGCTGCAGGTTGAAATATCGCCATATGATAAAAGTGATTTACCCTTATATTTAACTCCAAATGCGTGTGCAGCGTCGTAAATTACCTTTAGGTTATGTTTTTTAGCAATGTCACCAATTTGCTCTATATCACAGGGATTGCCAAATACATGCGTAGCAAGAATAGCCGTAGTCTTAGGGGTTATTGCTTTTTCAATTTTAGCGGCATCGATGTTTAGTGTTTTTGAGTCTATATCTACCATGACCGGATCGCAAGACTCCCATAGGATGCTAGATGTAGTTGCTACGTAACTAAAAGGAGTTGTAATAATTTCTCCAGTTAAATCAAGGGCGCTAATTGCGATCTGAAGGGCAATAGTGCCATTACTCAAAACTAAAAGATGTTCAATTTCAAGAAGGTCTTTTAGACGCAATTCCAATTCATTAAGTAAAGGACCATTGTTTGTCAACCATTCTCGCTCCCAGATTCCGTATAAATAACTCTCATACTCAGAATATGGAGGCATAAATGGTTTTGTAACGGTTATATTCATATGCTGCCCTCTTATTTTTTAAAGTTGTGAATCTTATAGCTAATTGAGGAATACCAAGAATTTTTAAATTGGTTAACCTCTGAGATCAACTCTCTATTTGTATGTGCTAGCTGCTCCATTTGCTCTCCACGAGCAATCCAATCTTTGGTAACGAGTTCTGTATTTTCAGATTGCTTTTGAAGCATCTCTGTGAGCGTTTCATTTGTATGTGCTAGCTGCTCCATTTGCTCTCCACGAGCAATCCAATCTTTGGTAACGAGTTCTGTATTTTCAGATTGCTTTTGAAGCATCTCTG
>Ga0364922_10237_pt1 | contig 32755 bp, 36 predicted proteins | sample ExccelJu500001D4_2_FD_206955 | JGI IMG/M metagenome (GOLD analysis project Ga0364922, IMG submission 206955) | Enriched cells from Trout Bog Lake Hypolimnion, Wisconsin, USA - BchlTB.June20.5000.01.D4 | ecosystem: Environmental > Aquatic > Freshwater > Lake > Hypolimnion/Profundal zone | place...
GTAAAACGTATCCTTCACGACGTGAAACGTATCCTTCACGACGTGAAACGTATCCTTCACGACGTGAAACGTATCATTTACGACGTGAAACGTAGTAAGCGTCCAGCCGTTCCATCTTGAAATCGTTGGCGAAAGCTAAGAGCATAGCGTCCACCTAATTTAAGTGGACACTATCATGAGCACTACGAATTCTGCGTCACGCCGACGCACGTATACAACTGAGTTCAGGCAAGGACTGGTCGCACAATGCCAACCTGGCGTATCTGTTTCAAGAATCGCGCTGGCGCACGGTATCAATGCCAACCTGCTGCGCAAATGGATCGACCGCTACCGGAATCAACTGCCCGTATCTGTCTCAGCAGAACCTTCAAAACTGGTTGCCGTTCAAGTCGAATTGCCTGTAAAGGCTCAGACTGAAGCCGCTTGCAGTGAGACCATTGAGATTAGTCTGACCAAGCGCACCACGCACATCAAGATCCACTGGCCAGGCAATCAAGCGCAAGCATGTGCCACATGGTTAAGTGCGTGGCTCAAATGATCCAGCCGGAACAGGTATTCCTGCACGCGGAACCCGTAGATATGCGCTGGGGTATGGACCGCTTGTCGCTGCTGATTCAGGAAATCGACGGGCGCTCGCCTTGTGATGGGACTGCCTATGGTTTTACCAACCGCCATCATTCGCGCCTCAAGTTGCTGATCTGGGATGGAACGGGGGTCTGGTTATGCCATCGTCGCCTGCATAAAGGGAGCTTTCGTTGGCCTACCCCGGGCGATACGCTATGCCAAATGAGCGCAGAGCAATGGCGCTGGTTGATCACCGGCGTAGACTGGCAACGGCTGTGTGCGGTGCCTTCCGCGCAGTGGCGAGTTTAGTAAATAAATCCCTGATATTCAGTGAATTATACGATGAGATTTGGTATAATTAAGCCTATGAATTCACTAGATAAAACTACTAATTTAAGCACTTTACAAGCCTCTGCTGGTGATGCCTCTTCGTCGCCAACGCAGTCACACGACGCCGAAATTGTACGACTCACCGAGCTTATCCGTTCGCAGAATTCCACCCTTAAATCGCAGGAAATCAAAATTCAGGCACTAATCCAGGAAGTCGCGTACCTGCGCCGTATGCGCTACGGGGTCAAGAACGAAGCCATGAGCGCCGAACAGCGCTCACTTGCATATTCCACCCCAAACCCGCCACCTGTTGCGATACTAAACCAACCACTTGTTCCAATCCCAAACCAGCCACCGATTCCGATCGCAAACCCGCCAACAGCCTGTTGCAATCTTTCTCTGTGGCTAGAAGCGTATTATCAATGTTGACACATTAAGGTAAACCCGATAATGTATCAACATTGAATCAACAAAGGAGTTATCATGCGTGTCATCGTAAAGAAATGGGGTAATAGCGCTTCCGTTCGAATCCCCGCTGGAATAATGGAGGCAGCTCGTTTGGCTTTGGATGCCCCGGTTGATGTTCGTGAAGAAGGAGGCCGTATCGTTATTGAACCTATTAGATCAAATGAATATGACCTTGCTCAGTTGCTTGCTGGCATAACGCCGGAGAACCTGAATATCGGAACAGATTTCGGCACACCAGTCGGCAAGGAGCTTTTGTAATGGTTCGTCGCTATGTACCTGAAGCCGGTGATATTGTTTGGTTGCATTTCGATCCGCAAGCGGGACATGAACAAGCCGGACATCGCCCGGCGGTAGTTATCAGCCCTGCGTCCTACAACGGCAAAACCGGACTTATGTTGTGCTGCCCAATGACAACGCAGATTAAGGGCTACCCATTCGAGGTTATGATTGTTGGCGATCGTCCAAGTGCCATACTGTCCGACCAAATAAAGAGTCTTGACTGGATTGCGCGCAAGGCTAGCTTAAAGGGGAAAGTATTACCTGAAGAATTGGCCCAGGTGCGAAAAAAATCATCTGCCCTCATCGGTAAGTAATATTCGTATCGGAAAGATTCGTACATTTCGATTGGATTAGGTGGCCGACTTTGCATCGTTATGGGTGGCTGGTTTGCGAATGGAATCGGTGGCGGGTTTTGGATCGTAATGAGTGGCGAAATTCATCGTAATACGCACTCACTGTTTGAGGACGATGTGGTTCAGGATATCGCCGCCGTTGAAGCTGAACTCAAGCTCCCCGCGACACCCGCTATACCGAGAACCCGCGCAGGCCGCCAGGCTTTGCCCGAACATCTGGAGCGGGTCGAAGTGCGTCACGAACCGGATTCCTGCACCTGTTCCGCCTGCCAGTCTAATCTGATCAAGATCGGTGAAGATATCAGCGAGCAACTGGATATCGAACCGGCGCGCTTCTTTGTGATTCGTCATATCCGCCCGCAATACGCCTGCCGCAAGTGTGAAACCATCACCGCTGCACCGGTAGCTCCTGCAGTGATTGACGGTTCACTGGCGGCACCCGGCTTATTGACCTGGGTTGCAACCAGTAAATATCTGGATCACCTGCCACTCTACCGACTGGAACAGATCGCCGCCCGACAGCAAGTCAATCTCTCGCGCAGTACCATGAGTGAATGGATCGGACGGATCGGTTTTGCGCTGCAACCGTTGGCTGACCGGCTAGCTGAGTTGCTCCGTCAACGGCAGGTGTTGCATGCCGACGAAACCCCGGTCAAGCAGCTGGATCCGGGGGCGGGTAAAACCAAACGGGCTTATTTGTGGACTTATCGCAGCAACGATCTGGATACCGGCCCGCCGATAGTGGTATTCGATTACCAAAGCAGCCGTTCCGGCCAGCATGCACGAGACTTTTTGCATGGCTGGCAGGGCAGCCTGCTGGTCGATGATTACGGCGGATACAAAAAGATGTTTGCCGCTGATGCCCAGTTCGTTGTCACCGAGCTTGGCTGCTGGGCGCATGCCCGGCGCAAATTCTTCGATCTTCATGCCAGCGGTGCACACCCGCAGGCGGCGGAAGCGTTGCGGCGCATTGGCAATCTGTATGTCGTCGAAGAAGCAACACGCTCAATGGATCATGCCGCTCGTGCTTTGCATCGTCAGCAAAACAGCGCCCCGATTCTGGCCGACATGCATGAGTGGCTAATCCGTTTGCGTATTGCGACGGCCGATGGCAGCGGCTTGGCACGCGCAATCGACTACAGCCTGCATCGCTGGCCGAGCCTGATTCGCTATGCGCAAACCGGCAATCTACCCATCGACAATAATCCGGTGGAAAATGCGATTCGCCCGATCGCCATTGGTAAGAAAAATTGGTTGTTTGCAGGCAGTGAGCGTGCAGGAAAACGGGCCGCCGCCATTCAAAGTCTGTTCGCCACCGCAAAACTCAACGGCATCGAACCATCTGCCTGGCTAAAAAATACGCTGGAAAAACTCCCCGTCTGGACCATGCGCCGCATCGACGAACTCCTACCAATCAAACCGTCAGTACAAATCACTCCAACTTAACAGGTGAGCTGGCCGGACGCTTACGAATCAGGCGAATAGCGTCTTGCTGTTTTGTATCGTATTGGAAATCCTATTGCCGGGGCTAAATAACGTCACACCGGTGAAGATCTCCAGGACGATATTTTCTTCCATTCAATACAGGTGTATATTCAGCGCACGAAATGAGCCACGACAAGGCAATCGATATTACCGTGCATAACCTGCCCTGCTTTAATTTGCTTAATTTGCATTCCGGCAAAACAAGAGAGCTGTGCTTATCTCCTGTTTATACAACCCCGCTCGCCGATTTAACGGACACAACAAAAAAGATGCGACACATTCCGGCTCAAATTTTCAAAGCCTATGACATACGCGGCATTGTCGGCAATACGCTTAACGCCGGCATAGTCGAAGCCATAGGACACGCAATCGGTTCGAAAGCTTGCGCACGCGGGCAAACCAGTATCATCATCGGACGCGATGGACGGCTGTCCGGACCTGAACTCATCGCAGCACTGGCGCGCGGCATACAAAAAAGCGGCATCAACGTGATTGATATCGGTTGCGTGGCGACACCAATGGCGTATTTCGCCGCCTTTCAGCTCAAAACGAATAGTTGCGTCGTGCTCACCGGCAGCCATAATCCGCCGGATTACAACGGCCTTAAAATCGTATTGGGTGGTGAAACACTGTACGGCGAGGCGATACAAGCACTGCGCCACCGTATCGAACGGGATGATTTGTCGCACGGTGCGGGCAGCTACTCGCAGCAGGACATCAGTGCGGCTTACATTGAACGCATCGCCTCAGATGTTAAACTTTTTCGTCCCATGAAGCTCACCGTCGATTGCGGCAACGGCGTGGCGGGCGCATATGTGGCCAAGCTTTATCGCGCACTTGGCTGTATTGTTAAAGAGTTATATTGCGAAGTGGACGGCAATTTCCCCAACCATCATCCCGATCCGTCCGTACCTGAAAATCTGCAAGACCTGATGACAGCTGTAAAGGAGAACGGCAGCGAACTGGGACTGGCCTTCGACGGTGACGGCGACCGTTTGGGTGTGATCACCAGGGACGGCAACATCATCTATCCGGATCGCCTGCTGATGCTGTTTGCCGCCGACTTACTGAGCCGCCAGCCGGGTAGTGAGATCATCTTCGACATTAAGTCCACCCGTAATTTGTTTGGCTGGATACGCAAGCGCGGTGGCATACCGGCTATCTGGAAGACCGGTCATTCGCTGATCAAAGCCAAAATGCGCGAGACGGGTGCGATGCTTGCAGGCGAGATGACCGGCCATGTGTTTTTTGCGGAACGCTGGTATGGGTTCGATGACGGGCTGTATGCCGGTGCACGGCTGCTGGAAATTTTAAGCCGCGTTGCTGATCCTTCTGCCACACTTAATGCCCTGCCGGATGCGTTCTGCACGCCTGAATTGCACATCAAAACACGGGAGGGCGAAAACCATACGCTGCTGGAAAAACTGCTGCGAATAGCAGATTTCAGCGATGCGACAGAGATCATCACGATAGATGGCTTGCGGGTGGAATATGCTGACGGCTTTGGTCTTGCCCGTGCTTCCAACACCACCCCTGCGATCGTGTTGCGCTTTGAAGGCGACACACAGCTGGCACTCGCACGTATTCAAAGTGACTTTCGCCAACTATTCACGCTGGCCGCGCCACACCTGCATTTGCCGTTTTGAACCTGCCGGCAAGAATATAAAGCACAACCAGCCGCCACTTTCGTAGCAGCCGGCTTGCGGCTATCGCCAGATAAAATTCCAGACTACAAAAGCCTACTTTCTACCCAAGCGGTCACCGTAGCCAAAGCCAGCGGCAGAAGCTCCGGTTGCGTGCCACCCGCCTGCGCCATATCCGGACGACCGCCGCCCTTACCGCCAACCTGCAGGGCGACCATATTGACCAATTCACCGGCCTTAACTTTAGCTGTCTGATCCGCCGTGACTCCGGCGATCAGCGCCACTTTGCCATCAGTCACTGACGCCAACAAAATCACTGCCGATTTAAGTTTGTCTTTTAACTTGTCCAGCGTCTCGCGCAAAATAGCCGCATCCGCGCCCGGCAACAAGGCAGCGAGTACTTTCACGCCGCCTAAATCCTGCGCCTGCCCCAGTAATTCATCGCCTTGCGCCGACGCCAGTTTTGACTTGAGTCCGGCCAGCTCCTTTTCCAGTGACTTTTGCTGCTCAAGTATCTGGGCTATGCGCGTGGCAGCTTCATGCGGTTGTGACTTCACGGCATCAGCGACTGCGCGCAATTGTCTTTCCTGCAGCTGGATCAGCGCCAGCGCACCTTCGCCTGTCACCGCCTCGACACGACGCACTCCTGCCGCGACACCGCTTTCAGTGAGTATTTTGAACAGGCCGATATCACCGGTGCGTTTGACGTGCGTACCGCCGCACAGCTCGATTGAAGAACCGATATTCAGCACGCGCACCAAATCGCCGTATTTTTCACCGAACAGCATCATCGCGCCGGTCTGTTGCGCCTCTTCTATGCCCATCGAGCGTGACTGAGTGGCTGCATTTGTTAATATCTCGGCATTGACGATGGCTTCAACCTTGAGAATTTCAGCGTCTGTCATCGGCTGGCTATGCACAAAGTCAAAACGCGTCTTGTCAGGGTCTACCTGCGAGCCTTTTTGCTGCACATGTGTGCCCAGAACCTCACGCAAGGCCTTGTGCATCAAATGCGTAACCGAGTGATTGCGCTCCGTGGCCTGTCTGGCCGCCATGTCCACTTTCGCAGTGACGCTGTTGCCTACAGTAAGCTTGCCGGTAGTGAGTACACCGTGATGACCGAACACGGTTGCCTGAATCTTTTGCGTATCTTCCACCGCAAAAATACCATGTACACTGCGCAACTCGCCACAATCACCTGTCTGACCGCCTGATTCGGCATAGAACGGCGTATCGTCCAGCACCACCACGCCGCTATCGCCTTCATTGAGCTCATTGACGGGCACACCCTCCTTGTACAACGCCAAAACGCAGCCCTTGTATTCCAGCGTGTCGTAACCGTGAAAAGTGCTTGCAGGCCCGGTGTATTCCAGATTCGCTGACATCTTAAACTTGCCGGCAGCGCGTGCCTGTTGCTTTTGCTGCGCCATTGCCGCATCGAAGGCGGCAAGATCGACCGTCACGCCATGTTCGCGACACACATCTGCCGTCAGATCCACCGGAAAGCCGAAGGTGTCATGCAATTTGAAGGCCGTCACGCCGTTGAATACCTTACTGCCCGTCGTCACCATCGTCGCCAGTTCCGCATCGAGTATCGCCATACCGTTTTCGATGGTGGCGAAAAATCGTTCTTCTTCCAGTTTGAGTATGCCTTTAATGCCCACCTGTCCGCTTAGCAATTCCGGGTAGGCTGCCCCCATCTGTTCGACCAGATCAGGCACCATACGATAGAAGAAAGCCTCTCTTGCACCCAGCTTGTAGCCGTGACGAATCGCGCGGCGAATAATACGGCGCAGCACAAAACCGCGTCCTTCATTGCCGGGGATCACACCGTCAGCGAGCAAAAATGAACAGGCACGAATATGATCAGCCAGCACTTTAAGCGAAGGAGAATCCAGATCTGCACACTTCGTCTCCCTTGCTGCCGCGGCAATTAACGCAACAAACAAGTCGATCTCGTAGTTAGCGTGCACATGCTGCAACACCGCCGAGATACGCTCAAGACCCATGCCGGTGTCAACGGAAGGTTTGGGCAAGGGATGCATCACGCCGGCTTCATCACGGTTGAACTGCATGAACACATTGTTCCAGATTTCGATGAAGCGGTCGCCGTCTTCTTCCGGCGTACCCGGCAAGCCGCCCGGTATATGCTCGCCGTGATCGTAAAAAATCTCGGTACAAGGACCGCAAGGGCCGGTATCGCCCATCATCCAGAAATTGTCCGACGCGTAGGGTGCACCCTTGTTGTCGCCGATGCGGATCACCCGGGAAGCATCCAGCCCCATCTCACGGGTCCAAATATCGTAAGCCTCATCATCCTCGGCATAGACGGTGACGTACAACTTATCTTTGGGCAGCTTATACACTTCGGTCAACAACTCCCAGGCGTAGGCGATCGCATCCCGCTTGAAGTAATCACCGAAACTGAAATTTCCCAGCATCTCAAAGAAAGTATGATGGCGTGCGGTATAACCGACGTTTTCCAGATCGTTATGCTTGCCGCCTGCCCGCACACATTTTTGTGATGTGGTTGCACGGGTGTAGGGCCGCTTATCGAAACCTAAAAAAACATCCTTGAACTGATTCATCCCCGCATTGGTAAACAATAGCGTCGGGTCGCCTGCCGGCACTAAAGAACTGGAGGCGACAATGGTATGACCTTTAGAGGCGAAAAAATCAAGGAACTGCTGGCGTATTTCACTGCTTTTCATGTTTGGCATCCATCTGGTTGATACTGGCGGCTAAGCACGCCGGACTAGGCTCGTATCATACCATCCGACGCACTGAGCAAGCCACATCCCCGGGAAAAACACCGTGATTAACGTAAGGAAAAGCAGTTTGTCCTACATGACAGAAATCCTTTGCATTCAGGCCTAACGAAGTAAGGGACTGCGCGAATACACATTTGCGCACTTCCGTTGAACCGTAAGGATAGCCAACACTTTCACGGCGACTTATGGGTGAGTAAGGCAACGAGACCAGTAACTGCACCGATAACGCCTGTGAAGCCGGAGAGCCAGACGACCCAGTGTGAACACGCTTCATGTCGAGCTTTTTCTTCACGACGAATCTCCTCCCTCAACGCAGAAAATCCGCTGGTTGTTAAACACCATCGGCATGTATATTGACCTTCATACCAGTGTTCAGATTCGGTCTTGTCATCGTTGTAACTGTGCGGAACGGGTACACGAAGTCGGCGCGCCTTGGCGAGTATATTTTTGGTTAGGTGCGAGTCTTCTTCTTCATCAAGTAGATCAATCTCGAACCGATGCTCACATACCAAAGATTCAACTGTAACATTATCTTTCAACTTTCGCGCAGCCGTAATATCCTTACCGTATGCACGATCAAGCAACGAGCGTTGCCACGTAAGGCGCGTTTCTGTCGAAATAGGTAGATTCGAGACTAGACGTAGTAGAAATGGCATGAGACTCGGCTCTGTTGCAATGTTATGCTAGTGTATATTTGCAGACAGGAGGTTTAGCGCCACTAGACCACCGACAACGACAATAGCCAGAAAAATCCGATTTAAGAGGCGGTAAATTTTTTGCGTACTTTCAACGCTTGCCTCATGATTGACAGACGAATTTGAACTAGTGGGTAGCAATGAGTCTCGGAGCTGATGAAATACTGTTTGTATTAAATTTTGATTGTTGCAGGATATTGCGTTAATTAGTTCATCAAGTTTGTCAGTCACCAAGGTGTTGGCGATTCGAATATCTTCCTTCTTTTGTAGATCGCTTTTCTGAGACGACTGTGACGCTGTTTTATATATCACGGTCAAGCATATTGATTCCGCAGTTACAGTGGATTCCTTTTCAACATCCCAAATGGTTTCACCCGTAACATGCCCATAACTAACACTGCTTTCGCCTGCTAGATAGGCTTGAATATTAGTGGAAAAGGTTAAGTAAATTGATACCTGCTCTAAATTTATTCTGAACAAATTCTGGAAGATAGTTGTTGGCAAATATGCATTAACAGAAAAGATATGGGGTTCATTCTTGGTTCTTTCTCCGTAAGAAATCTTTCCTTGATATATTTTACTGCTATCATCTCCAATTTCAAAAAACGTCACATCCCCTGTTGCTAATTGACCATTATTTTTGATCTCAACGGTATATCCTGACGCAACTTTAGAGGCAAACATAAAACGCTGCATCGACTTGTCTTTGGTTGCTGAGTAAAAATATCGTTTATCTGTGAGTTCAAAAGTAAATTTTGCCATAATGCTTCCTATTTATTTGCATTTTATGCTCCAAAGCCACCACTCCAAACCTTCCACACATAACGCTTTAAAAGCGCCCCCTTAATGGTACGCACGATAGTCTGATAATGCACGATGCCGCTGGGAAAATTCAGTCCGACTATTTACCAATATAGCAGTTGGTCATCGAATGTATACTCGATGCGTTCGAGTCCCTGCGCAGCGATTTGTACAGCAAGCGTTGCTGCCTGCCAAATTATCAACTTGAGTTATGATTCGTGTATCCGATATTGGCACAAACTTGCCAGTGGCGACTGCCTGCTTTCGAACTGATAATTCTACACCCAACAAGCTTTTATCCCTCGCTACCATTACACTTTTCAGCCCAACCATGTATTGCACATAAAGGGGCATCATATTTCTGTGTTGGTCAACCTTGGCATACACAAACCTACATAATTTAGAGATGTCGAAGAGGCCTAGCTTTCTACCTCAGAATACACTTAGCTTCATAAATCAGGCCGCCAGCAATTGACTACGTGTTCTGTCACCGATACCCAACAGCAAATTTTCGACGCTAATATCTTCGTCAAGCTGATCCCAGTGCAGTCCACTACCGCCTCCGCTGATTTCATACTGTTCACGTTGCGCAGCTTGGGCATTCAATAATCGAGGAAAGTAAGCCAACGGCACACCCAACTTGCGTCCATCAACGAAGTCCACCCACATCGTGTTCGCATCGAAACTCACTGCATTAGCTAAAGAACTCATACCATGTCCTTTCTATCAATTGACGGTTATCTACAATTACTTTTGTAAGCTCATTCAATTCCTGACTGTTTAGCCCGTAGCTTTCCGATACACGAACTTGCGGTTCAAGCCAAAATTTCGCGCTCGAACCTGATTTTCGCACATGAACGTGTAGAGGTTCTCTCGGATTACCCTCGTTCGAAAAGAAGAAAAACGTGTAGCCCTTAAAACGTAAAACAACAGGCATTATCAGTCCTCCACATCAGACGATTGCAGCACTTTGAATATCACGTCAAAGCCGAAGCCCCGCGACTGCAAGAAACGCATCTGGCGCGCCTTCTCTTTTGCATCAACAGGCAGCATGCCGAACTTACGCTGCCATACGCCGCGCGCGGCCTCCAGCTCGGAATCTTTCAACTCAGGCAACGCCTGTTCGATCAACTCGACACTGAGTCCTTTTTGCTGCATTTCACGGGTAATGCGCTGCGTACCGAAGCGAGATCGCCTAGCGTGCAACAGTTGCGTGGCGGCGCGCTCATCGGACAGATAACCGCGCTCGATCAAATCATTGAGCAAGGCATCCAGATTAACCAGTTGGATTTGCTCAAAGTCATCTTCAACTTGAGCATAGGGGCGCAACTTAGCCGCCAGCTCGGCGCGACTGTATTCGCGGCGAGCCAGATACTGCAAGGCTCGCCCGCGCAGACTAAGTTCAGACCTTTGCTTCACCCTGACCTGCAGCCAGCAGTTTTTCAGCCGCTTTAGCCTTGGCGGCCTCTTTCGGCGACAAACCGCCTTCCATCAGCGCAACGCCGACTATGGTACGGATCTTGTTTTCGATTTCATAGGCCATTTCAGGACGGGAGCGCAACAGTTCACGCACATTGTCTTTACCCTGACCAATTTTTTCCCCGTTGTAGCTATACCAGGATCCGGCTTTTTCAATCAGCTTGTGCAATACGCCCAGATCAATGATCTCACCTTCCCGTGAAGTACCTTCACCGTACAAGATATCGAACAGCGCTTCCTTGAAGGGCGGCGCAACCTTGTTTTTTACTACTTTGACGCGTGTTTCGTTACCGATCACTTCATCACCCTTCTTGATCGCGCCGATGCGGCGTATATCCAGACGCACGGATGCGTAAAACTTGAGCGCGTTGCCGCCGGTGGTGGTCTCAGGATTACCGAACATCACGCCTATCTTCATGCGTAACTGGTTGATAAAAATCACCAGCGTGTTGGAGCGTTTGATGTTAGCGGTCAGTTTACGCAAGGCCTGAGACATCAGACGCGCATGCAGCCCCATTTGCGCATCGCCCATTTCGCCTTCGATTTCCGCCTTAGGTGTCAACGCCGCCACCGAGTCGATCACCACCACATCCACGGAGGCGGAACGCACCAGCATATCGGTAATTTCCAGCGCCTGCTCACCATTATCCGGCTGTGAAATCAGCAGATCTTCGACCTTGACGCCTAATTTTTGTGCATATTGCGGATCAAGCGCATGTTCCGCATCAATAAAGGCCGCTGTGCCGCCCAGCTTTTGCATTTCTGCGATTACCTGCAAAGCCAGTGTCGTCTTGCCGGAAGATTCCGGTCCGTAGATTTCGACAACCCGGCCGCGCGGCAAGCCCCCGACACCCAAGGCAATATCAAGACCCAGCGAACCTGTTGAGACCACCTGGATGTCCTGCGCCACTTCGTTTTCACCCAGGCGCATGATAGAACCCTTACCGAACTGCTTTTCGATCTGACTCAATGCGGCGGCAAGCGCTTTACTTTTGTTCTCATCCATTTTGCATTCCTTAATAATTAGTGCGCGGATTATGGCACATCAATCCGTATCTGAACAGAACGATCGTTCTTTTTAACTTTTCAAGCCAATAAGGTACGCTGATTCAATAAGTCTATCACTCCCTGCAAGGCAATTTTTACCGCCTCTGCACGTACTTCTGCACGATGACCGGAAATTAAATAGTGCTGTGCATGCACGGTTGTATTTTTCAGCCCCCAGGCAAACCATACTGTACCGACAGGTTTGTCTGCTGTCCCGCCGTCAGGTCCTGCAATACCACTGACAGCTAAAGCCACTTGCGCCCCACTGTTAGCTAAGGCACCCGCCACCATTTCACGCACTACGGCTTCTGACACTGCACCGTATTGCGCCAGCATCGCAACGCTCACCCCCAGCATTTGCTGCTTGGACAGATTTGAATAGGTGACAAAGCCGCGTTCAAACCAGGCGGAACTGCCCGCGATGCCGGTAATCGCTTGCGCGACCCCCCCGCCGGTACAGGATTCTGCAGTGGTCAGCAGCAATCCATGCGCCTTGAGCAAACCGCCAACTTGTGCTGCCAGAATATTCATATTCTTCTGTAGACCAATTTATCGCTCTACAAGCCGGCCAGTGACAAATTTGTGAAGGACACTAGCCATAAGCGTTTGGTAAGGTATTGCCTCTTCAGCCGCTTTTGCCTGAATATCTTCGAGATCACGAGAGGAAATTCGAATATTTACGCGTTTATTTTTAGTAAGTGATGCCGATGCCATAGCGGAAAAGCGCACAATTTCTTCATTCAGATTTGCGCTGGATTGCCACTCGCCTCTTTCAAAAGAAGCCAGAATTTCTTCCTCAAGTGAATTTTCTTTATCCATTTTAACTATCCTCAGTTAAATAATTACGGGTAGCCTTCCTGCTTGGAATGATCGTTTTCAGGAATACTTCACTTTCGTTTTCCACAAATGGAACCAAATAAGCATAGCCGCGAATACGAACCACAAGTAGACGTTGATTTGGATACTGTTCTTTATTCGGGGGGTCGCTAATATCGAGAAGTCCACCATGCGACATGGCTGACAGCACTTCTTCAAAGGAAACACCCCGCTCAGCCTTGAGCAGAATGTTTTTCTCTGTACCCCAGTTCACGGGTTTCATACCGTTCATGATACACCTGTGTGCTTTATGACATCAAGCTCCAACATAACAATGGACAGATACACTCTTTTGCATACACCTCACCCCAGACCGCGCGCTAAATCATGCTGAATATCAACGAGCGCTTCGAGTCCTACGGCAATACGGATCAAGCCGTCCGAAATTCCGGCAACGGCGCGCGCCTGCGCACTGATACGCGCATGAGTGGTGCTGGCAGAGTGGCAGATGGTCGTGCGGGTATCGCCCAGATTAGCGGTAATTGACAGCATTTTCGTCTGGTCGATGACGCGCCAGGCTGCCGCTTTGCCGCCTTTGACTTCAAAGGCCACGATGCCGCCACCGCTTGTTTGCTGGCGCATGGCCAGCTCATGCTGAGGATGCGAAGGCAAACCCGGATAGAAAACCCGCCCCACATTAGGTTGTGCTTCCAGCCAGGCGGCCAGTGCAAGCGCAGATGCCGAATGTGCCTCCATACGGATTTTCAGCGTCTCCATGCCCTTGAGAAACACCCAGGCATTAAAGGCGCTCATAGTAGGACCTGCAGTACGCAAAAAGCCATACACCGCCGCCATTGTTGCGCGACTGCCCAGCACCGCCCCGCCCAGCACACGCCCCTGCCCGTCCAGATATTTGGTCGCGGAATGAATCACAATGTCAGCCCCTAACGCTAGCGGGCGCTGTAAGATAGGGGTACAAAAACAATTATCCACCGCCAGCAGCGCGCCGCAACTTTTGGCAATTACTGAAATAGCCGCAATATCGGAAATCTCAGTCAAAGGATTGGAGGGAGTTTCCAGGAAAAACAGTTTGGTATTCGGGCGCACGGCAGCTTGCCATTCGGCCGCATTAGTTGCCGACACAAACGTTGTCTCCACACCGAATTTCTTGATCACGTTGTTAAACAGATTCACCGTAGAGCCAAACAGACTATGCGAAGCGACAATATGATCGCCAGCTTGAAGCACAGCCATTACGCACGCCAGTATCGCCGACATGCCGGAAGCGGTGGCAACACACTGCTCCGCCCCTTCCATCGCCGCTAACCGGTCTTCAAACATGCTGACCGTCGGATTGGTGAAGCGCGCGTAAATATTGCCGGGCTCTTCGCCGATGAAGCGTGCTGCCGCTTCCGCTGCGCTGTTGAACACAAAACTGGAAGTCAGGAACATCGCTTCGGAGTGTTCGCCGAACTGACTGCGTTGTGTCCCGGCGCGGATAGCCAGTGTTTCGGGTTGATACGATTCGGTCATAATTCTTCCTTACAGCGTGTCCTGCAATGTCATCAATAAAAAACCAGTAAGCTTGGCGCTAAATCTGGCAAGCCCAACATAATGAAATGGACGCCCACTTCCTAAAACGGCATCATTGTGCAAAAGTAGCGGGTATAAACAACCACGCAAATAGAAAAGGGCATCCGAAATGAAGATTACAACAATTGGCATTGATTTGGCAAAGATTGTTTTCAGACTCACGGTACGGATGAGTGAGGTAAAGTGTCCGCACACCGCCAATTCAAGCGTGCCCGTGGTGGCAAGCAGAATTTGCCGGGTATCAGCAAACGTGGCGACACATATCTTCATACCTTGATGATCCACGAGGCACGAGCAGTCATCCGCTTTGCACAAAGCGGGCAAGGTGAACGCCATTCAATTAAAGGAGACACACATCATGCTACTTCCGGCAGTTGACAGCGTAAAACAAGCCGTTAAACCTAAAAAAAGCAGTTAGCCTGCTCCCAGCGTGAATATCCGGGTGTAAATCGGTGGCGGGCGGCGCGTAATTTTGCTGACGATGTAGTCCAGCAGGGTGTGCCAAGGGTCTATCTTGGGCAACTGCTCCGCAATCGTTTTGACATGCGCCAAGGCCTTGCGGATATTGGCAATGAGCGTAATCAGGTGTTGGCCGGCGGCATGCATCGCGGTCAAATATAACGTCGTCTGCCCGGCGTGTTTTACCGCACGCCCCACACCGGCCAATCATAACGGCCGGCTGGTAATCGCCTCCATACGCGCATCCGGTTTAGCGGCGCGACAGTACCAACTCCACCAGTTGTAAACCAACGCGACCGAACGCGCCGACGTCTGGCAACGCTCAATATCCTGTGTCGTGAAGCCGCCCCATCCCCATTGGTTTTTCAACTCATCGAAGCCGTTCTCGCAATCGGCACGATCGCGGTACAGCTGCGCGATGGGTGGTTGGCTAAAATCAATAGCAACAGGGTGCCCGGTACGTCCTATTTTGTCGGGGCGTTGGGGCTGCTGTAGTGCAACGGGCAATCCTGAACCCACGCATCATCATAAGCCCTTTTACCGTTCACAAAAGTAGCTGAAAAAGCAGTATTCGCAACCCGTAATCTGTCAAATATCTTTTAAAACTGCAATTTAACCAAAGGAGTCGCTTTCATGCGGGATGCTACTCACCACTCCTAGTGCATGTTCACCATTGGCATAAATCCCAGTTTATCCTTCAAACCCGCACGGCTACTACGCGCGTCATCCAGACTGGCATAAGGCCCGATATAAACCCGGGACTTGCTGTTTTCGCTGAGCACAGTCAGTTTTTTGTCGGCATCGCTTAGTTTCAGCTGGATCTGCAACATGAATCTCTGAGCCGCTTCAGGCGTATTGAACGCACCCAACTGCAAAAACACGTTGTTCGGCATTGCTGCTGTGGTTGACGCAGGCGACAAGGATTGGGCAGGCGCAAGTGGCACGCTTTGCACCCCATCAAGCCGGCTTATAGGGCGGGTAACAGGCTCAGACTGGACGACAGAATCCGTATCCGGCATAAGACTTTCAATGTCAACTTCTGAACTGCCGTGACCGGTAATGCCCAGCTTGTATGCGGCGGTATAGGACAGATCTATCACACGGTCGTGCAAGAACGGCCCCCTGTCATTGATTCGCACCACCACCGTTTTTCCCGTCAGCACATTAGTCACACGCGCATAACTGGGTATCGGCAAGGTAGGATGTGCGGCTGTCATCAAATACATATCATACTTATCGCCGCTCGAAGTCGCATTTCCGTGAAACTTCTTGCCATACCAGGATGCAATGCCGCGTTCCTTAAAATTCCCCGCTACCGTCAGCGGCGTGTAATTTTTATCCAGCGCCACATAAGGACGATTGGCAAAGCGATTCAACGGCTCATTGATTGGAACGGCATCAGGAATCGCATCCATATTGGCTGGCGGATTATTCCCGGGGCCGTCTCCGTCAAGATAGCCACCGCTCCCTGGAAGGGGCTTACGGCTTGCTTGCTCGGGATTTCCCGCTGAATGGTGTTCAACCGGCGCGCTTTGCAATTGCGGTGCACTGCTACACGCGGAGAGTGCCAGCGCGACTAATGCCATCAGAATAAGATTTTTATTCATACCTGTTCCTTGTATAACTATTTGCTGTCCACGAATGGATTGTTTTTAAATTAGCTCTTCACTAGCTTCTTATGCGTCTGAATGCTCATCAGCATACCAAAACCTAGCAATAGCGTCAGCATGGAAGTACCACCGTAACTGACCAGCGGCAGCGGTACGCCTACAATCGGCAGAATCCCGCTGACCATGCCCATATTAACAAATGCATAAGTAGCAAAAGTCAATGTGATCGACCCTGCCATAAGACGGGTAAAATAAGTCGATGCATTTGCCGTGATGACAAAACCTCTTGAAACCACAAAAAAATAAATCGTCAATAAAATTAAATTACCGACTAGGCCGAATTCTTCTGAATACACGGCAAAGATGAAATCCGTAGTGCGTTCAGGTAGGAAATCCAGATGAGTCTGCGTCCCGTTCAGATAGCCTTTGCCCAGTATACCCCCCGAACCCACCGCAATCATGCCCTGGATGGTGTGATACCCTTTGCCCAGCGCATCCTGAGAAGGATCAAACAACATTTCGATCCGATGACGCTGATAATCATGCAACATCGACCACATCAGCGGGGCACTGGCCACCGCAGTCACAAACAAACCGGCCATGATGCGCCAGCTCAAACCCGCCAGAAACAGTACATAAAAACCACTGGCGGAAATCAGCAGCGCGGTGCCCAAATCAGGCTGCCTCGCGATCAAGGCTACCGGCAGCAACAGCAACAAGGCAGCTACCGCGTAATGCTTCAAACTCAAGCTGGTTTCATATTTTTCAAAAAACCACGCCATCATCAACGGTACGCCGATTTTCATCAACTCCGAAGGCTGTATGGTCGCCACGCCAATATTTAACCAGCGCCGTGCGCCGTGACTGATTTCGCCAAATAACGCCACGCCAATCAACAACGCCATGCCCAGCACATAAATCGGCACAGCAGTACGCATCAAATAATGCAAGGGTAGATTTGCTACCACCCAGAGACAACAAAATCCGACCAGAATATTCGCGCCTTGCGCCATGACGCGCTCAAAATTATGGTCGCTCGCGCTATACAGTGTCAGAAGACTAGCCGTCATCAGCAAAGCCATACCAGCTAACAGCGATAAGTCAAGATGCGCAATCATTTTCTGCCAAATTTGCTGCCTAGTCATGCTCTGCCTCCACTTGAGGTGCGTCTGCCGGTTTCGCCTCTTTAGGCAGCACCGGTGCGGGGATTTTTCCAAGCAGGTAATAGTCCATCACCTTACGGGCAATCGGTGCTGCCGTGCCTCCGCCATGCCCGCCATTTTCAGCCAGTACCACTACCGCTATTTTAGGTTTATCAGCAGGTGCAAAGGAAATGAACCAGGCGTGGTCGCGATGACGCTCGTCCAGCTTGCTGGCATCGTATTTCTCGCCCTGTTTCATGCCAACCACTTGCGCCGTACCGGTTTTGCCGCCGATGGAATAAGGCGCGCCCGCTGAAGCTGAAACTGCCGTGCCGCCCGGCTGGGTCACGGCGACCATGGCACGTTTAACCAGATCAATGTTTGCCGGATCAAGTTTAAGGTCAAAAATAGGCTTATTTTCCAGCCGGCTTATCTGGTTGGTCACCGAATTCTTCACCTCCATTAGCAGATGCGGTTTATAAGCAATGCCGTCATTGGCCAGCGTCGCGGTTGCTGCAGCCAATTGCAAGGGCGTCACCAGACTATAACCCTGGCCTATGCCTACCGATACGGTATCGCCGGTATACCACTTCTGCTTGAAATGCTTCATTTTCCATTCCTGAGAAGGCAGCAAGCCTGAGGCCTCACCTTCCAGATCGATACCGGTCTTTTTACCAAAGCCAAAACGAGACAGATAGTTAAAGATATTATCGATACCCATATCGACAGCGAGCCCGTAAAAATAGGTATCGCAGGAAACAACGATTGCCTTAAACATATCAACTGAACCGTGCCCGTTTTTTTTCCAGTCGCGGTAATGATGGCTGCTGCCGGATAAAGTATAAAAACCCGGATCGGAAATCCCTTGGGCCGGCGCACGAGTATGGTAAAACAGCCCTGCCAGCGCCATGAAAGGTTTAATGGTGGAACCGGAAGGATATTGACCGCGCAGCACACGATTATTCAGCGGATGATCCGGGGAGGTGTTCAAGGCTTTCCAGTTTTCTTCATCAATTCCGTCGACGAATAAGCTGGGGTCGTAACCCGGTCGACTGACAAAGGCTAACACCTCACCGTTTCGCGGATCAATCGCGACCAGCGCGCCCCGATAATTACCAAATGCCTGCTCGGCTATATCCTGTAATTTCGCATCAATACTTAAAATCAGCGTATTGCCGGATACCGGCGAGCTGCGCGACAACACACGCACTGCACGTCCGGCTGAATCCACTTCAACCTGCTCGATGCCGGTGGTACCGTGCAATTCCTTTTCATAATATTGTTCCAGCCCCGTTTTGCCGATATAGTCGGTGCCTCGGTAATTCGCTAGTTCGTCAGTATCGTCCAACTTGTCCTCGTCGGCTTGATTGAGGCGACCGATATAACCTAACAGGTGCGCCGTTTTATCGGAGTAGGGATATTCACGGAACAGGCGCGCCTTGATTTCAACACCCGGAAAACGGTATTGCTGGGCTGCAAAGCGGGCTACCTCCTGATCCGTTAAACGACTGCGTATCATCAGCGTCTCAAAATCGTGACTCTCGGTTTGCAGTTTCTTGAAGCGCTTGCGATCACGGGGCTGGATATCAACCAGTTTAGCCAGCTCATCAATGGTAGCGGGCAGATCACTTACTTTATTCGGCGTAATTTCCAGTGTGTAGCCGGAAAAATTATGTGCCAGCAGCACACCGTTGCGATCCAGTATCAAACCGCGATTAGGCACAATGGGCATGACAGAAATACGATTTCTTTCTGCCATCGTCTGATAATAGTCATGGCGAATCGCTTGCAGATAAACGAAACGGGCAAGCAAAACGCCCAGCAGCAGCAAGGCAAAACCAATACCTATAAAGAGCCGTAAACGAAAATTGAATATTTCCCGCTGATGATTTTTTAGCTCGATCCGATTATTCATTCCCTGTCCACGCGCATTTGTCGCATTGACTGAAACAGAAAGCTAAGCGGAATCCACAGCAAGGTAGAGGTCACACAACCCAGGAAATAACTCCAAACTACTTGACCATTTACCTGCCAGTGCACAATCGCATACACCGCATAAGTTGACAGTAATATCCCCAACACCTGGCTGGTTTGTTCACGCAAATCGAACATCCGTATCCGACGGCTTAGCACCACACCGCCAAAGGCCAGCACCGTATAAGCTAGCGCATGTTGCCCGAATAGGCTGGCATCGCCCACATCGGCCAGTATCCCGATTGCCCATGACAGGCCGATACCAATGCGCAGCGGTTTATTCGTACACCAGTAAAGCAGCGCTACAGCGACAAAGTCCGGTCGCAACGTCAACCATAACCCCTGCCAGGGCAGGGCGTTGAGCAGCAGCGCGCCAATAATACTGGTCGCGATAAACAAGTTGCTGACAGGACGTAATATTTCCGGTTGCAGTTGATCGTTAAAAGGCATCAATGCACCCCTGTTTTACGAATTTTAGGATGGTCCGGCTCAGGTCGCTCAGTCTGTTTAGGCGTAGATGATAAAACCAGCAACAACCGGTATTTATCTACACCGCCTAGCGGCAGGCAATCAATATGCGCAAACGGGTAAGCTGCATCACGCTCGATTTTCTCTACACGCGCTACCGGTATGCCGGGAGGATAAAGCCCGTCTATCCCCGAAGTCACCAGGATGTCACCATTCTGTATGTCAGTGCTAACGGGCATATAGCGCAGTGACAATTGACTGGTATCTCCGGCACCAAAGGCAACACTGCGCAAGCCGTTGCGTAAAACCTGTACCGGTACAGCATGATCTTTTTCAGTTACCAGTGTTACTTCGGATAACCAGGGATAAACACGGGTAATTTGCCCGACGATCCCCTTGTCATCCATAACGACCTGGCCTGACCGCACATTAGCTGCGCTACCTTTGTTGATCAGTACCTTGCGACTGAATACATCACGTTCAGCATAGACGATTTCAGCTACCTGAGCCGTATACAGATCACGCTTTTGCAATACCATCATACGACGCAACTGCTGATTTTCCTGCAAGATGGATTGCTGTTGCAGTAACTGTACCGCATCCAGTTCATGCTGGCGTTGCAAGGTCGTTTTTTCATCAAGCAAACTACTCTGCGTCACGAAGAAATCGCCGGCTCCCTGTAACAGGGTAAGTGGCAAGGTAGCCAGGCGCTGTACCGGAAGTACCAGTACTGACAACGCACTGCGGGCAGACTCAAGATAACGGAAACGCGCATCAACAAACATCAGCAACACGGACAACACCACAAAAAACACGAGTCTCGCCCCGGAACTGGGTCCACGGTTCGAAACCTGAAAACTTTGCGTGCTGTCCATCTGGATAGGAAAGTGGTAAGTGGTGAGTAGGAGGTAGTGAGAGGGGGTAGTGAGAGGAAAACGGTTCTACGCCACTCATCACTGAGGCACACTGTGCCGTTCCACTCACTGCTTATCAATAAAACTATTCTGTCGTGAAAATACCTGTCGACTTGTCCATGCTTTCAAGTGCATGACCTGAGCCACGCACCACACAAGTCAGCGGATCATCGGCAATCAGCACGGGCAAACCGGTTTCTTCCATCAGCAGGCGGTCTATGTCTCGCAGCAACGCACCACCACCGGTCAGAACCATACCCTTGTTGGCGATATCAGCGCCCAGTTCAGGCGGCGTTTGTTCGAGCGCAATCTTCACTGCGCTGACGATGTTATTCAAAGGATCTGTCAGTGCTTCGAGAATTTCATTACTGGAAATCGTAAAGCTGCGCGGCACGCCTTCGGCCAGGTTGCGTCCCTTTACTTCCATTTCGCGCACTTCAGAACCGGGAAAAGCCGAACCGATGGTCTTTTTAATCTCTTCCGCAGTGGTTTCACCAATCAACATGCCGTAGTTACGGCGTATGTAATTGATGATGGCCTCGTCGAACTTGTCACCGCCCACACGGACTGAGCCTGAATACACGGTGCCGCCCAGCGAAATCACGCCGACTTCGGTAGTGCCGCCGCCGATATCCACGACCATGGAACCGGTTGCCTCCTCCACCGGCAAGCCAGCGCCAATCGCAGCTGCCATCGGCTCTTCGATCAGTTCCACACGGCGCGCGCCTGCGCCCACTGCGGATTCACGGATTGCACGACGCTCAACCTGAGTTGAACCGCAAGGCACGCAAATCACGATCCGCGGGCTGGGACTGAAGATGCTCGCCTTGTAAACCTTGCGGATAAATTGCTTGAGCATCTGCTCGGTGACGGTGAAATCGGCAATCACGCCATCTTTCATCGGACGAATGGCCGTGATATTGGCCGGCGTGCGTCCCAGCATCTGCTTGGCACCCAAACCAACTTGCTGAATGATTTTCTTGCCGTTAGGTCCGCCTTCCTGGCGGATAGCCACTACCGAAGGTTCATTCAGGACGATGCCCTGCCCGCGTACCCAGATGAGCGTGTTCGCTGTCCCCAAGTCTATCGCAAGGTCGTTAGAGAAATAGCCTTTAAAAAGTCCAAACATGTTGATTCCCGTGAAGTCTAAAATAGTGTGCTGAAGAAACGCGATATGATACCCTATCGGTCTCATAAATATAAAGCTTTTACTATGTCATTAAGCACAGCAGATGTTCAGAAAGTTGCGCGCCTGGCGCGTCTTGCCATGAACCCAACCGAAATTGAAGCCGCCAGGACACAATTGTCCGGTATTTTTGAACTCATCGCCGAAATGCAGGCGGTTGATACCACGGGCATCGCCCCCATGTCGCACGCGCAGGACTTGTCGCAACGCCTGCGCGAAGACAAGGTTACCGAAGGCAATCAGCGCGAGCTGTTTCAAAGCATTGCACCGCAAGTCGAAGCCGGCCTGTATCTTGTTCCGCAAGTCATCGAGTAAATATTATGTTGAATTACAGTCTCTCTCAATTAGGCGCGGCACTCGCTGCCAAAAAAATTTCCAGCGTCGAACTGACGCAACTTTATCTGGATCGTATCGCTACGCACAATCCGGTCTATAACGCCTATCTCACGGTAAATGCCAAAATCAGCCTGACGCAAGCTGCGGCAGCCGATGGCTTGCTATCTTCCGGCAATGCCGGGCCGCTGACCGGTATTCCGATTGCGCAGAAGGATATTTTTTGCGCCAAAGGCTGGCGCACCACCTGCGGCTCTAAGATGCTCGCCGATTTTATCGCTCCCTATGACGCTCATGTCATCGAACAGTTCAATAAAGCCGGTGCAATAAATTTGGGCAAGACCAATATGGACGAATTCGCCATGGGGTCTTCCAACGAAACCTCGTATTTTGGCGCGGTCAGAAATCCGTGGAATCACAAAGCTGTGCCTGGCGGCAGCTCAGGCGGCGCAGCTTCGGCAGTGGCCGCGCGTCTTTGTGCTGCGGCGACCGGTACCGATACCGGCGGATCGATCCGCCAGCCGGCAGCACTGTGCGGCATTACCGGCATCAAACCGACTTATGGCACTGTTTCACGCTACGGCATGATCGCCTTCGCCTCCAGCCTTGATCAGGCCGGACCAATGGCGAAAAGCGCGCAAGATTGCGCGCTGATGCTGAATGTGATGACAGGTTTTGATGAACGCGACTCCACTTCGTTGCCGCGTGAAAAGGAAGATTACACGCGTAATTTGAATCAACCCTTAACAGGTTTACGCATCGGTCTGCCCAGGGAGTTTTTCGCCGAAGGCTTATCGGCGGACGTAGGCGCCCGTGTGCAGGAAGCGATAGCCGAATACCGCAAACTGGGCGCGACCATTGTCGGGATTAGCCTACCCAACACCAGGTTAGCCGTGCCTGTCTATTATGTGCTGGCGCCAGCGGAAGCCTCCAGTAATCTGTCGCGTTTCGACGGTGTACGCTACGGTCATCGCGCCGACGAATATACGGATCTTGCTGACATGTATGAAAAGAGTCGTTCTCAAGGCTTTGGCGAGGAAGTTAAGCGCCGCATCATGATAGGTACTTATGTACTTTCGCACGGTTACTACGATGCCTATTATTTGCAGGCGCAAAAGATCAGGCGCTTGATAGCACAGGACTTCACCGACGCCTTCGCGCATTGCGACGTCATCATGGGCCCTACCTCTCCTTCCACAGCCTTTAATCTGGGCGAAAAAGGCGATGATCCGGTGCAAATGTATTTGTCAGATATTTACACCATTGCGGTGAATCTGGCCGGGCTGCCGGGCATGTCTATCCCCTGCGGCTTCGGCGCTTCGGGCGCGATGCCGGTGGGTTTGCAGATTATCGGCAACTATTTCGATGAGGCGCGCATGCTGAATGTCGCACACCAATATCAACTTGCAACCGACTGGCACACTCGCAGCCCGCAAGGAGTTTAGCAGGGTGGATAAAGCCTGCAGGGCGTATCCACCACATAGAAAATGAACGACTACAGACGAGCTTTTCAATCAGGCGGATGTTATTTCTTTACTGTTGTAACTCATCAGCGCCGCCCCTGGTTAACCGACAAATCGGCAATCGAGCGTTTAAGGAAAGCATTTCGTCATGGGGTGAAAATGAACCGTCTTCTATCTCAGGAATGGAATTTGAATAATGGTGGATACGGCCATTGGCCCTTATCCACCCTACATTTAAGGAATGGAACTATATATGCAATGGGAAATCGTCATCGGACTGGAAGTGCATACGCAACTGTCCACCAATACCAAAATCTTTTCGGGCGCCTCCACCACATATGGCGCCGAGCCTAACACCCAGGCTGATGCGGTGAGCATCGCGCTGCCGGGCGTGTTGCCGGTGTTGAACAAGGGTGCGGTTGAACGCGCTATCAAGTTCGGACTGGCGGTGGGTGCGCATATCGCGCCGCGATCGGTGTTTGCGCGTAAAAACTATTTTTATCCGGATCTGCCCAAGGGCTACCAGATCAGCCAGTTCGATCTGCCGGTGGTGGGCATGGGAAAATTAAAAGTTCTTGTTCCAGCATCAAACACGATGCCAGCTCGCGAAATTTTCGTTGATATCACTCGCGCCCATCTGGAAGAAGACGCGGGAAAATCGGTGCACGGTGTTAAATATTTGGTCACTGAGGATGGTGATCGAATCACAACTGAAGATGGCCATTGTCTCATCACTGAAGATAGTTATCCACGTGAAAATGTAAGTGGCATTGACCTTAACCGCGCCGGCACGCCACTGCTGGAGATCGTCTCCGAGCCATGTATGCACTCTGCCGCTGAAGCGGTGGCCTACGCAAAAACGTTGCACACGCTGGTGCGCTGGATCGGTATTTCTGACGGAAATATGCAGGAAGGCTCGTTTCGCTGCGACGTCAACGTCTCTGTGCGTAAACCCGGCGAGGCGCTGGGTACGCGCCGCGAAATCAAGAACCTTAATTCATTCAAATACATGCAGCAGGCGATCGACTACGAGGTACAGTGGCAGATCGACACGATAGAGAATGGCGGAAAAATCCATCAGGCGACTATCCTGTTCAACCCGGAAACCGGCGAGACACGTGCGATGCGCAGCAAGGAAGATGCGCACGATTACCGTTATTTCCCCGATCCGGATCTGCTGCCGCTGGATATCTCGCCTGCAATGATAGACGCAGTGCGTGCCACGATGCCTGAATTGCCGCAAGAACGACAATTGCGCTATATCGGCATGCTTGGTTTATCTGCCGCTTATGAGGCGGGTCTGCTTACGTCTTCACGTGAAATGGCAGACTTTTTCGATGCCTGCGTGGCTGCAGTTGGTGTGAACAATGCCAAACTGTGTGCCAACTGGCTGATCGGTGAAGTCAGCGCGCAGCTCAATCGCGACGGGCTGGAGATGGCGCAATGCCCTGTTTCGACACAGCAAATGAGCGGCATGCTGATGCGGATTGCGGATAACACCATTTCCAACGCAGGCGCAAAGGAAGTGTTCCGCACGTTGTGGTCGGAAGGCGGCGACGCCGATGTGATTATCGAGGAAAAAGGCTTGAAGCAGGTATCCGATTCGGGTGCAATTGAAGCACTGGTAGATGAGATCATCGCAGCGAATGTCGACAAGGTTACCGAATACCGCAGCGGTAAAGACAAACTATTCGGCTTCTTTGTTGGTCTTGCAATGAAGGCCAGCAAGGGCCGCGCCAATCCTGCGCAATTGAATGAAGTGCTGCTAAAAAAGCTGGCGGGATAGCCTGACGTTCGTCCTTGCTGATTATTGAACACCATTGCCTTGGGCGCAGCGCCTAGACCCGTCAGCATTTTCGCCAGCATCGAGCCTTCGGCGAGATTGCCCGCAAAGGTTTTGGAGCGACGCACAAAGCCGCTGCCCTCGAGCACCAGTCCCAATGTCACCAGCGGGCAATCGGTACGCTTCTGCGAGTTTTTGCCCATTGCAAGGTGCAGTTGGTCAAGAGACGTGCCAGGGGTTACCGAAATATGGGGAATTTTATCAACATGATTTACTTTTTGTGCGGAAAATTGAAATTCGACTACCCACTATGATTCACATAGAGCCCAGATTTTTAAGGCACCCGTACCAGGCAAAAGTCATGACTAAATTGGAAAAGGCGAGCATCAAGGCTGCCACTAGCAGCGGTTGCGGTAGTATTCCCATCAGCTTTCTTCCGGCACCATCTTGATCGCGCCGCAGGGACATTCCGTCATACAAATTCCACAGCCTTTGCAGTAGTCATAGTTAAACTCGAAGCCCTTCCCTGCCCCCAGTTTGATCACTGCATTATCCGGACAGACGCCGTAACAGTTATCGCATTCAAAGCAGTTACCGCAGGACAGGCAGCGACGCGCTTCAAACAATGCGTTAGTCTCATTGAGACCCCCCTGAACTTCATCAAAGGTGGTCTGACGGCGTATCGTGTCCAGCACCGGACGCACGGTTTTATCGGCATCCGAGTAATACCACGGGTTGAGTTTATCGAAACTGGCGAGCTCATGTTTAGCTGCCGGTTGATATGCACTCCCCTGCAACCAGGCGTCGATATGATACGCAGCCTTTTTGCCATGTCCTACCGCGACAGTGACGGTACGCCCAGAGGGAACCATATCACCGCCGGCAAAAATACCCGGATGTCCGGTCATCATATTGAATGATACTTGTACCGTGCCATCCTTGATTTCAAGACCGGACACCCCTTCGAGCAGTGCTAAATCGACATCCTGTCCCAGCGCCAGCACCACCGAATCCGCTTCCAGCGTTTCATATTCACCGGTCGGTTGCGGAAAGCCCTTATCGTCCAGCATCATCTTCTCGATGGTGATGCTGTTGTCGCCGGCCTGCAAGATGGTGGACAGCCACTTGATCATCACGCCTTCCTGCAAAGCCTCTTCGATCTCAAAGTCGTGCGCAGGGGCCTTGTCTCGCGTGCGGCGGTAAACGATGACAGGCTCGGCACCCATACGTTTGACAGTACGCGCGACATCCACTGCGGTATTTCCGCCGCCGTACACCACTACGCGACGGCCCAGCAAGGGCTTACCTTCCCCTTCCATTGAACGCAACACGGATATCGCATCGACAATTTTCGCCGCATCTCCGGCAGGAATCATGGCGCGTTTGCCGATATGCGCACCGACCGCCAGAAATGCCGCGTCAAAACCTTGCATGCTCTGTACGATGTTTGCCACTTTCGTGTTCAGCTTAAGGGTCACGCCCATATCGAGGATGCGCTGCACTTCCGCATCCAGCACCTCACGCGGCAGCCGGTATTTCGGAATGCCGAAGCGCATCATGCCGCCCGCAAAGGAACCTGCTTCCTGAATCTCAACGCTGTGTCCCATCCGTGCAAGATGAAAAGCGGCGGACAGTCCGGACGGGCCTGCACCCACCACTAAAATCCGCTTGCCGCTGATGCGTTCAGGCGGATCAAATTTCCAGCCTTGCTTGATGGCTTCATCACCTAAAAAGCGCTCTACCGAATTGATGCCGACCGATTCGTCCAGCAATTCCCGGTTACACGCCGTTTCACAAGGGTGATAGCACACCCGCCCCATCACCGCCGGCAGCGGATTATTTTCCGTTAAGACATGCCAGGCCTGCCGGTAATCGCCGGATTCGGCATGAAACAGCCAGCCCTGAATGTTTTCTCCGGCAGGACAGGCATTGTTGCAAGGCGGCAGCCGGTCAACATATACGGGACGTTCGTTGCGCCAGGTTCCGGTAAGATTAGTCAGTGAAGTACCGGGTTTTAACGTGATCGCAAATGGCCGGTTAGACATTTCAATTCTCCCTTCCGGTAATGTGAAATTCGCGCGGGCGTTCCTTTACCTCCTCGCCCTCAGGGAGAGGATTGAGGAGAGGGGGACGTGCATCAAAAATTGCGTCATCTGATGTGGCGTTATTCACGTTCAACAGGCCGTACTTACGGATGTTCCGGTCGGCCATTAATTGCAGCCGCGCAATAGTCTCCGTGTGCGGATGCTCGCCGAACAGATGCGCAAAACGCTTTTGCGGCCTGAGGTAATCTTCAACCGGAAGCTGATGGCGAATTTTCAGCACGCCGGTCACCTCGCCATATTCCGCTTCAAACACCGGGAAGGTGCCGGACTCCTTGGCCAGCCTGGCCATGCGGATGGTATCGTTCGAGGCCGTACCCCAACCCAGCGGGCAGGGGACAAAAATATGGATATAACGCGCGCCATGCAGGGTCATGGCTTTTCTGACCTTGTATTCCAGATCGCGCAGATCGGCCACCGTCGCTGTGGCGACATAAGGAATGCCATGCGCCATGGCGATTTCCGGCACATTCTTGCCCTGACCGAAAACATTGCCCGGCGCCGATCCCACGGTCATGGTGGTTGCTGTTCGGGCGGCGGGCGGCGTGGCGGAAGATCTCTGCACACCGGTATTCATATAACCTTGATTGTCATAGCAAATATACAGCACATCGTCGTTGCGCTCGAACATGCCAGACAAGCAGCCAAAGCCGATATCGGTGGTGCCGCCATCGCCGCCTTGTGCCACTACTCTTATATCGGTTTTCCCCTTGACCTTCATCGCCGCCGCAATCCCGGTTGCAACTGCCGCCGTATTGCCGAACAAAGAATGTATCCACGGCAATTGCCAGGACGATTCAGGATAAGGTGTAGAAAAAACTTCCAGGCAACCGGTGGCATTGGCCGCAATCAACTGGCCCCCGCTACCCGCGACTGCCGCATCAATCGCATAACGCGCGCCCAGCGCTTCGCCGCAACCCTGACAGGCTCTGTGCCCGGAGTTGATCGAATTACTGCGCCCCTCGTCCGACTGCAAGCTGCGTTCATCGGGTGTGAGCAGACGATTGCCGACCGTAAATGTGCCGGTCTGATAGAACTTGACTGGTTGAAAGCCCATGATCTCCCCTTATCCGAATTTAGCTGAAACGATACCCTTGTCGTACAGGATATTCTCGGCAACCGGTCCGGAACGGCGCGTCGTCCGTTCGCGCGCCAGTTGTTTATTGACGACTTCCCAGTCCAGATCGAGAAAAGTGACCGGCGGCAGGTCTTCCAGCTGCGCCTTGCGAAACAGGGCGTGCAGAGAGGATTTCAATATCGGCCGACCACCCAGACCTGCGATAGCGGTAAATCCTTTTAATCCTGCACCTGTCACTGCCATGCGCACATCGGTTGCTACGATGCCGCCCATGCCGACCGCCAGACTCTTCTCCAGTACCAGAAAGCGACGACAATTGCCTAGCGCCGCCCGCACCTGTTCAAGCGGAAAAGGGCGATAGCTGATAATGCCCAGTACACCGATTTTATGACCCTGGGCACGCATCTCATCCACCGTGTCCTTGATGGTGCCGAGGATTGAACCCATCGCGATAATCACGGTGTCCGCATCCTCGATGCAATACGATCTAACCAGCCCGCCGCTGTCTCTGCCGAATTGCTGCTTAAATTCAGCGGCCAGTTGCGGTATCCGCTCTAGCGCCTGCATTTGCTTGGCATGCGCCAGATAGCGCACTTCCATGAAAGCCTCAGGTCCTACCATCGCACCGATAGAGACAGGCTCGGCAGGGTCGAGTACCTGACGCGGCTCAAACGGCGGCAAATAGGCGTCTACCTGTTGCTGCGCGGGCATATCTACGCGCTCGAAGGCATGGGTCAGAATAAAGCCGTCCATACATACCATAATCGGCATGGACAACTCTTCCGCCAGACGAAATGCTTGAATATGCAGATCCACCGCTTCCTGATTGGTCTCGGCGAATAACTGCATCCAGCCTGAATCTCGCTGCGAGAGTGAATCTGAATGATCGTTCCAGATATTGATCGGTGCGCCGATGGCGCGATTAGCCACGGTCATCACGATAGGTAAACCCAGACCTGATGCGTTATACACCGCCTCGGCCATGAACAGCAGACCTTGCGACGCCGTTGCGGTATAAGCGCGGGCACCAGCAGCGGATGCGCCGATGGCAACCGACATCGCGGCAAATTCGCTTTCCACGTTGATGAATTCGCAGGGCGTCAATGCGCCTGACTTGACCATTTCACCCAGCGCTTCGACGATATGCGTCTGCGGTGAAATCGGGTAGGCGCAGATTACTTCAGGACGGCACAGCCCAATCGCTTCAGCAACAGCTTTGGAACCTTCAATCTGTTTGAGCATCTGTGAACTCCTTCATCATTTGCCCGACCAGCAGGTAAGCTTCCTCTGCTGCAGCGATGTTGTCTTGTGCGACCTTACCTTTGAATTTTTCGTTAATTGCCAGGATCACCGATGCAAGTTTGATCGTGCCTGATAGTGCGGCAAATCCGGCAAGCAAAGAAACATTCGGGATAGGCCGTCCGACATGCTTGAGGCTCAGTTCGGTAGCCGGCAGTGTGCAAAAACGTTCCGGCCTGCGGCCGTTGAGCAGCTCAGCCAGTCCCAGTTCATGCAAATTGCGTTGGGAATTGAGCAGCACGAAACCGCCCGGTTTGAGTCCTGCGAATACGTCGATCTGATGCAGCAGCGTAGCATCCTGAATAATCACCGCATCGGGTTGAATGACAGGTTCGCGCGAACGTATTTCTTTATCCGAAATTCGGCAGAATGCCACCACCGGCGCACCGGTGCGTTCCGAACCGAAACTGGGGAAGGCTTGAGCATGGCGCCCCTCTTCAAAGGCGGCTACCGACAACATCTCAGCGGCCGTCACCACGCCCTGACCACCCCGACCATGAACCCGAATCTGGAACATCAGCTACTCCCCTTGTGCATGAACTGACGTTGAATTCTACGCCAGTTCAGCCAGAAAGTTTAATTTACGCCCAGTAATTCCACATCAAACACCAGCGTGGCATCCGGTGGAATCACGCCACCTGCACCACGAGGACCATAACCCATGTTTGACGGAATAATCAGTGTGCGTTGACCGCCGACTTTCATGCCCTGTACGCCCTCATCCCAGCCCCTGATGACATGGCCTGCGCCTAGCGGAAATTCGAATGGTTGTCCGCGATCACGCGAACTATCGAATTTTTTGCCCTTATGTTCAGGCGCGGCGTCCTCGTACAGCCAGCCGGTGTAATGTACCGAAACGTTTTGTCCTGCGACAGCTTTCTTGCCTGTCCCCGGTTTAACGTCAGTCTTAATCAATTCAGTCACGTTGCTTTTCTCCATTTTAGAGGTGGGCGTTGCGGCCTGTTCAGAGCACGCGATGGTAGAAAAGGCGGCCAGCAGTATCGCCAGCGACAATTTAGAAATCAGATTCATATCTCTCTCAATATAAAGTAATCGTATCAGGTTTAAGCGTAAAGTTTATTCCAGCGAGAGCAATTCTACCTCGAATAGCAGTTTCGCATTCGGCGGGATCACGCCGCCTGCACCGCGCTTGCCATAACCCATCTCGGATGGAATAATCAAGGTACGCTGTCCACCCGCCTTCATGCCCGCAACGCCTGCATCCCAACCGGCAATGACATGCCCCTCGCCTAACGGGAATTCAAACGGTTCATTACGATCACGGGAACTATCAAACTTCACACCCTTGTTGTCGGAGGCATTTTTATCGAACAGCCAGCCTGTGTAATGCACGCTAACAATTTGTCCTGGCTGCGCCTCATCACCCTCGCCGACCTTGTTATCCACCATTTCGGTGCGAATTACCGTAAGCAGCTTTACGTCAAACACCAGCGTTGCATTCGGAGGAATATCATTACCCGCACCGCGCGCGCCATACCCCATTTCAGAGGGAATCAACAGTGTGCGCTGCCCGCCTTCCTTCATACCCTGGACGCCTTCGTCCCAGCCGCGAATAACGCGACCTGCGCCTAACGGAAATTCGAACGGATCATTACGGTCAAGTGAACTGTCAAATTTCGCACCCTTGTTATCCGGTGCATTTTCATCATACAACCAGCCGGTGTAATGCACGATGACGGTTTGTCCGGCCTGCGCTTCTGCGCCTTCGCCCGGTTTTGTGTCGATTTTAATCAGGTCGTTCATGTTGCGTATCCCTTATATGATGTTGTTAAATGTGTCTTGATCCATGCGGGACTCCGGCGGCAATCCAGCACTGCGCATATCAGCACTTCCTGTTCATGCACCTTGTAATAGATTGCAAATGGAAAGCGCCGGGAAAGCGAACGGTAATACTGTCCGAAATACAGCGCATGGATACCTGCGTAAAGTTGCAGTGAATCAATATCTGAAAAGAGCGTATTAAGAAAATATTCCCCCAGCCCGGACTGCTGCGTTTCGTAGAAAAGATGCCCCTCAATCAAGTCCTGAGATGCGGCATCAAGGATGCGTAACTTCATTTCAGTACATCGCGAATTCTGCTTTTCTCAAATTCCCAATCCCGGTAAGTCGCATTGCCCTCAGCTACCAATAACTCGCGCTGTGCCAGTACTTCGCCATGCCAGACCGGAGAAGCAACCTCATTCGCATGACGATATAGATCATCCCACAGGTATTCCATCGTGCTGATTTTCTCGGTGATGCTGAGTTGATCCAGTTGCGCTGTGATGTTCATGATTGACCTCGTTTTCTTAAAGTACGCAGATGATAACGCTAATATTTTGTAACATGATGGCTCCTTCAATTTACTGACAGCATCGATTCTACTACGTTAGTAGCTCAACACCGGCGCCAGCCAGCGCTCGGCCGTTGCAATATCCCAGGCGCGGCGCTGGGCATAGCTTGCCACCTGATCACGATCTATCTTGCCGGTTGCGAAATATTTGGCATCCGGGTGAGACAGATAAAAACCGGAAACCGCTGCCGTGGGCAGCATCGCGAAACTCTCCGTAATCCTAATACCCGCCTTATTCGTTGCATCCAGCAGCGCAAACAACGGGCC
>Ga0364922_10239_pt1 | contig 32695 bp, 17 predicted proteins | sample ExccelJu500001D4_2_FD_206955 | JGI IMG/M metagenome (GOLD analysis project Ga0364922, IMG submission 206955) | Enriched cells from Trout Bog Lake Hypolimnion, Wisconsin, USA - BchlTB.June20.5000.01.D4 | ecosystem: Environmental > Aquatic > Freshwater > Lake > Hypolimnion/Profundal zone | place...
GTACCTACAACGGCTTGGCCCGCTTTGACGGCGCGCGTTTCGTGGTCTTCGACGCAGCCAACACGCGGGTAATGCGCAACAGCCGGATTACCAGTTTGTATGAGGATTCCAAGACGAACCTTTGGATTGGCCATGAAAATGGTGAATTGACCCGCATGACGAATGGCATGTTTCAGGATGTGAATCTCAGCAACCGATGGCCCGGTGGCGCGGTGCAAAACATCTGTGAAGATGAACATTTGGACCTCTGGCTTTTGAGCATTGAGGGCAGTGTCATGCGCCTGCGGGACGGGCTGGTGATAAAAAGATTTCCCGGCATCGGGCATGAACCCGGTGGCGCACCTGAGATGCTCAACAATTCTGACGGAAGTCTTATCGTCAGCCGTAATGGCGCCGTAGCAGCCATTCAAAACGGGAACTGGTTGCCCCTGCACTTCGGCGATCCGGCGGCCTATTATGACCGGGTTGTCCCCGCTCACGAAGGGGGGATTTGGGTGGCAAGTTCCGGCGTCATTCGCCGCTGGGCTGGTGGCTGGGTTGCGGAAGCAAGAAGCTTGCCTGTGGGCATCTCCTTCACAACCACGATGAAAGAAACACGTTCGGGCAAACTGCTGATTGGCACTATCAATGCTGGCCTTATCCTTTGTGAACCTGGAGGCCGGTCGCTGTCTATCAGCACTGAGGATGATTTGCCCCAGCAATGGGTGAAATGTCTGCTCGAGGATCGTGAAGGCAACCTATGGATCGGCACCCGCGGCGGACTGACCGTGCTGCGTTCGCGCAAGGTCAACCTACGCAGCCCGCCTGATAACTGGCAACACGTCACGCCTTTGGCTGTCTGTCCTGACGGCAATGGAACTGTCTGGGCTGGAAGCGAAGGGGCTGGCCTGTACCACTTTGATGGCCAGATTTGGACGCACTTCGGCGAACCTGAAGGATTATTGAATCCCTATGTTTGGTCTGTCCTCGCAGATGCACAAGGGGCAGTTTGGGCGGGAACTTGGAGTGGCGGTTTGTTCCGGGGGCGCGATGGGAAATTCACCGTGCCGGACGAATTGTCCCAACTCAAAGATCCCATCATGGCGCTTTTGGAATCGCCTGCCGGCACTTTATGGATTGGCACCGGCAAGGGTCTGGCCCGACTCAAAAACGGCAGGCTCGATCATTTCGCTTCGCTCGGAGGAGCCGCGGCCGGCGACATCCGGGCGTTGGAAGCAGGACGGGAGGGGGAAATCTGGATCGGCACCTTTGGCTCGGGGCTCGGCCGATTCGCCAACGGCACCCTGCAAAACTTCACCACCCGCGATGGACTGCCCGGCGATTTCATCCTTTCATTACATCATGAGTCCGATGACACACTTTGGATCGGCACGTTGGAACAAGGCTTGGGCCGGTTAAAACAGGGAAAGTTTTCCGTTCTCGACATCCCGCAAGGCCTGCCCAGCCACGTCATTGGCAACATCTCTGAAGACAATCAGGGAAAACTCTGGTTCAACTCCTCGCAAGGTATTTTCTCGGCCAACCAGTCAGACCTCAACCGGGTGGCAGACAACCCAGATCACGATCGGGTCAACTGTCAGGTTTACGGAACCTCCGATGGGTTGACGATACTCAGTGGCTCCAGCGGCTTCACCCCATCGGGCTTTTGTGGTCGAAATGGACACCTGTGGTTTCCCAATTCCAGTGGATTGGCTGAGGTCAATCCCGCACAGGTCAGGCCCAATCGTCTGCCGCCTCCCGTCGTGATCGAAGGCCTGTCTATTGCCGGCCATGAAGCTTTCAACGCGGACAACCTCAGCAACCCCGACGTCGTTTTGCGCGTCCCGCCCGGCAGTCAGCAGATCGAAATACGGTTCACCGGGTTAAGCTTTTCCGCCCCGGAAAAGGTCCGGTTCAAGTGGCAGCTTGAAGGGTTGGAAAAGCAATGGTCCGAACCGCAGTCCTGCCGCAACGTAACCTACAGCTATCTGCCGCCGGGCAAATATATTTTCCGCGTCATGGCCTGCAACAATGACGACCTGTGGAATGAAAACTCCGCCACACTTGCGTTCGTGGCACTGCCCCACTTCTGGGAAACCTGGTGGTTCAAGCTGGCGTTGCTTTCTTTCGGCCTGCTGATTTTTGGCGTGAGCATCGCCCAGGTCCAGCGCACCCGCTTGAGGCGCAAGCTGGACAAGATCGTGCGCGAGCGCGAAATCGAAGAGGAACGGTCGCGCATTGCGCGGGACATTCACGATGACCTCGGCGCCAGCCTCACGCGCATCGGTATGTTGAGCCAGACGGCGGCCGAAACCCCGGCGGACACCGAACGCACCGCCCATTATCTCGCGCAGATTTATGCCGCGGCGCGCGAGATGACAAGCAGCATGGATGAAATTGTCTGGGCCGTGAACCCGCGCCATGACACGCTGGAAAGCCTGTTCAATTATCTCACGCGCTTCGCCCACGAGTTTCTGATGCCCGCCAAAATCCGTTGCCGGCTGCAAGTTCCGGTCGTGTTTCCCGAACGAACGGTGCGCTCGGACGTCCGCCACAATCTGTTTCTCGCCTTCAAGGAAACTTTGAATAACGTCGTCCGCCACTCCGGAGCAGATGAGGTGAAGGTGAGCATCTGTCAGGAAGGCAACCTGCTGAAGATTCTGGTTGCCGACAACGGCCACGGCGCGGTTGTCCAACCCGCCGCCGCCGATTCCCCGCGCCCAATCCGGCTTGTTGGCGGCCACGGCTTCACCAATATTCAGTCGCGCCTTGAAAAAATCGGTGGCCAAAGCCGGGTCACCAGCACCGCCGGCCAGGGCACGATTGTGGAATTGTCCGCCCCGCTGTCCCAGCCAGGGCGGCCAAGGACGGAAGCACGGGGCTGTCACGAAAACACAGGATAGTCCAAGCCACCGACTCCTGTTATAATGCACTCATGGCAATTCAAGTGTCAGTCGTGGAAGACGATGCCCAAGCCCGGGAACTGTTGGTGGGCTGGATCGATCGTTCGCAGGAGTTTCAGTGTGTCAGCGACCACGGGTCGGCGGAGGAAGCCCTGGAGGCGCTGCCCAAAATACGGCCAAGAATCGTGCTTATGGACATTAACCTCCCAGGCATTAACGGACCGGAATGTGTCCGCCGGTTGAAACCGATATTGCCGGACGCACAGTTCGTGATGGTGACCATTTACGAGGATTCAGATCACATTTTTCAGGCGCTGCAGGCCGGGGCCACCGGTTATTTGCTCAAGCAGACCGAGCGCGCCGAACTCCTGGCCGCGCTCCGGCAGGTGCAAGCCGGCGGCTCGCCCATGACGCCAAACATTGCCCGCAAGGTGGTGCGTGCCTTCCAGCAACCGCAGCCGCAGCCCGAAGCGCTAGCGGAACTCTCGGTCCGTGAAAATGAAATTCTGCATCTGCTGGCGATTGGCTATCTTTACAAGGAAATCGCCGCGCAACTCGGTATCAAGCCATGCACGGTGGACACTCACATCCGCCGCATCTACGAAAAGCTGCACGTCCGTTCCCGGTCGGAGGCTATTGCCCGTTATGTGCATCTGCCCAGGCGAGCAGCGAGCACGCCGCAAATTTGACTTTTGATTCACCCATCATCATTGAAACATCGCTGAAACGGCCCCTCATGTTCACCGGAAAGATAACCTGCCTGTTAATTAACCGTCAACGATGCAATCGGAAGGATGCAGAAAATAATTTTTGGACAGTTATGGTCTTCCGGCTCCTGATTCTTATTGGGTTGCTGCTACTCGCACGAGAGGAGGCAAAGGCCCAGGCCGGTCTGCCCATTTATACAAATGACCTGGTCAATGGCTTCCAAGATTGGAGCTGGGGCACCCACAACCTCAGCAATACCAACCCGATTTACTCCGGCACCTATTCCATTAGCGCCAGCTTTGTGGCTTGGGAAGCGCTTGAGTTCCATTGTCCGGACCTGGCCACGACGGGGTACAGTAATTTGACTTTCTGGGCGAACGGCGGAACGAACGGCGGACAGATTCTTTGGGTGTCTGCGCAGTTGGACAACACCAACTCGCTGCCATTTTACACGACTTCCGTCTTTCCGACGAATTCCTGGAAGCAGTTCACCATCCCGCTCACCACCTTCGGCGCGGCCAACCAGAGCAACTTGGTTGATTTCATTTTTAAGTTGACCTCCTCTGGCCGCACCAACACCTTTTACCTTGACGACATTCAACTCTCCCCCCAACCGGCCCCGGCGGTCGTGCATATCAATGTCAACGCCAGCCAGGTCGTCCGGACGGTGGACGCCCGTTGGTTCGGCATCAATGCCGACATTTGGGATGGTGATTTCGACACCCCGCAAACCATTGCCAAATTGACGGAAATGGGCACGCTCGCGCTCCGGTGGCCAGGCGGTTCCGCTTCCGACCAATACCATTGGTCCACAGACGCCACCGGCAAGGGTACCAACGCCTACGTCTGGCCAACCTCCGAAGCTAACTTCATCCATGTTGCCACCAACCTCAACGCCCAGGTAATCACCACGGTCAATTATGGCACCGGCTCGACCAACGAAGCCGCTGCTTGGGTGGCCTACGTCAACGGTTCCACCACCAATACCCTTGCCCTGGGCACCGACCAATTCGGCACCAACTGGCAGACCGTGGGCTACTGGGCTTCCCTGCGTGCCGCCGCCCCGCTGGCCAAGGATGACGGCAAGAATTTTCTCCGTATCTCGCGAACCACGCCCATCGGTTTCAAATACTGGGAAATCGGCAATGAATGTTACGGCACATGGGAAACGGACAGCAACACCGTCCCGCACGATCCGTACACCTACGCGACTCGCGTCCAGAATTACTTCGCGCTCATGAAAACCGTTGATGCCTCGATCAAGATCGGCGTGGATGTCACGCCCGGGGAAGACACCTACAGCAACAACCCCAACCATTACGCCGTGAACCCGTTCACCGGCCAGCCGCATTACGGCTGGACGCCGGTCATGTTTTCTACCCTGAAAACCCTCGGCGTAACCCCAGACTTTGGCAGCCACCACAGCTACGCACCGGGCGATTGCGATCCGGCACTGCTCCAATTTGCCGAAGGCGTCGACGGTTGGGCATCCGATGCCGCTAACCTGACTCAAATGCTCACCAACTATTTGGGCGGCACCGGCAGCAACGTCGAACTTTGTGTGACGGAAAACAATACAGGTTCCAGTGGCAAGCAGCTCACCAGTCTGGTCAATGGCATCTATGCCGCCGACAGCCTCGCCAATCTGATGAAAACCCCGTTCAATTCGTTTCTCTGGTGGGATCTTCGCAATGGACCCGGCACCAACGGCGACATGGATCCCACGATTTACGGCTGGCGGCTTTACGGTGACCTGGGCGTGCTCAATGGCCTGACGAAGGGCTATCCCGCTTTCTATGTGCCCAAACTCCTGCAATATTTCGCCCGTCCCGGCGACCGCGTCCTGAAGGCCACCAGCGATTATTCGCTGCTTTCGGCCTACGCCGTGCGTCGCGCCAGCGGTGCCGTCACACTGCTCGTGCTCCACAAAGATCCCACCACCAACTTCCTCGCTCAAATTTCGATCAGTGGGTTTATTCCCACCAGTGCGGCCACCTTGATCTCATATGGGATGCCGCAAGACAACGCCGCCGATACCGGCATCGGTTCGCAAGACCTGCTCCAAACAAACTTCAACGGTGCCAGCACCACGTTCAATTACACCTTCGCTCCTTATTCGGCCAGTTTATTCACCTTCAACCCCTCGGCTCCGGTCCTGACGATTTTGCCGACGACGCAACAGTCGCCTAGACAAATTGTTTTTCAGCTCCAGGGCCAGTCGTCCGTGCAATATATCATCCAATCCAGCACCAATCTCACCACTTGGATCTCCGTCGCCACGAACACACTCACCGGATCAACGCTCAACTTCACCAATCCAGTAAGTTCCAGCAGAACCGCGTGTTACTGGCGCGCGCTTTGGTCGCCTTGAACCGATTTAAAGCTCATCAATGCCGATGGTCACACGGCATGGCTGTGCTACTCCTTCAACTTTAGATCCGATTGAAGAGATTTCACCAACGTCCAGGCGAATCAGTCGCAATGGGGGTGTCGGTCAACAAAGTTAGACTGAACGGCGGCAGGGTAAGTTCCGCTCTCTGGTCTTGGACGGATACGGTCTCGTAACGCAACATCGCTGCCGGTGCGGCACCGGCGGTGGAAGTGAGTTTTGCTATTGCCTTGTTTAACCCCGGCAGATTTAGCCACGTGTTCCAAATCTGTTCGGCATCGTTGACGATGAGCACAGTAAGGCTGGCATCTTTGGGACTGCGTACAGCGGCGGCCCAAACGCGTTGACAGCCATACAACTCACTGCCGAGGACTTCCGTGGCTATCACTTTGGCGCGATAAGGAATGTGCCGCGTCGCCAGGCCGAGAACGTAATAGGAGTCATGGTGCGGTGCGGCTTCGTCCAGCCAGTGTTTCCACTGACGATTCCATGTGTCAACGAACTGCCATTGTCCGTCTTGATCACCGCGATTGGCGAAACTCCAGTGATTTAACCCATCAATGCCGAGGTTCAACGCACGAATGAGCAATTCAGCATCTTTAAGCGATGCCTTGAAGGTGCCGGGAGCGGGATCATCCGCCTTGTAACCGTAAGTTTGCGTGCCAAATTCGGTAAGAAAAAGTCCTTTGCCGGCCGCGGTGGTTTCGGCACGATGCTTCACGAGTGTCTGCGCAAGCCGATCGCCAATCTGATACGCGCCAACCGCCGGCAATGTGCGTGGATCTTCCCAGTCGAAGCAAGAGCAGTAGCTGTGAAAATCAACGTCATCCACATATGGCCACCACGGCTCGGTGGAAAGCTTTGCGATCATCGGCAGGTCGGTGAAATCCGGCCCCATGATTTTGATTGGCAATTTTGCCGCCTGCACAGCGGCGCGAACTTTGCGGAGCGCCTTTGCGAGATAGCGGGTTTGTCGGGCGCGATCCTGGATCGCGCCCGTGTCGGGCGGGATGAGCCACCAGTAGAAATTCGGTTCGTTCACAAGATTGATCCAGCGGATACAAGTGTAACCACGGTTCTTGATCAGCTCGCGCAACAACGTCACCCAACCTTCCGCGAACTTATCAAGATTCGCCGGGGCGGAAACCTGCGTCAGCGCAGGATCGTGGCGATACTCGGGGAAGGCCAGCCATTCGACGTTGAGCCACATGCATTGAAGCATTACGTCGCTCCCATGGCGCTGCGCCCACGACAGAATGCGCTCAAGGATTATCATCTCCGGACTGTCCCAAGTGAACCGGCCATGATCTGGTTGCCATTGCCGCCAGTCCATTTCGGCGCGGATGAATTTCAACCCCAACCACGCGGCTTGTTTCTCCAGAGAAAGCCAGAGTTTTTCATGTTGCGGCGTGACCGGCGGCGCACCCCCAAAGGCACTACCCCCGTGGCTGACCGGCGGATGCAGGATGGAATGCCAAGACGCCCCGACGCCACTGGACATCTGGTGCGTAATTTCATCAGAAACGATGACTTGAATCGGATTGCTGGTGGCGAAGTGTTTCATTCATTGATTCTTTCAATTGTTCACGCTGGGTGATCACGGATAAGTCAGTCGGTAATACACGTTGCCGTTCGCCGAATCAATGCTGAAACTCATCACGTTGGTTTGCGCCGAGCCAGTCATCGTGGTCCAGTTCGTGCCAAGACCCGTGCCCAGAGAATTTGTTTGTGCCTCCAACCGCCAACCGATGTGATCTGCGGGCCAACTCAATTGCAAGCTTGAGCCTTGCGTGGCGAAAAACAAGTTCGTTGGTGTGGTTGAAGGCAAAACGGCCAGTGTCCCATTCACAAGGAGGCGATTCGTCCAGGCAAGTCCCGTGGTGAGTGCAGGCAACAGGATATTAGTGAATGCACCGCTGTAGGTTGCACTGTTGAAAATCTTAAAGCTGTCGCCCGGGGCCAGAGAGTCCGGACCGAGATTGGACACCAGCAACGACCCGCCGAGATTCATCGCGCCGGCTGCTGAAAGCAGATTATTCGTGCGCACGATCCCATTCTTCGCGACGTTCATTTGCGTCAAGCCACGCAGAGTGGCTGTGCCGCCGATGTTCAATGTGCCGAGTGGATTGCCAGGAATCACCATGCCATTGGCTGTAAAGTTACCGGCCAAGACTCCATTTCCAGTCAGCGTGCGGTTCGTCCCCAAAATAAATCCGCCCGGCACTGCGCTGACATCAAGAGCGGCATTATTTGAAATCGCAATCATCGAAGAGTTTGAAATCGAGCCCGCTGCGCCAAGCTGGAGGGTGCCGGCACTGACAATGGTGTTGCCGCTGTAAGTATTCCCCGCATTCAAGCTCAACACACCGCTGCCATTTTTGATTAGGCACCCCGAACCACTTAAGACGCCGGAAAAGGTGTTGGTTGAATTGTTTTGGCCGACGGTAAGAGCCAGCGCGCCGCCGCCAAGATTCGTCAAGCCGAGATTGCTGCTACCGGCCAACCCGCCGATTGTCGCCGCCGACACGCTGAAATTCAACATGCCCGCCGAATAATTCACCGTGCTATTTGGGAGCGCGAATTGGCCGGCGACGGTGGTCGTGCCCGCGCTTAAAATTGTCGCCCCGGTGAACGTGTTGGTGCCTGCCAAAATCAACGTGCCGGCGCTGGTCTTGGTAAACCCGCCCGCGCCGCCGATGACACCGCTGATGGTGAACGTGTCCGCCACATCAATCGTGCAAGCCGAATTGAGCGTGATGGGGCCAATCAGCGTGGGATTGCCTCCCTGCGACTCGGAAATTTCTCCGCCATTCACGACAATCTGCTTGTTGTGCGTCGCGGAACCATTGTTCACAAACTGCAACGCGGCCCCGGAAGCAATGGTGATGGTATTGGTAGGAATCCCGAGGCATCCAGTGGTGCTGGCAATGTAACCGTTGGCCATGAATGAACCTGAAACGATGTTAATGTCGCCGAGAGAACTTTGTCCCCGCCCGACACTGACGTAGCCGTAACCGCTGTTGCCGAGGATCGTCAAAGTGTAGCCGTTGCCGGCAACCAGTCCGTTTGCAGTCAATCCACCGTAAACATCGCGCATGGTCGTGTCACTGTTGAGAGTTAAATTCTGAATGCTGGAATTCATACCAGCCGTGTTGACCAAAGCGCCGTTGCCACCGACGCCAGAGCCGGAGACGAATACATCCACGCCCAAAGCGTTGCCCGACGCGTTGAGCGTCGCGCCGGTACTAATGTTAATTTGCTGGTTACCGACGGCATTCGTATTCGCTGCCTGCACTGTGCCTGCTTGAATAAACGTGCCGCCGGCGTATGAATTTGCCCCGGCCAGCACCAGTGTTCCCACACCGGTTTTTGTCAGCGAGCCGGCACCGAACAAAGCGTTGCTGATGGTGGCAGTGTTGGCGTTGACGGCCATTTGCGCGGTTGGCGAGAGCTGCATTGAGTTGCCCGTCAGCGTCCAGTTGTTCCCGCCTGGCGAACCAAAAAGCAAGTTTCCAATCGCACCCGGACTTGTATCGGCTGTGATCGTGCGGGATGTGGAAATGTTGTTGGTGAAACTAGCCGTGCCGTTCAGACCCGACGGAATCGCACCGCTCAACCAATTGCCGCCTGCCGACCAGTTGCCGTTGGCGTCGGCGCTCCAAGAGCCGGCGGACAGTAAATTGGTCGGCGGGGCAAACACATTGGCCTGCACGCAATCATCCGCGTAGCCCGAACCTCCACCCGCAGTGCTGAAAACAAAAACGCTTTGTTGCGGCGCGTTTGGCGCGTTGGCGGAAACAGTCACGGTCTGAGGAGTTTTCCAATTCAAGGGTGTGAACGTGATCTGATTGCCGATTGTGACAGAGATATTTGTCACGCCGAGGCTGACAGTGTTGCTTACGACGATGGTGTTCGTCGGCGCAGCGCTCAAATAAATTTGATAACTCGCCAAACCACCAGCGGGAATGTTCACGAGGTCGGCGCTGGCCAGAATTTGACTGCCGCGATCCTGGCCATCGAGGTATGGCGTGCCGCGTCCGATGTCCTGCGGCGCCAAATCAATATGCGCGGGAGCGTTGGTGGCGAAAACCTGACGCACAGCGTCGAGATAGCCCCAGGCGTATTGGCGCGTGACGCCAAAAAAATGTCCTTCGCCGTATTCATTCCAGTCGTCGAGCAAAAGGATTTTTGTATCCAGCCCGGTGCCGCCGCGTGAATCGAGCGCGCTCTTGGCGTTTTGCAGGAGTGTGGTGTAATTGGTCGGATCGAGACGCCACTGAATGCTGCTCGTGGAAAATCCCCAGGGTTGGGAATCCCAACCGGAAGAAGCCGTAACGAGATTGGGAATGACACCAGCCTCCTGCGCTGTCCAGCAGGTTTGATGGCCCGAAATCGCCTGTGCCTGCGTCGGATGCTGGCCGCTGAAAATGTTCATGAACGTCGGCAGATGATACGCGAAGCTGTAATCCATGCCGGCCTGGAGCAAATTCATGTTGTTCGTGTTTGCGCCGGCGGCGGTGAAACCATTGTAACAGCCAATCGCGTAGAGTCCGGAGAATCCCGCCGCGACACACCGCGCACGGACTTGCACCAGCGCATTGGACATAACTGAATTGCTCAACGGCACGGTGAAGAAATAAACCACCGGCTTGTTATCGAGCACCAAGTAGTTGCTCCGTGAAAAATAGTTTTGCAGCCAGTAAGGAAACACATTCGTCACGAGATCGCCCTGCGAACTGACAATGTTGCCCACGCTCATGATGGCGAACTTGGCCTGGGAACCATAGCGACCGTTTAGAAAACCGCCCTCCAGCCAGCGCTGATGTTGCGGCACGACGGGATTCAAGCCGACATTGGCAGGATTGCGATACCAGCAGGCGGCGAAAAACGCAACACCATGCTCCAAGGCCCATTCTACCTGCCAGTCGGTCGCTTCAAAATCGCCTTCGTCGTAAAAGCCCAACGCGGGCTTGCGGTCCGGGTAGCCGTAGATTGAACTAAATCCGGTCTCGCGCCAGAACGGACAAATCATCGCGCCGATGAGATAACGGCCCGTGCCGACCACAACCGGCGCGGGAACGTAATTCTGATTTGTCACCGTCAGGGTGTTTTGCCACCACACGGGGAAATTTGTGTTCAGTAGAGTTGCCGCACCCTGTTTGACCAGCACGGTCGCAGCCGTGTTCGTGGCTACCGACGATTGAACATCCCAAGTGAACTGCATTATTTGACCGGCATTATAAGCCGGCACACTGGAAGTAAGTCCTGCGCTGGTTCCCAAGCCAACCACGCCGGCTGGCAATTGAAGTTGCACCGTGATGTTGTTTGCCGCCGAGGCGTTGGTGTTTTGAATGATGGTGATGACTTGCCCGGGCCGGTTGGCCCGGGAGATGACGGGTTCAAGATAACCTTGCTGCAAAGCGAAACCTTGCGCGAAAACGGAGTTGGTAAAAAACAGCGCACTGGCTAAAATCATTGATTGGTGAGGCAGGTGCATGGCATCAAATGGTTTTCATGCTGTGATCGCACACTAAATCAATCCCGCCCGCATCGCAATTGCGATGGCATTGTTGCTGCCTTTGGCATCCAAACGACGGTAAGCCAGCCGCAATTGCTCATGCACCGTGTGGATACTAACCCGCCGGTCAGCAGCGATTTCTTTCATGGTCAAACCTTCTGACAAGCTACGGAGCACCTCGGTCTGCGCTTTGGTCAAATTAAAATCTGAAGCGATTTGCCAGCGCGTTTTTCCGGTGTTTTTTTTTGATTTAGAAAGGCGTATCATTTTCAATTGATCACTTAATGTTTTTTCTGGAAACAAAGTCATCAAGCTATCGGCAAAAGTCTACATGCCGCGCACGTCGGAAAGATTCACATTGTTAACCAATAGCGTCGCATACGGAACCTGCACCGTAATTTTGTTAGCCGCTGAAGTGTTGGTGTTTTGGATGATAGCAACAATCTGACCAGGCCGATTGGCTCTTGATATAACTGGTTCCAAGATGCCCTGCTGAATAGCAAAGCCTTTTGCCGGTGCAAATCTGCCGAGCATCAGAGCTAGACCATACACGCAAAGTACAAAAACCCTTTTAACGATTAATGCGTTCATAAAGTTGTTTGATATATTGATTTATTTAGTTGAAACCATCAGCCGCACGGGTCCAAGCAATCCGGACGGTTGCAACGGCGCGTCCTTGTCATAGTAGCGCCACGAAGTAAAAGTATATCGCTCTGGTGAAGGACGCGGTTGACCGTTTACGAACCAGTCGGGTAAATCTTTCAAACCACGGCCGCGAATTTCGATGGCGTAGCCGCCCTTGCGGTCACCCGTTTCATTGCCCGGCACCAACTCGCAATCCTCCGCCCCCTGTTCGTCCCCAATCAGCCGGTTGACCCAAGTGTTGACAACTTGGATTTCCAATTCGTTACCCGCCGGCCTCAAGATGCCGGTGGGAATTTTCACACGCCACGGAGCACACCAAACGATGCCGAGGTCATGGGCATTGAGCCACACCCGCGCCAAATTTTTTACGACGCCGAGGTCAATGAATTGGCATCCATTCGATTCGGCGATCGTTCCGACGTCAAAGTTGATCCGGTATCTTGCTGCGCCGGAGTAATATTTGATGCCCAGTTCCGAGCGTGTGCTCCAGTCCGACAATTCGGGAAACGAAGTTTGTTCCGGTCCGCCCCACTTCGGATCGAATGAGACGCCCCACGGCCCGGTCAGTGTTTGCACCGGCATCACCTCTGGGAAGTTATTCGCCACGTCCAGCGTCCGGGTCAATGGCACCTCGACTGGGTAACGAAAGACGATAAAACCGCTCTGGCGCGGGGCGAGACGCAGCGGCAATTGCGTGCAGCCATTCGCGAAAATATACTCCGGCAAGTTGCGGCGCGAACCGTCCACGGGATTCCACCATTCCGGCTGGCGGCCAGCGGTGCGGAAGGTGGCCTGCAAAGAAATTTCATCATCGCTCTGGTTGCTTACAAACCAGAAATCGGTCTGGCCAGCGCGGCGGTAGATCGAAAACACCGGCACGGCCTTGGTGGGATTAGCAAGGTCTCTAGCGGTAAAATCCGGCGGCCCGACGAGTTTTTCCAGCATGCCCGAAAGATTCGCTCCGGGGAATATGTGACCCCGACCTAAAGTGTGTCCAGCAGCCGGAAAGTTGGTGGCATCACCCCAGATTTCCATAATGGTCTGCGTCACTTCTGCATCGCAGCGGGGATAATTTTTGAGACTGGCGGATCGCGCGGGTGGCGCATCGCCGATCACAACCATGCCCGCTTTGATGAGTTGGTGAATTTTTTCCAGTGCCACCGGCATCATCGGCAGACCGGGATTCAAGATGAGAGCGGAAAATTCCGCGCCGTGCGGCAGCACGAGTTTGCCGCGCCGCATGGTAACTTTTTCCAACATTTCATCCGTCAGCGTTACACCGCGATACCCGCCGAGTGGGCGCACTGTTGCCTCGCGCTCCGGCAGTGGATAAAGCAGCACATCCTTGACCGGCTCGCCCTGCCGCAATAGGAACTGACAACGTGAGAGGTAATCATGCCATGGGCGGGAATAATTCCACCACGTCGTATGACGGCTCAACTGAGTGCCCCAATAACCCATGGTCAGCCCAGGTTGATATTGGTCATCGAAGGGCTGGTGACAAAATCCATGCATGAAAAGGGAATTGATACCGCCGCAAAACGCGCGGTCGCCGTAGAGCTTCAAGGTCCACGGATCCAGCCGCCATGCACTCTGATACGGCTCGGCGGTGAAGGATTCCGCCCATGCGACGCGACGCCCGTAGAGTGCCGCAGTGTCCACCACCTGCTCGGGATTCCAGCCCTGGCCAACCCAGAATTCCCACCCGGGATGCTCGCAGCGCCCGGCGATTTCACGCCATTTCAACTTCCCCATGCCGTAAGGTTCGAGCATCCATTCAAGATCGTTAGCATCGGCAAATTTCTGTAACGGCGCATAAAAACGTTCCATCCACAGCTCGGAAATGACCTGCACCATGTCCGCGCGGAAACGAGCGGTGAGCTCGTCGCTGGTGATTTTGAGGTTGGGTTCCAGCCACGCCGGCAGCCACGGCGTGCAATCATAGCCCCGCCGCCGTTTGAACTGCTCTCGGAAATCCTTGCCGAAATCCTGATAGCCGCCCTCGTAACTGTCGGATTCAAATTGCTTGAAAGAATGGTAACCCTTGGCCTTCGCCTCGCGTGCGATGCGGCTAATAAAACCTTCAAACACCGGCTTCATCGCCGCCGTGTCCATGCGATCACATTCAAGACCAATCGCCTCAATCGGCGCGGGATGATTGACACCGTTTTCGGAAACCAGCGCCAGCCGCCAGATGATCCAATCACCGGGCGGTGCTTGCCATTTGATTTTTCCCTGCGCGTCCAACTGGCCAGTGAGATTCGCGATGCGTTCCAGCGGAATGGGTTTACCCGGTTCCAGCCACGGCACGCCCAGCACAGCTTCGTCATGATAAAAATTTTCACGCGTCGGCAAAAGCCTTTGCGCATCGGCACTCCATTGCGGAATCACATCGCCACCGAAATAGCCCGGCGAGAGCGGCGGCTTGGGCAGCATGATGTCCAGGTTCGTTGGTCCGGAAATGAACGTTCGGCTCGCGGCTATTTTTTTGAGCCCCTGCTCCGGCCTGACCCACGGACCGCCGAAATGACTCCAACCCGGACAGGCGTAAATGCCAAACGTAATTCCGAGACGGTCAGCCTCGCCGATGGCATAGTTCACCGTCGCAAAATAGTCGTCGCTCAAACATTTCACCTTGCCCGGGTAGTCGCGGAACGACCATGAATAGGGATAAGGGCATTGGTCCGGCATTTGCATGATCATCACGCCGCCGACGCCTTGCGCGGCCATCGCTTCGAGATCCTTAGTGATGCCATCACGGCTAATCATCCCGCCCATCCAGTCCCACAAGACCTGAGGGCGGCATTCCGGTGGCGGGCGGGCAAAGCCTGCCTCCAGTTTGCTGATACTTGCTGGAGTGTTTGCCCTAGAACTCAGCAAGAATAGCAGGCTGAAGACAAAACACTTCATGCCTGGGATGATCCTCCCAGTATATCGCGAACCATGAAATTGTATTGAGGCTAACAAACTATTCATGGGAAAAGAGCCATCAAACTATCGGCAAATAATTTCATGCCGCGCGCGTCAGGATGATTTGCGGTGTTGACCATGAGCGTGGAATAAGGAATTCCTTCCCGCCACAGATGTCCGTAGCGGATGGATGCGTCAGCCAATGCAATTCCATTTTCAGGAGCAAAACGGCGGACCATTTTCACATAGACGCGCGGGTCGTCATCGAGATCACGCTCGCTCATCAAATTCATGAAGCTGTTGTAATGCGGCGTCAGAATGATCCACTCCGCGCTAATCGTTCGGAAGTCAGCGAGAAATTTTTGGTAGTTCTGCTCGACCTTCGCCACGTCAAGCGGCACGTCGTTCACGAACTCGGAGACCACGAGGTCCGGTTTCGCTGCCAGCACTTTCTCGGCATAATTGGCAGCATGTCCTGGCGGTGCGTCCAGAAAATCCTGTGAGTTATGCGCACCCCAACCAACCGTGACCAGTTCGATATCCGCTTTGGGAAAGCGTTCCTTGAGCCGGCGCACAAATTGGCTCTGCCACTGATCCTCGCCAAGATAGCCTTGCGTCACGCTGTCGCCCCAGGCAAGGATTTTCAGGTGTCCGCCGGCGCGCAATGTAGCAATGGTTTTTGGCAGGAGTTTTTCTGCATCCGAGGGTGAGGATTTGGGCGGCTCTGGAAAATTTGGTTCAAGAATCGGAAAGCAATTCGACGGTCCAAGCTTTTTGATGTTCTCGGGCAGCCAGATATTTGCCAACCGCGTTTCGCCGAGTGCCAGTGGTGGCGGCATCGGCATGGCGATGTGTGGGATGCCTGACCGGATTTCAAGCGCGCCCTCGCTTGTCAGCACAACTGAATCCAGCCGGCGTTTTTGGTAGCGATAATTCAAATAAACCGGCTGATTGCTCCCAATGCGCCCGCCCGTCACTCGCCCGATTCCGCTCCATTCCACATCAACGCGAAAGTCCTTGCCGGGTTCAAAAACCATGGCACTGTCATCCGGCCCGGAGCGCACCACCAGACTGGTTTCGTCGAGAACAAAGCGCGCCGAGCACAGCCCATCGGTAAGGCCTGCAATTTTCTTTCGTGCCCAGCCAGACTGGCTAATCCAATCATCCAAATGTTCGCAAATTTCGTTGGTAACGCAAATCGGTTGTGGCGGTGAAACCATCAGATTGGTTCTCAGCTCCCGACCGCCATTGGTCAGCGACACTTCGATCTCCCAATCGCCTACGACGCGAAGGCTTGGCGGGGCAGCCTGAACTGCCAACGAAATCAGCAAGCTAAACAGCACCAAACTCCGGCGCGCTTGCGTGCCGACTGGATTGACGAGGTTCGATATTTGCATGGGGTTTTAATCGCCTCTCTTCGCCTGTTGATCCTCGGTTGTTTCCCTGGGTTGGCTGTTCGCGCCCACGACACTGGTGGCTTTTGGAATTGTGGGACAATGGTCATCTTTGATTTCCGGATACATCAAATGCCAGGTATCGGCGGGATAGGCGTTGCTCAAAAATAGCGGGCGCGGCAGCCAGACACGGAACAGGTCATCGCTGCTCCAGCCGTTGCCAGCTGAGGCATAATCGCACATCTTGAGCGCGACTTGATGATGGTTGAAATAGTGCGAGGGTCGCACCTCAAACGGAACGTCGAATGCCATCCATACATTCGCGGGGTGGTCGGGGTTTGGCTGCAATGCCACATATCCGTCCTTGTCTGATTCCAGCCACACGTCGAGGTCTTGCATTTTCGTCAGCCGATTGTCCAGTGCAAGCAACACCGGGCCACGCATGATCGCGAACTGCGGTGCATTACTTGGTGCCGGCAACGCGCGTCCTCGCAAATCAAGTTTCAAAACCACTTGGTCGCCGGGCGCCCACTCACGTTCCAACTCGGCATAACTGCCCGCTTTGGCGGCAACGGCTTTTCCGTTCACGGTCAGTGACGTTTGCTTGCTCCACGCGGGGATGCGGAGATTCAAAGTGAATTTGCTTTTTTTCTGCGGTGAAACAGTTATCTCGACTGTGTCACCAACCGGATAATCAGTTTGTTGAACCAACTTCACTTCCGTTCCATCGGCGAGTTTTTGTGTCGCACTCCCGGGCGAGTAGAGGTTCACCACGACGCCGCTTTTGCAGCCCATCACCGCCCAACGAGGCGTGAGGAAGAGTCCGCGCGGGCCATTGGCGACGCAGCAGCTTAATTGGCAGTCGTCGTGCTGGTAATGGCTGGGCACGCGCTGGCCGGATAACGGCGAGAAATATGCCCACCACGCTCCATCGGGCGTCATTGCTCCGAGCAACGCATTATAGAGAGAGATTTCAAGTTGATCCGCCCACAGCGGGTCGCCCGTCAACCGTAGCAATTGATCACATAATTTCATCCACGTGGCGGTGACACACGTTTCGACGGGCTGTTCCATCGTCTCGGTTTGAATCCGGGCGCCATCGCACCAAAGCTCCTGGTTAGAGCCGGAGCCATGAATCATGATTTCCGTGCGGAGCAATGTCTGGGCGAAATTGACGGCGGCATCCAGATATTTGCGGTTGCCAGTGACTCGATACATTTCACAAAGACCCTCGAAGCACGACATCATTTCATAAGCCTTGCGGGAACTGATCTGCGGCGGCGGCGTGCCCGAAAGTGCGTTTTCAATCAACTGCGGACCGGTGTCGGAGAATTTTCCTGGCTTGCTCCAGTTCGAGATGATGTTGTCGGCAAAATCAAGGTAGCGCATTTCGCCTGTGCGCTGATAGAGCCGCGCCATTGGTTCAAGAATCGAACTCGCCGGGAGCCCTTTGACGACGTCCAATCCGTTGTCGGACAAATTCACTTTGCCCGGCGGCGCTTCTTTGATCAGAAAATCCGCCTCTCGACGGGCAGCTTTGAGGACGGCTTCGTTTCCGCTCAAGTCGTAATCCGCCAGCAGGCCAAGCAAAACGTATTTGCGGCCCCAGACATCCCAGGCTTCAAGATGCTTGCCGTCTTTGTAAGTGCCGATGTAGCCATCGGGCGTTTGCGTCGCGAGCAACTCGCTCACGCCGCGATCAATCAGCGCGCGATGCTCCGGCGTCGGTTCGTATTCGAACGCCCACGCCGCGGAAGTGATCCATTTGCCCCAGTATTCACAGCGCCAATGGCCGCCGTTTTCCTCCTTGCGGTCGCGAAACGGCTGGATGATCCGCTCCACATCCTGCGCCATCACGCGGTTCTTCATGGACAATTCCATCTTTTCGCCGAGCCAGCCGCCGATCTGCACCGAGCCGGGCGCAGCCGGGGTAAATTTGTCCCGTAACTCTTCCGCCTGTGTAGCGATGTTCAACAGCGACGCCACTGCGAGACTGAATGGGAAAACGCATTTAATTTTCATAGGGACAATTTTATCTGGTTGCTGACTTAACGTCTTCGAGTTTAACCGTCGCCTCTTTCAAAAAAGAACACTCCGCCACCTGTGCATAATCACCGTAAGTGTATTTCACCGGACTAAATGATGGCGCCGCTGTGTCAAATGGCTTAAATTCAAATGATTTTAGCGTGACCTCAAAGCGTGAAGTGTCCGGCTCCGTATTCAAAAACCCTGGTATTGCGGCATCCAGAATCGCGCCGCTCGCCATATTGGAAATTGTGCTGTAACATTCGTCGGCGTGGACGATGCCCCAATGTTGCGCCGCTTTGTTTGAGGCTTTGTTCAAACTCAATTTTAGTTCGTTGACAGCCTTGCCCGACGCTGCTTCCAAAAAAAGTCCGGTGGCACTATTTCTTAGTTTATCGCCATTCACTTCCCAAAACTGATTCGTGGTGGCGGGCAGCTTACCATCAGCGAGCAGCACTTGATTCGCCGCCTCACCTTCGCCAGCGGTCAGCACCGCGCCCGTCAGTTTGTTGAGAATTCTGCAATGCCTGCTTTCCGGCTGTGATTGGACCACCCACTGCTGGCTGTTGGAGCGCAAAAACCGTTTTACGCCAAAGCTCCACGGGGCAAAAACGCCATCCTTGTCACGACGATAGTATGTGTCTGAAGCCAGCATGCCATCCACATAAAACTCCGCACCATGATTCGCCGTTATCGGCGTGGTCGTGAGGTAAAGCTCTTTCGCATCAGGCGGAATAATGCGCCGGTCCAGGATGGCCCGATAAGTGCCATTACCGGTGGCCTGAAATGGAATCTCAATTCGCTGCTGATTCAAACTGACCATCTGTTTCAACCATTGGTTCGTGAATCCACCAACGCTAAACGATGGTGCAGGGTAATATTGCAGCTCGCTATCCTTGCCCTTTTCTGGAGTGAATTCAAAACGCAGTTTGCCATCTCGCACGTCGAGCGGTATGAGATCGGTGAGCAGCAGTTGCAACTTAATTCCCTCAAGACGGTAGGCGCGGAGTGAATCACGTTCGCCCAAGGTTTTGATCATGAGCGGCTTCTTGCCAGCGCGGCGAATGACCAGCAGATTGTCCACATCAGCAGGGTTCACCACCACGGCGACACCATCAGCGTGAGGAAAAATCTTCGCGCCACTTTGAAATATAAAATCCCTTTCGCTGATGCCCTCGAAAAAGAATTCAGTCAGGTCACCCTCGTTCGCATAAAAAACAACCTGACTTCCATGCATTCCATCAAAGCGGCATAGCGGCGACGCTGTTGAGTAGCGGAATTTCACGTCCTCAATGCTCAACCGGAACGGCAGTGTTATTGGATGATTCCGCCGAACAGTGAGGGTTGAATGCTTCGGCCAACTCTCGACTTGATCACCCATTTTGAATTTGATTGTGAGCGGCTGGCTGGCTTCATCATTTGGCAATTTATAGCTGTTGATGAAAACGAAACCCGACGCGCCAACGCCGCGAAAGCTGGCTTGGTTTGTGTGTCCGAGAATTTCAGCATCCACGGACGGTCCAAGATATGAGGTTTGCTCAAGGGTGCCACCGAAATCCTGTAAGAACAGCCCGAGTCGGCGGATATAATTGCCGGTTGGCCAGGTTTGTTGGAATTCGCCAAGTGGTGCGCTAAAATCGTAAGACATCCTCAAGTCATCGGGATGACAAACTCCGCCTTCACCATAATACAAATCAAAATACGGGCCGGGATACCGCTGCGGATCCGTGCCGCCCGAAAAAATATAGTAGCTCGTGCCGTTGACGCCACCAGCGATGTCGCTGGCGTTATAGGCGGCAACATAATCGTCGGGCGTGACAGAGTAGTAACCGGCTCCCCCTTCATTTTCTGCGGAAAAAACCGGTTGCGCCGAGGCGTCGATCGGGCTGCCGTCATAATGCGTGTGAGCATCACGAATAATAAAATGATCAATTATCGGCGGCTGAAAAGGAGTCCATTCATTCAGTAAATACGCGCCGGTCAGAGGCAAGGAACCTTCTGCCATCACCCCTAAATCACCGAGCCAGCCAGTGCAGGAAAATGGTCCCTCAAAGCCAGCTTCCTTGGCGAGCTGTTGCAGGCGGTTGATGGTTACTTGCGCCGCCAGTCGCGTTTTCTTGCGGCCCCAAATCCAGCTCACATGGGTTTCATTGTCAATCTGCACCATGACAATGTTACCGCCCTTGGAGGGGAAAAACTCTTTCACCTGATTGGCAAGCTGCTGATAGTAGATTTTGACCGAGTTGAAATACCATTCCGGCGTCGGATAAAGTTCAGAGTGGTATTCGCCCGGCAATCGTTCCCGCACCCACTCGGGCAAGCCAGCGTTGCGCAACTCTGCATTTACTATCGGACCCACCCGTAAAATAACCAACATGCCGTGCTTCTGGCAGAGTGATAAAAACCGATTCAAATCATAGCGCCCAGCAAAATTGAATACGCCTTCGACCGGTTCAACGATTCCCCAATTGACATAGGTGCTGATGCAATTCAGCCCGCTGTTCTTGGCCTTCAGAATGCGGTCTTCCCATTCGGTTTCCGGGGTGCGGTAATATTGCATTTCACCGGCGTGGATAAAAACCGGCTTGCCATTCAGATAAAACAGGTTTCGGTCGTAAGTAACTTTGTTGCCCTGAGAATTGAAAGCGGCATTTGCCCGCGCCTCCAGCATTTCGCCACTGGATGCTGGCGCGGAGAATTCCAGAACGGATTGCGCCCGGGCTAACCCTGAAGCAACGATAATAGCAAAGGCTGCGTCAAGAAAAGCAATCAGGCCAAATTTTCTGGTGTTTGAACAAATCATACAATGGCTATTTCTAAAAGCGCTAAAATGTCAGATTCAATTGTTGTCGTTTCCTTGCCGTAGTAATGTGCGATATGCAGAATCGTAGGGCCCGAGTCCGACATCCTGCGGCACGAGATCCACGTGCGGCGGCGCGTTTGTGGTAAACACTTCGCGGACAGCGTCGAGATAGCCGAAGCCGTATTGGCGTGTGGGAAAAATGTAATGACCTTCGCCGAACTCATTCCAGTTGTCAAACAGGACGATGCGGTTTGCAATGCCGTCGCTTTTGCGTTCATCGAGTATGGATTTCGCACGCTGACAGAGTTCCTTAAATTCAACCGGGGTCAGCCGCCATTGGGTTTGTGTCAGCGAAAATCCCCAAGGCTCCGAGTCCCAGCCCATTGAGAGTGTCAACAAATGCGGCGACGGCAGCGTGCGCCAGAGATAATCCTGCGCGGCGATGGCTTGAGTTCCACTCGGATGCTGGTCGTTCGCGAATGCTCCCGTGAAGGTCGGCAGATGATATGACCAACCCGCGTCCATGCCAACTCGCTGAATCTGGCCAGCTTGTTCGCTCAACTCGTCCGGATTGCCCCAGCAATACTGGCCGAACAAATAAACACCCTTGAAGCCGGCCTGCAAACAGGCGGCGCGCAATTTTGAGATGGCAGCCTTGGCCCTGGCCTCGCCGCCGAGGTTTTGAACCAATTTCTTAACGTTGTAAATCGCCAGCACCGGTTTGCCGTCGAGGACAAGATAGTTCGTGCGCCGAAAATAATTTTCTATCCAAAACGGCAGCAGGTTTTGCAGCAGGTCATTTTCGGAAGTCTGTCCAGCGTAATGGCGGTTATCATTTTCAAAATTGATGGCAAATTTGAAATCATTCCCGTAACGGCTGTGGAACAGGCCGTCACGCAGCCAGTGTTCCAAGGCGGGTTTCACCGGCTTTCCGAAGTTGTCAATCTGGCGATACCAACAAACCAGAAAAAAACTGATACCGTGATCCAAGGCGAATTTGATTTCCCAATCGGTGACCTCCGGATTGCCCTCATCATACCAGCCGAGCACTGGCTCGCGGTCGGAATACTTCAAGATCCGTTTCCAAGGCGACCCGCCACGCCAGATGGGACACATAACCGCTCCCAACACGCTTCGGCCGGTATCCACAGTAATTGGCAAGGGAACCTCTTTTCGCTGAACGATTGGAAGATTGCGGCTGGCCGACGATGATTCAGCCGGATTATTTTTGATAGCTATAAGCGAATCAGCCGCCAGCACTCCGGGCGCAGCACTCAACCAAAGTGGAAGCAGACAACGGGCACAGAGGAGACATATCAAATCTGATGCACTTGTTTTATTCATCTACAATTATGACCTTCTGTTGGCTGGAATCAATGACAAATTTTTTCCCAGGCGGTGGCATTGGCAACCGTTTACCTTTGATTACCGGCGAGTTGGTCAAGTCTGAAACCTGTTTAGGCGGTGGCCCCACGCGCATTATGTACCAGGTAAAAAGCGCGCGGTTCATTTCAGCCATTGTGGCCTCCTGCCCCGAATCAGCTTGGCTCCTTTTCCCACAACCACAAGACAAAACCACACACAAAAAAAGACATGGCAGAGCTTTTTTCATGATTCGCGTGCAGCGGTTTTAGTACGCCAGGTCCAAGGCATTATGATCCTTTGCCCAAATAGCACCCTCGTCTGTGCGCAGGAGGGTGTAGCCCATTTTGCTGTTCTTAAGCGCTTCAGCATGGCCGTCAAAATGAACGGTGTTCAAGCGTTGACCGTGACGGGGCAAGGTGCCAACGGGATCCGAGTAAAAAGCCGGTGTGCCGGCCCATGCATCGCTTGGAGAGCGAAAATAGACCAGCGTGTTTCCGCCTGCGTCATAAACGTTTTGTGTGTAAGCTTTGTCCTCCAGCCACTGATCTGAATTCGCATAAGACTGCGGACTTCCCATCACCGCTCCGGCATCCGCAAATACCACAGCCGCACTTGGACGGGAGACTTGATTTTCCTTGGGAATCTTACTTTCCCCATCTCCGGTGTAAGAGACTTCGCGACCAAATTCGTAATGATTCATGGCGATGCCCATGGTATGCGAATAAATTCCGCTAGTAGCCCTGAGTTTGAGCCAAGACATCGCCGGACAGTCAAACACATTTGCGCTGGGCAATTGGCCGGCCAAGCGAAGAATGTCCGGCCATTCAATCACGGACGTTCCGTCCATGACAAAACTGTTCGGATCAAACGTCACCTGATTGTAACCCGCAAACCCATTGGGGTGAAACAGCGGCACCAACTTGCCGCCATTTTCATCCTCATACATGCGAGTGGCGATGCCAATTTGCCTCATATTGCCCAGACATTGGCTCGCCTTGGCTTTGTCTTTAGCCCGGCTCAATGCGGGCAACAACATCGCGGCCAGAATGGCAATGATGGCGATCACGACCAGCAATTCAATCAGAGTAAAGCCGCACCATTGGCGCCGATGGTGCTTCAAATAAATTTTAGATTGCATACAATTCCTCCAGTAAAGGGAGCGGGGCGGTGAAGCCCCGTCACCCCCTGCTCCTGTCCATACCAACTTGCAACCAGACCCAATTATTGTTTCAACCGGTAAATCTGCTGGCTGCCAGAAATAGGCGAACTGAAATGAAACACACCATTGCCGTCGAAGGTGGTCGTAGTATTCGTCGTCCACCCGGACAAAGGCAACGCAAGGTTGGTTGCACTCAATACGACGCAGCTTGAGCCAGGCGTGCCATTCGTAGCCGTGAAGTTCACCGAGCCACCAGAGACGCTTACATTGATTATGTTTGGAATTGAGGGCGTTGGCACAGCCGTGACCTTAAGATCAACCGAGCTGTTGCCGCTATTATCCACCAAGGAAGCCGTCACACCGGCGGGCAAAGTGCCCAGCGTCAAGCCAGCGAATCCGTTTCCGCCAATGCTGCCATACCTGATCAACGGGAACTGGCCCAACGGCAGGCTGCCGGAAACGTTGATGGTCGTCGCGCTGTTGATGTTGAAATTGGTGGCCAACATAGCGCCATTTGTATTAACCAAAGAGTAGATAATATCGAGCGTATTGCTGTAGCCACTGCTCGTGTAATCCAAGTTCAAAGCCGACATTGGAACAGTGACAGCGCTGCTCGTAACTTTCACACCAAACCCGCTAAGATTATATACGTTGCCATAGACATCAAATTCTCCGCCACCAAGGTGGGCGGATGTGATGTAAAGCTTTCCCTGTTTGATAACCGTGGGACCGGCATAAGTGTTAGCCCCGCTCAAGATCAGCGTGCCATTTGCCGAATAATGGGTCGAATCGTCCGCTTTGGTGAGCGTGCCACCGCCAACCGAATCCGAAATGACTCCGGAAATCGTCGCGAAAGCTGCTGGCGTGGGCGCGGAGAGAACCTTCACATTCGGACTTGTATAACCCGAAAGATCAATGCCGTTTTGGAATTCCACCTCACTGTCGGCAGACGAGGAATTGAATATCAGACTGAAAGGTTTGCCACAAAAATAATTGGCCGGGTTTCCGTTGCCATTCCAAGTCACGGTGCGTCCGTCACCCCACAAGTTGATCGTCAGTTTGCCGCCACGGGCCGCAAAGCCCCCGCCTTGGCCGTTGCCGTAGCCATCCGGATTCCAGCTAAGGCAAGGGAACGGCCCGGAATACCAATTGGCAAGCCCAACCGTTAACAGGCCATTTCCTTGAATCACCTCATTATCGGAATAACCGGTAAAAAACAATACTGCTATCCTGCCGCCGCCGGGATAGTTCGTCGTAAAAATCAAGTTGTTGTTTAGCAGATTGCCAAAATCCACCGTGGTGTAGCCGGCCACATTCCACCCTTTGTAAGCGACGTTAACATTGGAGTTGATGATAAAACTCCCGTTGTAACTGCCTCCGTCGGTGAATTTGTAAAAATGGCAATTGTTCCCGGCCAACGTAAGGTTGCTCAAGGTCATTACACCGCTGATCGCCGCAAATCCTGCATTGTAAGTATTGATCCCCTGCGGGCGCACCGTGCCACCGGTGACCGTGATATTAGCTTTATTGGCTGCAAGATAGAACACGTCGCGCGTATCAGTGCTGGGGATGGAGACAGTATAAGTCTGGCCACCAGCGCCTGCCGAGAAATCCGCCTGCCAGCAGCCCTGCGCCGCGGCGGTCGTGCCGGGGGTGAGGCCAAGCGCGGCGGCGTCCATCCAGGTTGAAAAAGAGCCGCTTCCGTCGCCGGCAGAGGCAGAATTCCAAAAGGAATCCGAGGTATTCCAAATGTAAGTGCCCCCATTGGTGACACCGCTGTCGGTCGTGGTGCCATTTACATCGTAATAATAGACCGGGTTGGCGGCCCATGTCGCCAGGGCTGAAGTCAGACCGGCTGACATGATGATGAGAAGTTTTTTCATGTTTTCAGTTTTGTTTTATTTATGTTGGTCTTGATCTTTCAACGAAAAGTTTTTGTTCCGTTTATGGGATCAATTGAAGAATACAATTTTGTCGCAGACTCGTCACATCATAGAACCTTATGATGCGGAGTCACCATCGGGCGGGTTTGAGTCCCACGGGCATTGAAGCAACAACTTGAAGCAAAGTGACCTTGATTTCAATTCGCAGGTCACGGAAGCAGCGAGGAGATTATCGCCGAGTCACTTTTGCCACCGCTTGGGCGCGGGAATGGACGTGCAGTTTCTCGTAAATATGGCGAATGTGCGTGTGCAACGTGCCCATGCTCATGCCCAAAGCATCGGCAATCTCCTTGTAAAGATTGCCTTGCACCAATCCGTCCAGCACCTGCTGCTCACGCGCGGATAACTTGGGTTGAGCCGCCACCGCCGGCGAAACTTGCGATTGATAAAAAGACTGCACTACCTTGCGGGCGATGTTGGGACTCATGGGTGAATCACCGCGGTGCAACTCGTGGATGGCGGCCACCAATTCGGCACGCGGCGTCTGTTTGAGCAAATAACCCGTGGCACCCGCCGCCAACGCCTGGAATATTTTTTCGGCGTCTTCATAGACGGTCACCATGGCAAATTGCGTTTTGATCAACTGCGGCTTCAGTTGGCGGACACATTCAATGCCGCTCAAGCCCGGCAGATTAATGTCCACCAACACCACATCCGGCGCATCCTTGGCCAGCGACTTGAGCGCACTTTCGGTGTCGGGATAGCTGTTGACGAACTCAAGGCCCGGCTCCTCCTGTAACCATCGCGCAATCCCCGCGCGGAGCCGCGCATCATCCTCCACGAGACAAATGCGGATGCGTTTCCCTTCACGGTTTGGCGCGTCTGGTTGGTTCATGGCAATTTACTCTTCCGGCTGCCGGTGTTTGTATTGCAGTGGCACAAAAAGGCGGATGCGAGTTCCTTTTCCTGGTCTGGTCTCGATTTCAAAACGACCGCCGATGTTGCCCATACGTTCTTTAAGATTCTGCAAGCCATGCCCCAAAGCAAGCTTTTCCTCTGCCATCCCGCAGCCGTCATCGTCAATGACCAGCAGAAGTTCATTCTCCTCAAGTTGCATGGAAATCTTCACCGTCTGGGCGCGGGCGTGTTTGACGACGTTGTTCAGCGCTTCCTTGAAGGCCAGAAAAACGTGATGCCGCAGCGGCGAATCCAGGGACAACTCCGGCAGGATCACCGGTAAATCCAACCGGCAGCGGATGCCGGCCGCGCCCAGAAAACCATGCGCAAACCGGCCAATGTAATTCACCAGACTTTCCAGGGTGTCGTGCTGTGGACTGACAGCCCACACAATCTCGCTTAATTGCAGAGTCAATTCGCGACCAGTCCGCTGAATGGTGTCCAAACTTTCGGCGACCACGCCGGGTTGCTGCAAGCTGCTGCGTGCCGTTTCACTTAAAATCACCATGTGGGTCAGGCTGCTGCCGAGGTCATCGTGAATGTCTCGCGCAATTCGCGCACGTTCCCGCTCAATGACCCGCTGTTGTTCCAAGACGGCCAGTTTGCGATGGGCGCGCCGGCGAACAATCACCAGCACTGTCAAGGCAATTGCGAATGCGCCGCCCGCGCGGCTCGCGAGCTTGAACCACCACGTTTGCCAGAAAAAGGGCATAACCCTCACGAGCAATGAAGCACTGTTTTCATTCCAAACGCCATCGGCATTGCGCGCGGTGACGCGGAAAGTGTAGTCGCCCGGCAGGAGATGGGTGTAAAAGGCGGAGCGTCGCATACCGGCATCAACCCAGTCTTCGTGCAACCCTTCCAACCGATACCGAAAAGCCACGCGGGTGGGATTCGCCAAACTCAATCCCGTGTAGCGAAACTCAAATTGCCGCCCGCCGGGCGGAATGGTCAGCATTCGCCGGGCGTTGCTGGCCGCTTCAGGAGATAAGAACGGGCTGACCTCTTCGGATGCGAGTGGCAGTGCGCGCGAGTCGCCATCCACCAAAACCTCTTCAATTTTTACGGGCGGTGGCAGGGGGTTGGGGCTGACCTCCTCCGGCACGACCATTGCCAACCCGCGGCCCGTGGCAAACCAGAGCCGGCCGTCGCTCGTGCGACATCCTGCGGGTTGGCCTTGTTCGGACATTTCCAACGTCGCCAGTCCGCCGGAACTATCACACACCAGACAGCTCACCGAATTTATTTCGCCGTCAGCACAACGGTTCAATTCAGTCTTGGCCACGCGGAACAATCCGCCGAACGAACTCATCCAGTAATTGCCTTTGTCGTCGTCGAGAATCTGGCAAATCACGTCGCTCGGCAAACCATTGCGCGCCGTCACTTTTGCAAATTTTCCATTCTTGAACCGCGACAAACCACCACGCGTTCCGATCCACAGCGAGCCATCCGAATCCGCGTGCAGCGTCCGCACGTAATCGCTCACCAGTCCGTCGCCGGTTCTGAATGATTTGAGTTGTTCGCCTTTGATGCGACAAATCCCGCCACCATCCAAGCCGAACCAAATTGTGTCATCCGCTTGCTCCGCAAAACAGCGCACGGCGGAACGGGTGAGGTTCTCACGGTTTTCTGGCCAGGCCCATTGGCCACCGCGCAATCGTCCCAATCCACCGCGCGTGCCCAACAAAATGTCACCTCGCCTGGATTCAAAAATGGAAAAGACAATGTTATTCAGTTCAGTTGGCGGAAAGGCGCTGCGAAACTGGCCGTTTTCTGATAGCATCGCACCCGAAGACCATGTGCCAGCCCAGAGATGCCCTGTGGTGTCCTCCATCACGGAATTGATCACCGACTGCCCAAAATGCTCGCCGACCGGCAGTTTGGAAAATACTCCGTGATCAAGCCGGTAAACACCACCGCCTTCGGTGCCAATCCACAGTCCACCCGTGACACTCGGCGCAACGGTCAGCACAGCGCTGCTATGCCAATTGTCCGGGGGATTGACCATCGTCACTCGCCTTGGGTAGAGCACATTCAATCCACCATTACCCGTGCCGACCCATATATTACCTTCGCGATCTTCGCAGAGACAGTAAACCCAGTTCTGCGACAGGCCGTTTGCCTCCTCGATTTGTTCGACTCCATTACTTTTGTCGAGGACGTGGATTCCTTCTTTGAAACTGCCACCTAGAATTTTGCCGCTGCGGCTTTCCAAAAAGGCTGACAGCACGATGGTTCCCCAGGCACCATGCCCACGATCCTCGACCCACTGTCCGTCCTTCCAGCGCCGCAACCAGTCAACATCCAGAATCCACAAGCCACCTTCACGCGCTGGAAAAATGGCGACCCAACCCCTGATCACACTTGGCCCCCGCGCCAGCAGCACCGCGCCTTGTTTTGAATCCAAGCGGCATAGTTTTCCCGCCACTGCGGTCCACACTTGGCCAGCATTGTCGGCCACCAATGTTCCCGGCGCACCGACTGCCGCCAGAGGTTCGCCAGCCATACCTTTGACAAACGGCAGCAAATTCCCCGCCTCGTTCATGGCCCAAACCGTTCCGTCGGCTCCCGCTGCCAGACGCAAAACTGGTTTAGCCGGCCAGCTTTTCGGCAACGCCACAATTTGGAAACGACCATTCACCAGCACAGAAACACCGCCGAGGTTGTCACCCACCCAGAGCCGGCCATCACGATCCTCACACAAACTCTCAATCGCGTTATTGCGCAACCCCGGCGTATTGGCGACATCAAACACTTTGAAACGCACCCCATCGAATCGCGCCAGTCCGTTGAAAGTGCCCACCCAAAGATAACCGTCCCGCGTCTGTACAATGGCCCGCACTTTGTTCAGCGGCAACCCGTCTTTCATCTCCCAATGTGAAAGCACAAAACTCGCAGACTCTGGCGCACCCTGTGAATTTACAGAAAAAAGAAACCATGCCAGCACGGCGACAACCGCCCGTGACGAGCAGTTCCAAACGGTCTGACGGCTGGATGACATTTGCGAAGCAGTTTCAGAAAGTCTGCAGCCGAATGCAACTACGTTTCGGACTCTGTCGCGACTCTGTGAGAATGTCCCCATGATAACTCGATAAGAATGTCCCCATCGAGGGCGGATTGCGGTAGCAATCTGGCCGACATGGAGACATTGAATATGAGCAAACGCGAACGGGAAGCCGGTGGGCGACCTGCGCCAAGTGAAGGCCACGCACGATTCGCCCTACGGCTGGATTGCCAGCGACTGGCAGATTGTCGGCGATGGATTCCGGTGGAAAATCATCGTGCCCGCCAACACCACCGCCACAGTGTGGCTGCCTGTTGACGATGCAGCGGCGGCGTATCTAACCACAGCAATATGAAAGCGGCAAGCCCTTGAGCCGCGCGGCTGGAGTGAAAGTGCTGCGAGCGGTCACAATGTCGTCATAGACGCCAGAGGTCGTTCCCGGCATAGTGGCGGGAGACCAGTTGGCAGCAGTGTTCCAAGACTTACCGCTTGCAGTCGCCGTCAAAGTGTATGTGGTGGCGGCGCCTGCGCCGTTGGGCCAGATGGGAGCGAGCGTTGCGCACAGCAGAATCATCATCTGCGTTCTCATGGAAGAATGGCGGATTTGGCCCAAGACGGGTTTGACTTGGTTTGCCAAACGCGTTGTCACTTTTTTTGTATTCATGATCGTGGTGGTTTGATTGGTTGATCAGGGGGTGTTTTACGGTTAGATACTTCTTGCAACTGTTTTGTGCGGCGAAATTTGAAAACGATTTTGCATCAATACCATTTTTCCACAACATATTGCGGATACAGTTTCAGGTCGTGTGACGCATACCATTCCTGCAACAACCGGCGTCCCTTTTGAAGTTGCACCTGGAAGACCGGATCAGTGGCCAGATTGTTCATTTCGCCGGGATCAGTTTTCAAATCAACCAGCGATTCCCATACCGGGTAAACCGGGTGATAGAGCGATAGTTTTTCCACGACTGCGGGCGTGACGGTGTCCGCATTTCCCACCATGTATTTCCAGATTCCGAAGCGCACAAGCCGGGCGCTGTTGTTTTCCTCCACCAGATACGTTCGCCAGTCTTTCACGGCCAGTCCTTCCGCCAGCGGACGCACGCTGCGTCCTTTCAGAGCGGTCGGTATGGGCACCCCGGCAAAATCACACAAGGTTGGAATCAAATCCAAGCCGGTGGAAACCAGATGGTTGGTGTCCACTTGGCCGGGTTTTATGACCCCTTCCCATTTGACCAGAAAAGGAACATGAGTGGATTCCTCGTAAAGGTATCCCTTGGTGGCCAGATGATGCGCACCATCCTGATCGCCATGATCGCTGAGGAAAATCACCACGGTATTTTCATCCAGCCCGGCGTTCCGTAAGGCGTCCAGAATGCGACCGATCTGCCCGTCCACATGTTCGGTCAGCCGGGCGTAAACCCACCGATACATGCGCCACTGATTGTCGTTGTAATTGCGCCGGGCCCAGCCAAGATAGTTGTCGTATTGATCAGCCATGTAGGCAGTCAACTCTCTCGCCGGAATCTTGAAATTTTCGGGCAACGGCGGGCAAAGCTTGCTGTAAAATTCCTCTTGTGAAACCCCGGGAGGAAGCTTCATGGCCTCGTCCACGTTCTTCAGATCGAGCGGCGGCAACTTCTTTGAACTTTTAGTGGCCTTCAACTCATCGCGCAAGGGCAGATAGCAGATGTCGTGCGGATTGATCAGCGACGCCACCAGCAGGAAGGGTTTGTCGGTGTGATTGGTTTCAATGAAGTTCACGCAGGCGTTCACGGTTGGAGTGCGTCCCTCAAAGTCATGGGGCACCAGATGCTCCTCAAATCCGTAGGCGGCGACATTGCCACACACGCCCGATTGGCCGGGCAGATGCACTTTCCCGGCGTAAACGGTATGATAACCGGCGGCGCAAAAAATCGTACCCATCGACTGACGAAGAATATTTGTAGGAACAAAAACTTTTTTCTCATCCGCGTTGTCCTCCATGCCAATGGCCGAAGGCATGGTTCCGGTAAACATGCTGAACCGCGATGGAATGCACACCGGATTCGCGGCATACGCCCTTTCAAACCGGATACCTCCCGCCGCGAGTCGGTCCAAGTTCGGGGTTTTCACCCAGGGATTGCCCGTGCAACTCATGTCATTCGCCTGCTGCTGATCGGTTATGATCAGGAGAATGTTGGGTTTTGGAGCCGCCCCGGCGGATTGGCCAAACATGCCGAGCGCCGCCAGCGCACAACCAGTCATAAGATTCCATTTCATAGCATATTAAAATAAGTCGTTGGCGAGGTGTGCCCAGCGTTTGGAAGCATCGGCCAGCGCTACCTGTTTTTCCTCGGCAATCTGGCGAAACTCTTGCACAATTGCCCGCGGATCCGTCGCGTTGTCCATAAACCCGTTCCTGATGGGGAAGTGCATGTGGCTAGGCAGAATGAAATTGGGCGTGATGATGACCACTTGGCCGCCAATCGCCCGCACGCGGTCAATAGCTTCAAACCAGTTTTTCCTCACAGCCGGTCCGGGTAACACCGTATCGTTGAGAAACTCCATGATCACCAGATCGGGCTTGTATTTCAATACGTCACCCTGAAAGAGCGGCAGGCTTCTGCTGGTATTCCACCCCCCGCGCCCGGCATTGATGAGCTTGATGTGGGCGTTGGGATACTTGTAGCGCAACGCCTGCACAAAGGCATCTGGAAACCCGAACTCCGCGCGCGTGGCATTGCCACCCTCGGTCACGGAATCCCCCCAGGCTACAATGGTCACATCCTTCCCTTGTTCCAATTTCTCACGCGTCTTCGCCACCCGGTCGCGACTGACGTTGATGGAGGCCTGGTCCGGTAGATACGCTTCGCCAATCGGATAGATGGACTGTTCGGTGATTTGCTGGCAACCGTAGTCCAAAAAGACATGGCACAAGGCTAGGCTGCCGTAGTCAGCGGCAGGAATGGAGGGGCAAACCTTTTGACTATCACCTTGATTGACACTGACCTTGCCAGCCGGGCTGATGCAAATCGTATCCATCCGCAATAGGCGGACGCGGTAATCAATGT